>Ga0210050_1001308_pt1 | contig 27458 bp, 28 predicted proteins | sample CryGey132114_all_FD_185463 | JGI IMG/M metagenome (GOLD analysis project Ga0210050, IMG submission 185463) | Groundwater microbial communities from aquifer - Crystal Geyser CG22_combo_CG10-13_8/21/14_all (SPAdes) (version 2) | ecosystem: Environmental > Aquatic > Deep subsurface > Groundwater ... | reverse complement strand
GTAGGCTTTGTAGTGGCCTTAAACGGCGCGCTGTATCAGATCTTCAGCTACGCGAAATATTGGGAATTAAAAAATAAAGAATAAATAATTGAAAGAAACCAGCCCTAGTTCTAGATAAATGCTGGTTCCCTGCGAACCCTCGTTACTAAGTTACAATCTAATTTAAGAGATGCAGATCAAATTAGATTTTCAAGTAATAATAGCGAAAGAGCAGGAAAATAGCCTCCAGGCGTGTCTAGTAGGGTAAAAGGAGGCTAATTATGGCCATGAACAAAAAAGAAACAGGCGCAATAGTTGAACTGAGAGCGGAACTGAGAGATAGCGTAGGAGAACTGAGAACGGAATTGAGCGATAGTGTAGGAGAATTAAGAAGACACATGGGTGTCTTGGTTGAGGGCGTGCGTTCAGATATCAAAGTAATAGCTGAACAACATGGGAGTATTATTGCAAAGCTTGAAGAACATGATACAAGATTTGAAGCAATTGATGGTAGATTTGATAAAGTTGATAGAAGGCTTAACGTGATAGAAATAGACCTGAAAGGCGTTAAGGCAGCTCTGTTTGATGTTAGCCACAGGACAGATAATCATGAAGTTAGAATTTGTAGATTTGAAGGAACAAAATGAAAGCAATATTTCTAGATAGGGACGGCGTAATAAACAGGGATCCGGGATTCGGGGATTATATAAAATCCTGGGCTGAGTTTGAATTTCTGCCCGGCGCGGTCGACGCCATAAAGCTCCTCAATAAAAATGGCTACGAGATATTTGTGATATCCAATCAGGCTGGCGTGGATAGGGGGTTATTTTCAGAAGAGGCGCTTAATGAGATTACCGCTAATATGCTTAAAGAGATTGAAGCGCAGGGCGGGAAGATAAGATGGGTTTCTTATTGCACTCACGCTACTGACGCAGGATGCGACTGCAGGAAACCTAATACCGGCCAGATAAAAAAGGCTACAAAAGGCCTGGATATAGATTTTAAAAAGGCGTATTTTATAGGAGATTCAAGGCTCGATGTGGGCGCGGGAAAGAATATGGGATGTAAGACGATTTTGCTTCTTACCGGCAAAGAGACTGTGGAAGACTCAAAAACCTGGGAACATAAATCTGATTTTATTATGAATAACCTTATGGAGGCTGTAAAATGGGTATTAAAGGAAGAGCGAAGATCTTAGGGGAGCTTTTTAGTTTTTTATGGCAGAGAAAACTCTGGTGGATGATTCCGATAGTAGTGGTGCTTTTACTGTTCGGTTTACTGATATTCTTCACGCAGTCATCGGCAGTCGCGCCGTTTATTTACACCCTTTTCTAATATGAGGATACTTATTACATACGCTTACGCCGGGGTGGGGCATAAAAAGGCGGCTCTCGCAATAGAGAAGGCCTTGTCCGGCCATAGCGGCGTTGAAGTCAAGAATGTGGATATCCTGGATTACTCGAATGAGTTTTTTAAGGCTTCGTATCCGGGCGTTTATTTATTCCTTATAAATAAGATGCCGACTTTTTGGGGGCTGTTTTATTATTTATTAGACTCAAGACCTGTAGATTTTTTTATGGCGCCATTGAGAAGATTTATCCATAGGCTGAACTGCAAAAAATTTATAGAGTTCATAAAGGCTGAAAACCCGGATGTGGTGGTCTCAACGCATTTCATGCCGAGCGAGATCGTGTCCGGCCTTAAAGATAGAGGCGAGTTTAAGGGCAAGCTAGTAAACGTGGTGACTGATTTTATAGCGCATTCATTCTGGATGGCCAGGTCGAGCGATTATTTTATAGGCGCGATACAGAGGACCAGGAAAGATCTTTTAAGCCGCGGCGTGCCGGAGGAAAAAATCAGGATCATGGGCATCCCGTGCGATCCGGTATTCAGTATTTCAAAGGGCAGGGAAAATTTAATAAATAAACTCGGCATAGAGCCCGGGTTTTTTAATGTTTTAATCATGAGCGGAGGATTCGGCACAGGCCCTATCAAAGAAATTGTCGCTGAAATAAATAACCTGGAGCCTGATACCAGGGATAAAATGCAATTAATCTCGATCTGCGGCAAAAATGAGCTTTTATTCCATGAACTAAGCAAAATGGCCCAGAGTCTCAAAGTAAGGTTAAATGCTTTTGGCTACATGAATAATGTGGATGAATTTATGGAAGTAAGCGATATAATAGTTACTAAGCCCGGAGGGCTCACTATCTCAGAGGCGCTTACAAAGACATTGCCCATGATCATAGTCCAGCCCATCCTGGGCCAGGAGACAAGGAACTGCAATATCCTGACGGGCTACGGCACAGCTGTAAAGGCAAGAAATACAAAAGAGGTTTGCGGCTATATAGAGGAGTTTGCGGCGTCTCCCGAGAGAATGATCGGCACCAGGACCAGGATAAAACTTCTCCAGTACCCTGACGCCGCCAAAAACATTGCTGACTTTGTAAAAGAGATTGCTTCGTAGTCCGACTACGTCGGGACTCCTCGCAATGACATACTATAGGCGTCATTGCGAGCGAAGCGAAGCAATCTAAAATAACATTATGGACATAATAAAGATTGTTGGAAAAATCGCGGATGAGTTAAAGGTTCCGGCGTATATTGTAGGCGGGCCTGTGAGGGATAAACTGCTGGGTATTGAAAATCTTGACCTGGACTTTGTGGTGGAGGCGGACGGGATTAAGTTCGCAGAAGCCTTAAACAAAACCCTGAAGGGTAAATTAACAGTATACAAGGCATTCGGCACGGCAACCATTGAGCTTAAAGGGAAAAGAATAGACATTGTCACAGCCCGCAAAGAGACTTACAAGCGCCCTGCAGCGTACCCTGCTGTAAAGCCAGGCAGGATAAAGGATGATTTATTCAGAAGGGATTTTACGATAAATGCCATGGCGATCGCGGTAAATAAAAAAGGCCTGGGCAGGTTGGTTGATTTTTATAATGGCCGGAAGGACCTGAAAAAACGCCTGATAAGGGTACTGCACGATAAGAGTTTCATGGATGACCCTACCAGGATATTCAGGGCAGTGAGGTTTTCCGTGAGGTTTGGTTTTAAGATAGAGCCGCATACTAAAAAGCTTATGAAGGAAGCGGTGCTGGACGGGCTTTTGGGAGAGGTGAATGCCGGCAGGATCAGGAAAGAGGTAGAGTCATTCTTAAAAGAAAAAAATCCGAAGAAATGCCTGGATATATTCAGCAAGTTAATGTAAAAGTTAGATTGCTTCGCTTCGCTCGCAATGACGTTTAGTTATGTCATTGCGAGGAGTCCCGATTTATCGGGACGACGAAGCAATCTCGATAAGGAGCAATATGGGCATACGCGCAGAGAGAGTGGAGGGCCAGTTAAAAAAAGAAATTTCAAGAATATTACAGGAAGATCTCAAGGATCCGCGCATAGGATTTGTGACTATCACGAGAATCGACCTTACCGGCGATCTGAGATACGCCAGGATTTATTTCAGCATCATGGGAGATGACGCGGCCAAAGAGGAAGGCTTAAAAGGTATTAAAAGCTCCATAGGATTTATAAGAAAACTCATAGCGGAAAGAATGAATCTCAGATATGTGCCTGAACTTTATTTTAAGCTGGACAATTCACTGGAATATAGCATAAATCTGGAAAAGACTTTCGAAAGGATAAAAAATGAGCGTAAGACGAGTCAAAGCGGCGATAAAGAAATTTAATAAATTCCTCATCACAAGCCACATAAATCCTGAGGCTGACGCAGTGGGTAGCCAGATAGCAATGGCAAATTTACTCAGGAAATTAGGGAAAGTTGCTGTGATGCTGGACGATAGTCCTGTGCCGAGCGTACTACAGTTTATAAAAGGCACAGAAGAGATATCAAAGGTAATGCCGCATGACTTTGATTATCAGGCAGTGATTATCCTGGATTCCCCTGATCTCGCTAGGATAGGGAAGGTCAATGAGTGTATCAAAAAAGACGCGGTAATAATAAATATCGACCACCACATATCAAATATAAATTTCGGCAAGTTCAACTGGGTGGAGCCGGAATTTTCCAGCGCAGGAGAAATGGTTCACGATTTATTCAAAGCGTTTAAGGTGAAGATAGATCTGGACGACGCTGTTCCCTTATACGCGGCGATCATGACTGATACAGGAAGCTTCAGGTATTCCAACACGTCTTCAAAGACCCACAAAATAGCCGCGGAATTAATAGATATAGGCGTAGAGCCCTATGAGATGCAGGCAAAGATTTATGAAGCCAGCAGTATCCAGGACATAAGCCTTCTCGGCGAATCGCTCCAGACAATGAAACTTACTGAGGACGGAAAAATCGCGTGGCTCTGGGTTACAAAAAAGATGCTTAAAAAGACGAAGGCATCTTTGGAAGGCACAGAAGGTATTATAAGTTTTCCGCGGTCAATAGACGGGGTAGAGATAGCGATCCTATTTAGGGAAACCGGCACAGAGGACAGGGTAAAGGTGAGTTTCCGCTCCAAAGGAAAAGTGGATGTGAACCGGTTAGCCAGCGCGTTTAAAGGCGGCGGCCATCCTACCGCGAGCGGCTGTACCGTATTCGGTAAAATTGAAGAAGTGGAAAAGAAGGTCCTGGAAAAAGCCGCGGAAATGCTAAAGTAATGGACGGAATTTTAGTTGTAAATAAGCCTTCAGGAATTACATCCCACGATGTAGTGGATTTCATCAGGCGGAAATTCAATATAAAGCGCGTAGGCCACGCAGGCACTCTGGATCCGCTGGCAACAGGTGTCCTCGTGATGCTTTTAGGCAAGGCCACTAAATTATCAAATACCTTTCTTAACGACGATAAGGAATATATCGCAAAGCTTTATTTCGGCAAAAGCACGGATACCCAGGATAGCCAGGGAAAGGCGCTGGAAGAAAAAAATATTGAGCCTATCGATATAGAGGATATCAAAAAAACGCTGGAAAATTTCAAAGGCGAAATAGAACAGATCCCGCCGATGGTATCCGCGATAAAATATAAGGGCAAAAAACTCTACGAGCTCGCCAGGTCCGGCAAAACTGTGGCCAGGGAACCGCGTAAGATAAAAATCAGCGAGATAGAAATACTGGATTTTAAATTCCCGGAGATTACCTTTAAAGTCAAATGCTCCAAGGGCACTTATGTAAGGACCCTGTGCGAGGATATAGGCAGGTCGCTCGGCGTGCCGAGCCATATGTCAGGCCTGGTAAGAAGCGCGTCAGGGGATTTCTTGCTGGAAAACTCGAAGAACATGGAAGATGCGGATGAAAAAGATATCATATCCTACAGTAGTTACGATAGGCATATTTGACGGCGTCCATAAAGGCCATCAGAAGATTTTAAAAAGAGTCCTTGATGAAGCCCGGAAACGCTGCCTCAAAAGCGTAGTCGTTACATTTGACCCGCATCCCGTCAGGGTCCTTTCGCCAGGCGCTCAGATCCCGCTTTTAATGTCCCTGGATCACAGGGTCAGGCTGATTAAAAAAATGGGCGTGGATTATTGCATTGTGAAAAAATTTACAAAGGAATTTTCAAAGCTTAGCCCGGAAGAATTTATCAGGGGCCTCCTGGTGGACAGATTGAATCTTAAAGTCCTCATAACAGGCGAGAATTTTTTATTCGGATTCAAAGAAAAAGGCTCTTCAAAGCTCCTCAAAAAATTAGGCAGGGCGCATGATTTTAAATACTACGGCATCCCGCCTCTTAAGATGGGAGGGGAATATATTTCCAGCACCAGAATCCGAAAGCTGATTGAAAAAGGCAGCCTGGGACTTGCCAAAAAATTACTCACGAGGCCCGTGACTATTTTAGGGACAGTTGTAAAAGGAAAATCTCTCGGAAGAGAATTGGGATTTCCTACGGCAAATATTGATCCGCATCACGAGTCGATTCCTCCTGCAGGGGTTTACAGCGTTGACGCGGTGATAGGCAAAAAGATTTATCGCGGGGTATTGAATATAAGCTCGCATAAAATAATAGAAGTCCATATGCTTAATTTTAATAGAAATATCTATGGGAAGGATATAGAAGTTATATTTAAGCAAAAGATAAGAAACGAAAAGAAGTTCAAATCCCTCGAATCTCTCAAGCGCCAAATCTCTCTCGACATCCACCACATTTAGCACCTCTGGATACTAAGGTACCCCGCATATAGTATTATCCCAAAAAAGTGCAAAAATTTGCTTGACACTAATCCCTCATTAGGGTAAACTTTGATTACAAGTGGCGCAAAGTGGGGAAAAGTGGAGTAAACCATGTTTTACGGCGAATTCAAACATACACTGGACAGGAAGCAAAGAATCATTATCCCGGCCAAATTCAGGGACGCTCTTAAGGAGCATTACGTAGAGAGATTTTTTATTACGCGCGGCCTGGACAAATGCCTTTTTATGTTTACCGAAGACGAGTGGAAGGTCCAGGAGCAAAAGTTTAAATCCATATCATTTACAAAATCCGAATCCAGAAAATTCAACAGGCTTTATTTTTCAGGCGCCTGCGATATGATCCCTGATAAGCAGGGGCGCATACTGATACCGAACTATCTCAGGGATTACGCGGAAATAAGAAGGGAGGTGTATGTTATCGGCGTTTCAAATCGCATCGAAATATGGAGCGATAAACTTTGGGAAGAGTATTACTCAAAGTCTAAAGACACATTCGAGGATGTAGCCGAAAAACTTATCGAAGGCGAATAAAGGAGGTTTTATGTTACGCAGTCATAATTCTAATAATACTGTGAAGTGCAAAGTTTGTGAAACAAATTTTTTTGATATTCCGGTTGAGTGCATACGCAAGACCAGGGCATTGAATATAAACCCGAAACACCTGGCGGCTAACGAGGAGATTTACAGGATACTGAGAAGCTCTAATGGAAAAAAGCTATTCACATAATCCGGTACTATCGAACGAGGTAATAGATTTTTTAAATCCTGCGCCGGGCCAGATAATAGTGGATGCCACCATAGGCGGCGCGGGGCATAGCGAGCAAATCCTGCGAAGAATCACACCGGGCGGCACATTGATAGGGATTGATAGAGACGAAGAAACGCTGAGATTGGCATCTGAAAGGCTCAGGCCTTTCGAAGGGTTATTCAAATTGATAAATAAAAATTTTAAGTATCTAAAAGAAATACTCAAAGACTTGGGAATCAATAAAGCAAACGGGATTATATTCGATTTGGGCATATCCAGCATACAGATGGAGGCGTGGCAAAGAGGGTTTAGCATAAAAAATGACGGGCCTCTGGATATGCGCATGGATCGCAGCCAGACTCTCACAGCAAAGGACCTGGTTAACCGCCTCAGGGAATCAGAGCTCTCTGACATCATAAGAGATTTCGGAGAAGAGAGGTTTCACAGAAGGATAGCTAAAAGGATTGTTGAAGAAAGAGCCCGCAAAGAAATTTCTACAACATCCGAGCTGAGCGGCATAATTTTACGAAGCCTTCCTTACAACCATAATAAATACAAAATACACCCTGCTACCAGGACCTTCCAGGCCATACGCATAAAGGTCAACGACGAGTTGGGCTCTGTCCGGGAGGCGCTTAATGCCTTGCCTGAGGCGCTGGAAAAAGGCGGCCGGGCATGCGTCATATCATTTCATTCGCTGGAAGACAGGATTGCGAAAAATACTTTCAAAGAGTTCAAGGCCCGGGGCCTTTTTAATATTCTTACCAAAAAACCTGTCACGGCAAAGGAAGTTGAGGTCATTTCAAACCCGCGCTCAAGAAGCGCCAAGCTTCGAGCTGTAGAGAGGATATAAGATGAATAAAAACCCGAATAACCACTGCCCTAAAATTCTTGCAGCCATAGTTACAGTGACTTTTGTGGCAGTCATGTATGTGAACCAGCAGGCCCTCATATACCAGATGGGCCTCAAAGTAAAACAGAACAATGATGTTTACGCGAAGCTGGTTGACCACAATAAAATTATGGTATATAATGTTCTAAATTTGAGGTCACCTGTCAGTCTTGGGAGAAAACTCTTAGCAAAGGAAGTAGAGTTATCCATGCCTTCCAAATGGCAGGTGGTAAAGATTGATCATTCCCCTGAAAAAATTGTTTTACAAGGTAAAAATTTAGCAAATATCGCACGCACTAGATAAAAAAATAGGTAAAATAGTGTATAAAGGAACTCCTTCTCGCATAAGGAAAGTTCTATACGCTTTGATTATAGCGTTTGGGCTTCTTTGTGTCAGGCTCGTTTTTGTCCAGATGGGCGCTGCTAAGCCCCTTTCAGATATTGCCTCTAGCCAATACAGGCTCTCAGTATCGCTTCTTCCCAAGCGCGGCGTAATTTACGACCGCAATCTCAAAGAACTGGCCATATCTATAAACCTAAGCTCAATATTCGCGGAACCGTTCAAGGTTAAGGATAAGGGCCCTGCCAGCGAAAAGCTTGCCGGTGTTTTAGGTATCAGCCGTGATGAAATTTATAAAAAGCTCAGCCAGGAAAGAGGATTTGTCTGGCTGGCGCGAAAAGTCTCCCAGGATACTGCCAGGAAAGTGCGGAGCCTTGATATTAAAGGTATAGATTTTATAAAAGAACCTCAGCGCGTCTATCCCAACGGCGTTTTGGCCAGCCACATACTGGGCTTCACGGACATGGATAGTAACGGCATTGAAGGCCTGGAACTAAGATTTGATAAATATTTGAAGGGGGTTGTCGGCTACAGGTATGCGATAAGAGACGCGAAGCAGCGCGAGGTCCCGGGATATGAATACAAGGAGATACTGCCCATAGACGGGGATAGCATGGTCCTTACCATAGACAGTATGATCCAGTCATTTGCTGAAAATGAGCTGGAGGATGGTTTTAAAAAATATCACGCCAAGGGCGCGTGCATCATAGTGATGGACCCTTACACGGGCGATATCCTGGCGCTCAGTAACAGGCCTAACTTTGACCCCAACAATGCCAACTCATCGATACCTGACTTCAGGAGAAATCGGGCTGTGTGCGATTTTTTTGAGCCGGGCTCGAGTTTTAAAATAGTCGCTGCCTCCAGCCTTCTGGAGGAAAAGGCAGTGAAGCCCGGCGATAAATTTTTCTGCGAAAATGGGGAATATAAATGGTGTGGCCATACATATCATGACCACAAGCCTCATGGCTGGCTGGAATTCAGGGATGTGATCAAATTTTCTTCGAATATAGGCACGATGAAGGCTGCCCAAAGGCTCGGCAAAGACCGGCTTTATAAATATATTAAAAAATTCGGATTCGGCTCAAAGACAGGTATAGACCTTCCGGGCGAGGTAAATGGCATTGCCACTCATCCCAGCACCTGGTCGAAATTGTCTCTGTGCAGTATTTCAATGGGCCAGGAAGTGACTGTGACAGCCATTCAGCTTGCCTGCGCAATATCAGCCCTGGCCAACGGCGGAAATCTCGTAAAGCCCAGAATAGTAGAGAGGATCCAGGACAGGACAGGGCATGCAATACAAAAATTTGAATCAAAGAAGCCCCAAAGGGTGATTTCAGAAGAAACCGCAAAAGAAATGAGGGATATTTTAAGAAGCGTTGTCGATAGCGGCACGGCACAGCTTGCTGAGGCGAAAGGATATTTTCCGGCAGGTAAAACAGGGACTGCGCAGAAAGTGGAGCCTAACGGCACGTATTCCCACAGGAAATTTACAGCCTCGTTTATAGGCTTTGTGCCGTACGATGATCCGAAATTTGTCATAGTCGTGATAATGGACGAGCCCAGGCCGATTTACTACGGAGGAGTGGTCTGCGCCCCTGTATTTAAAAAAGTGGCAACTCAGCTCATGAGCTACAGCAAAATCCTCCCTAAAGAGGCAGAAAAGCGTTCTTTATCTAAGAGGTAACTGATTTTAAACTGTCATTGCGAGGAGTCCGCTTAGGCGGACGACGAAGCAATCCCGTATGAAATTAAAACATATCATTGAGAATTTGGACGGGGTAGTTAAGGTGGAAGGCAAGACAAACCTTGAGATTACAGGCATTGCCTGCGATTCCAAGGCAGTCAAGCCGGGCTATTTGTTTGTTGCCTTAAAAGGGTCCAGGGTTAACGGCGCAGATTTTATTGATGATGCGATAGGCCGCGGAGCCTGCGCGATTATATTGGATAATGGAGATAAAGGCATATTTCAACGAGGCGATACCTTTATATATACAGAAGACGCAAGGTTTGGGCTGGCCCAGGCTTCCCAGGCCTTTTTCGGCGATTTATCAGCTAAGATGCGGCTGGTGGGCGTCACTGGCACCAATGGCAAAACCACGATTACTTACCTCATGGAAAGCATGTTTCAGTCAAAACTCGAGGCCGTAGGCGTTATCGGCACTGTGAATTACAGGTTTGGCATGCGCCTGATACCCGCTGTGAATACCACGCCCAGCTCGCTGGAGCTTTATTCTCTTTTATCAGGTATGTATAAGGAAAAGATCAAAAATTGCATAATAGAGATCTCTTCGCATTCCCTGGAGCAGGCTAGGGTGGAGACCTTGCAGTTTGACGCGGCTATATTTACAAATCTTACCAGAGAGCACCTGGATTTCCATAAAAATATGGATGAGTATCTTAACGCAAAACTGAAATTATTCTCTAAGATAAAATTGCGCGGGACCGCGGTCATTAATATAGATGACTCTGCCTCGGAAAAAATTATTCAAAAGGTCAGGGCTGAAGGCAGGGCGAAAATAATTACATACGCTATTGACCGCGAGGCGGATATCAGGGCGCTGGATATAAAACTTTCCTGCGACGGCCTGAAATTTAGACTTGGAGTAGCGGAGCGAAGCTCCGCGCCTATTAATATAGAGTCATCTCTCATCGGCCGCCACAATATTTATAATATCTTGGCAGCCGTGGGCGCAGGCATGAGCCTGGGCATGAGCCTGGACGATATTAAAAAAGGCGTTGAAGCGCTGAAAACCCTCCCCGGCAGGCTGGAGAGCGTTGGCTGCGGCCAGAGATTTTCAGTATATGTTGATTACGCGCACACTGAAGACGGGCTTGAAAAGGTCCTTAAGTCCCTGCGCGAATTAAAACCGGCGAGGCTCATTACGGTATTCGGCTGCGGCGGAAACCGCGACAGGGCCAAAAGGCCTGCCATGGGAAAAATATCCACGGAACTTTCAGACATTGTTTTTATTACAAGCGATAATCCCAGGGCTGAGGAGCCGAAGGATATAATAAATGAAATCACCAAAGGCATAAACCTCGCGAAAAATAATTATATAATAGAGCCGGATAGGTTCAATGCCATTAAAAAAGCTGTGCTGGAGGCAGGAAGCGGGGATATAGTGCTTGTGGCGGGCAAAGGCCATGAGGCATACCAGATATTCAAGGATACTACTATTCCATTCGACGACAGGGAAGTTGTAAAACGTATTTTAAAGGAGGCAGGGCTATGTTTACAGTCAAAGATATCTTAACTGCGGTAAAAGGAAAATTGCTGTCAGGTAATCCGGATGAGATACTGACAGGTTTGTCCACTGATACGCGCAAGATAAAAAAAGGCGAGCTTTTTCTGGCTATAAAAGGCGAAAAGTTCGACGGCCATAGCTTTATCCTGGACGCTGTTGCCAAAGGCGCCGGGGCCGTTTTAGTGCAGGAAGGAGGCATTACAAACGCCAATTTCAAACTGCCGGACGTCTCCTTTATATCAGTCAGCGACAGCATAAAAGCGTATGGGGATATCGGAAATTTTCACAGATCCAGGTTCTCCATCCCTGTGATAGGCATCACAGGCTCAAACGGCAAAACCACCGTCAAAGAAATGGTATCAGCCATATTGAGCAAAAAATTCAATACGCTCAAAAGTTTCGGCACAGACAATAACAATATCGGAGTGCCGCTTACCTTGATGCGCTTGACCGGCGAGCATGGTATCACTGTGCTTGAGATGGGCACGAATCATCTGGGCGAGATAAGGCGGCTTTCAGAGATTGCCGGGCCTACCATAGCGATAATCACAAATATAGGGCCAACGCATCTGGAATATTTAGAAGACCTGGACACGGTCTTTAAAGCCAAGATAGAGATATTGGAACATATGGACCAGGGCGCCAGGCTTATTTTAAATGCCGACGACGAATATCTCAGGAAAATAAAAGCGAGCCAGAAGGTTACCTGGTTCGGTTTTGACAAAGAGGCTGATTTTCGCGCCGATAAGATAAACCTGGAGCCGGACGGTATAAGTTTCAGGCTTAACGGGAAATGGGATATATCGCTCGGAGTGCTTGGCAGGCACAATGTTTACAATGCCCTGGCTGCGATAGCCTGCGCCTGGGACTTTGGCATATCCATTGATGACATAAAGGATGCGCTCAAAGAATTCAAGGTGCCCAATATGAGGATGGAGGTCAAGAGATTCGGGGATATAAAAATAATCAATGATACCTACAATGCCAATCCCCAGTCGATGAAACAGGCAATAGAGGCATTAAGGGACATGGTAACGGACGGCAGGAAAATACTTATAGCCGGGGACATGCTTGAGCTGGGCACGTTTTCAGGCAGGTTTCATCATCTGGTCGGCAAGCAGGCAGCTGAATCAGGATTTGATCTGATAGTGGCTGTGGGAAAACTTGCGGAATATATTTCAGCTGGCGCCCAGGAAGCCGGCATGAGCGAAAGGAAAATAAAACTTTGCGCTGTTACGAAAGAGGCGCGCGAAAAAGTCGCTACCCTGATTAAAAAAGGCGATACGATCCTTGTAAAGGGCTCCCGTGCGATGAGGATGGAAGATATCGTGGGCGATCTCGAAGCCCAGTTCAAAACCACTTGAAAGGAATCTTTTAAATGTTACATCATTTACTTTACCCCCTCAGAGAATATTTTACGATTTTCAATGTTTTTAAGTACATCACTTTCAGGGCAGCCTTTGCCAGCATTACCGCGTTTTTAATCATAGTTATATTCGCCCCTCCTATAATAAGAAAGCTCCGGCATCTTAAGATAGGGGAAAGCGTGCGGAATAAAGAATGCCCGGGTCTTTACGACCTCCACAAGAATAAGCAGGGAACCCCGACTATGGGCGGCATATTGATTTTAATAGGCGTATTCGCGTCCACTATCCTTTGGGCAGACCTTAATAACATGTACCTGCTTTTGGCAATGTTTGTGACTTTGTACCTGGGGGCGCTTGGATTCGTGGATGATTATAAAAAACTTATGTACGCCAAGACCAGAAAAGGCTCAAGGGGGCTTAATAAAAGGACAAAACTTTTCTTCCAGGGCCTGATAGGCCTGGCAGTGGCGCTATTTTTATATTGGAGTCCCGGTAATACAAAGGCTATAGAGTTCCCATTTTTCAAAGACTTCGTGGTAAACCTGGGGATATTCTATATACCTTTTGTGATATTGATTATTTCCGCCTGTTCGAATGCCGTCAATATTACAGACGGCCTGGACGGACTGGCGATAGGGGCTATAATAATGACGGCAGTGACTTATACAGGCATGAGCTATGTGACGGGCCATGTGAAGTTTGCGGAATACCTGGGCATCTATTACCTGCCCGAAGCAGCAGAGCTGACTGTTTTTTGCTCGGCAATAATAGGGGCGGGCCTGGGATTTTTGTGGTACAACTCATACCCGGCTTCGATATTCATGGGGGATACCGGAGCCCTTGCGCTTGGCGGCGCACTGGGTACAGTAGCTGTTTTTATAAAAAAGGAAATGCTGCTGGTCATAGTAGGCGGGATATTCGTAGTGGAGGCATTATCGGTTTTGCTTCAGATAATTTCTTTCAGGACTACCGGCAGGAGGATATTTAAAATCGCGCCGCTCCATCACCATTTTGAAAAATGCGGCTGGCCCGAGTCTAAGGTTACGATAAGATTCTGGATAATAGCAATAATACTGGTTTTTCTGAGTTTCTCTACGCTAAAACTGCGTTAGCTTACTATGGGAAGTCATGTCATGCCCGTGAAAGCTGGCATCCACATTCATGTCATGCCCGCGAAAGCTGGCATCCACATTCATGTCATGCCCGCGAAAGCGGGCATCTATAAATAAAGTAGTAAGGAGAACTACTAAATGGCAAGGGTAATAGTAGTCGGACTGGCAAAGAGCGGAATAGAAGCGGCGAGGCTTCTAGCTGGCCGCAAAGAAACCGTCTTTATTACAGAGTTTAAAGATGACGCAGCTAGCCGTAAATCCGCAAGCTTGCTGGTAACTGAAGGCGCGGTTAAGCCGCAGGATATTGAACTTGGCTGCCACACGGATAAATTTATAAAAAAGGCTGATTTAATGGTGGTAAGCCCCGGCGTAAGACGGGATGCCATGCCGATTAAACTGGCTGAGGCTCGAAAAATTCCTGTAATAAGCGAGCTTGAATTGGCTTATACAATGTGCCCTGCGCCTATAGTGGCTGTAACAGGCACAAGCGGTAAAACCACTACCACGACTCTTATAGGCCAGATGCTTAAAGCAGCCGGATTTAATGCAATCATATGCGGCAATATCGGCAGCCCCTTTTCGGGCGAGATAAAAAAGATAAAAAAAGATTCTGTAGTTGTGTTAGAGGTTAGTTCTTTCCAATTGGAATTTATTGATAAATTCAAGCCCAGGGTAAGCGTTATTCTCAATATCTCTGACAACCATCTGGACAGGCACAAGGATATGAATGAGTATATCACTGCCAAATGCAGGATTTTCCTGAACCAGGACGAGGGAGATACACTTTTATTAAATAGAAATGATGAGCTCTTAAGAGAGATTGCCGGAGTCGTAAAAGGCCCGAAAGTGGAATTTTTCAATGAATATAAAGATTTCAGCTCTAGGCATAAAATATTGAATGATGATTTTCTCGCGAGCCTTTCAGCGGCCTCTATCATGGGAGCGGATGAGGCCGGGATGCTTGAGGTCTTGAAAAATTTTAAAGGCATAGAGCACAGGCTGGAGCACGTGGCAAATATAGACGGAGTGGATTTTGTAAATGACTCGAAAGCGACCACTATTTCCAGTATGGAATGGGCGCTAAAATCTCTCGAAGAGAATATTGTCCTCATCGCGGGCGGTAGATATAAAGGCGGGGACTTCGGCCTGCTAAAATCTCTCGTAGCGAAAAAAGTAGACTGTATAATTTCAATAGGAGAGGCCAGGCCTCAGATTAAAAGTGGCTTGGACGGAGTAAAGCCTATAATTGAGGCGAATTCTTTCAGCGAAGCTGTGGCTGAGGGCTTCAAGAGGGCTAAAAAAGGCGGCAGGGTTTTACTTTCTCCTGGGTGCTCGAGTTTCGATATGTTTGAAAACTACGAAGAAAGAGGAAAAATGTTTAAGGATATCGTTAAAGAGATTGCTTCGCTTCGCTCGCAATGACATATTAAACAGTGTCATTGCGAGGCGCGAAGCGCCGAAGCAATCTCTGAAAGATTTTAAATGAAATTGGAAAATCTAAATAGAGACAGCCGGTATCTTTTAATAATCTCCGCAATTCTGGTATGCATAGGAATAGTGATGATATATTCCGCCTCCAGCTGTTTTGCGTATGAACAATACAATGACAGCGCCTATTATTTAAAAAGGCACCTCATGCACTGTTTGTTCGGGCTTTTTATAGCCGGGCTTTTTCTGAAGAGTGGTTATAAAAATTTAAAGAAATATGCCAAGGTTTTTATGGCAATTTCGATCATAGGTCTTGTGCTGGCGCTTCTTCCCGGCATAGGCCGCGAAGCAGGCGGGGCAAAGAGATGGGTAAAGCTTGGTTTTATCGGATTTCAGCCTTCAGAGTTTGCCGGATTTTTCCTCATAGTCTACATAGCTGATATCCTGGACAGGAAACAGCCTGTAATAAGAAGTTTTATGCTGGGGTTCATGCCGCCTTTAATGGTGCTGGGATTTTCGGTTTTGCTGATACTTTTACAGCCTGATTTAGGCAGCTCAGTCTGTATCCTGGCAGTAGGCCTTATCATGATGTTTGTCTCAGGCGTGAATATGGCGTATTTTCTCCCCTTTTTAGTGCCGATTATACCGGTTTTTTATTTTTTGATATTTAAAGTTGCATATAGGCTGCGGCGCATAGCGAGTTATCTTGATCCCTGGAGCGATACGCAGGGCGCTGGTTTTCAGATAATCCAGTCTTTTTTAGCGCTCGGCTCAGGCGGTATCCTGGGGCTTGGCCTGGGATGTTCGAAACAAAAACTTTTTTATCTGCCCCAGGCGCATACGGATTTTATATTTTCAATAATAGGCGAAGAGACGGGGCTTATCGGGACTTTATCGGTTGTTGCGTTGTTCGTAGCGTTTGTTTGGTTCGGCATACAGGTTTCAATCAAGGCAAAGGATTTATTCGGAAGGTTTCTGGCGCTGGGAATAACCGCCGGCATCGGCCTGAAGGCAGTCATAAATATAGCTGTCTCAACAGGCGCGATACCGACCAAAGGCCTGCCTTTGCCTTTTATCAGTTATGGCGGCACAGCTCTGATATTCAATATCATCGCCGTCGCCATACTAATAAAGATTTCCAACAACTAGGGAGTCCGACTCCCTTTGGGAGTCGGACTCCCATAGCACTGACAGGTGATATATGAAAATATTAATAGCTGCGGGCGGGACTGGCGGGCATATATTGCCTGCGATGGCCCTGGCTGGGGAAATAAAAACACTGAATGCAGGACGGGTGCTATTTGTAATATCCTCCAGGAAACAGGACAGGGATATTATTTCCGGAAAAGGAATAGATTTCGCGGTTTTACCCATCTCGTCGCTTCAGTCTAAAAATATCTTCGCCATGCTGGGTTTTATGGCAAGGCTTTTTGCGGGGACGATAGTTTCCATAGCGTTGCTTTTGAGATTCAAACCCGACGCTGTGGTGGGCTTCGGCGGGTATGTCTCAGGCCCCATAGTTTTACTGGCGAGCCTCGCCGGCATAAAGACTATCATACACGAGCAGAATGTCTATCCCGGCAAAGCGAATAGAATCCTCGCGAAATTTGTGAATAAAATCGCGATAAGTTTTCCGGAGGCCCGGGATTATCTGAAAGGCTTTGAATCAAAGATTATTTTTTCCGGAAATCCATTGAGGGAGGGCATGAAAAGGGATGAAAGAGCCGGCCTTAAGGAAGGTTTCAGCGTGCTTGTTATAGGCGGCAGCCAGGGCGCGCATAAATTAAACACGGTCATGCCTCAGGCAATAGGCATGATGCGGGATAATCAAAGAAACAGCCTCAGCGTTATCCATATTGCCGGGAAAAACGAAAAAGAGGAAGTGGAAAAATCTTACGGGAAAATTCGTATAAATTACAGGGTATTTTCCTTTACAGAACACATGGCAAGGCTTTATAATGAATGCGATTTTGTAATTTCAAGGGCCGGCGCAATGACGGTTTCTGAATTGTTGGCGCTGGGGATACCGGCGATACTGGTGCCTTATCCGTACGCAGGCGGCCATCAAAGGCTGAACGCAGCGGCCCTGGGAAAAATCGGCTTGAGCATGATATTGGAAGAAAAAGATTTAACCGCGCCGGTAATGCGCGACGCAATTTCAAAATTAATGGACAGGACAGTTTTAAACGGCATGTCAGCCAGGGCAAAATTTATTCAAACCCCTGACGCGTGCAAGGTATTGATAGAGGAGCTTTGCAAATGATAAGCGGAAAAACCGTGCATTTTATAGGGATAGGCGGCATAGGCATGAGCGGCCTGGCAGAGGTGTTTCATTGTTACGGGTATTCGGTGCAGGGCTCTGATTTAAGGAATTCAATATCCACCGACAGGCTTCAGAAGATGGGGATTACCATAAAAATAGGCCACCGGGCTGAAAATATCGAAGGCGCTGATTTCGTCATATACTCTTCTTGCATAAAAGAGACCAATCCTGAATACATGGCGGCGAAACTTAAAAACCGGCCGATACTAAAACGCATGGAGGCTCTCGCCATGCTCATGCAGGATAAAAAGGCCATAGCTATTTCAGGCGCGCACGGAAAGACTACCACGACGTCACTGGTCTCTATTTTATTAATCAATGCCGGGCTTGACCCGACGGTATTTATAGGAGCGGACGTGCATTTTTTAAAAGGCAACGCAAAATACGGCCAGAGCGATATCATGGTTACGGAGGCTGACGAATCAGACGGCTCGTTTATATTGCTTAACCCGCTATATTCCGTCAGCACAAATATAGACAGGGAACATATGGATTACTACGGCACCATGGAGAATGTCCTGAGCGCCTATAAGCAGTTTATCTCTAACACTAAAGACGAAGGCTGCGCTTTTATATGCGCGGAAGACGAGTATCTGAAAAATATAGCCCGCCAGTCCGGAAAAAGGATTTTGAAATACGGGATCTCTGACTACGCGGATATAAAAGCGGAAAATATAAAATTAATGAACTTGAGCGGTTCTGAGTTTGAAGTAAAATATAAAGGCGCAAAACTGGGCAGGATAAAACTTTCCATACCAGGGATTCATAATGTGGTAAACAGCCTCGCCGCCATAGGCGTGGCAATGGAACTGGGCCTGAGTTTTAATAAGATAAAAGATATTGTAGGGGAATTTAAAGGCGCTGACAGGCGTTTCAGGATAACCCAGCTGGGTTCAGACATCCTTATTATAGACGATTACGCGCATCATCCTACGGAGATAAAGGCTACCCTGAAGGCAATGGAATCTTCAGGCAGGCGCGTGGTGGCGGTATTCCAGCCGCACAGGTTCTCCAGGACCAGGGACCTGAAAGACCAGTTTGGCGGATGCTTTGACCTGGTGGATCATCTGGTAGTGACGGATATATATTCCGCGGACGAAAAGCCTATCGAAGGCGTGAGCGGCCAGGACATATGCGATAGCGCCAAAAAAAGTGGCCATAAAGATGCGCATTTTATCTCAAAAAGTGATATAATAAAACATTTGATAGATGTGGTGAGGCCCGGGGACGCGGTGTTTTTATTGGGGGCTGGGGATATCGGGGAATTGCCTTTTAAGATCGCGAAGACCCTGGAAGAGCTTAATGCTAAAGTATAATGAGCCGTTATCCCGTCATACAAGTTTTCGTATCGGAGGGCCTGCGTACTTATGGGCAGAGCCGGGTAATCCAAAGGAAATTTTAGAGATAGTATCTTTAGCCGAGGGCAAAAATAAAAAAGTCATCATAGCCGGAAATGGCACAAATCTTCTGGCGAGGGATGAAGGTTTTGACGGGGTAATAATACATCTGGCAGGGGATTTTGAAAAGATAGAATCAGAAGGCGGAGGCGTAATAAAAGCAGGCTCGAGTTTCAGCCTGGCGAGATTGGTAAAATACGCTTTAGATAAAAGCCTCGCCGGATGCGAGTTTTTAACAGGGATTCCAGGTGATATTGGCGGCGCTGTTTTTATGAATGCGGGCGTCAGGAGGCCGGAAGGCGAGCCTGGATTTATAGAAATAAAAGAAATGCTAGTGGATATAGAGGTCCTGGATTTAAAAGATAAGACAATAAAAGACCTGGATAAAAAAGACATAGATTTTAAATACAGGTCTTCAGGCCTGGACGGAAAAATTATTTTAGGCGCGAGACTCGGCCTTAAAAAAGACAAATCAGAGGATATCGAGCTAAGGATGGCAGGATTTAATAAAAAGCGCGAATGGCTTGCTAAAATAGGCTTTCCGAACGCAGGCAGTATATTTAAAAATCCAAGCGTTGAAAAACCGGCAGGCATGCTCATAGAATCCTGCGGCTTAAAGGGTAGAAGAATAGGCGATGCAGAGATTTCCGGTGTTCATGCAAATGTTATAGTAAATCTCGGCAAGGCGACAGCGAAAGATGTCCTGGGTCTGATAGATTTAGGCCGGACGAGCGTTAAACAGAAATTCGGTATAGAGTTAGAGCTCGAATTAAAGGTGATATAAGAGGCGGGAGCCGGGCTTCCGTAGTCAGCTATAAACATGTCATTGCGAGCCCTAGTCTGTCATTGCGAGGAGTCCCGATTTAGAGGATAGCATCACAACGTCATTGCGAGGAGTCCCGATTTAGAGGATAGCATCACAACGTCATTGCGAGGAGTCCCGATTTATCGGGACGACGAAGCAATCTTAAAAGGGTATATGAAGAATAAGCGTGTCGGCGTATTAATGGGCGGGCCTTCTTCCGAAAGGGAGATTTCTATAAAGTCAGGCAAGGCGGTCTGCAGGGCGCTTGAGGCTAAAAAAATAGATTATGTGGCTGTGGAGCTTCAGGCAGGGCCTAATACAAACGGCTATAAAAAATCAGCGGCTGATTTGATAGCCGGTATGAAAATAGACGCGGCATTTATCGTGCTTCACGGAGAATTCGGGGAAGACGGCACAGTGCAGGAGATCCTGGAACAAATGAAGATGCCTTATACAGGCAGTTCATCTTCAGCGTCCAGGGTGGCGATGAACAAGATCACTGCAAAAGAAATTTTAAAGTCGAAAAATATACCGGTTGCAAGGCACGAAATTCTTACAAAAGGGATTTTTACCAAAGACGGCGGCGTAAAAAAATATTTTAAAAATTTAGGGCCTAACCTCGTTATAAAGCCTTCAAACGGCGGTTCCAGCATAGGCTTAAACATGGCGAGCGATGAATTAAGCCTGAAATCCGCGATAGATGACGCATTTAAATACGACGATAAATTGATAATAGAAGAATATATTCCTGGGAGGGAAATCACAGTAGGTATTTTGGAGGACGCGGCGCTGCCGATCGTAGAGATTCTGCCGAAAAGAAAATTTTTCGACTATACGGCAAAATATGAAAAAGGCATGACTGAATATATCGTGCCTGCTGAAATAGAAAAATCTGTTTATAAGATGTGCCAGGATGTCGGGCTTGGTTCTCACAGAGCTCTTTCAGCCAGGTCATTTTCGCGCGTTGATATTATATTGAATGAAAAAATAGGGCCTGTAGTATTGGAGATAAACACAATACCGGGTTTTACCCAAACAAGCCTTCTGCCGAAGGCAGCCGGGGCAATAGGCATAGGATTCGAAGACCTGTGTATTAAAATTTTAGACTCTGCGTTATCGGAGTAGCGGAGCGAAGCTCCGCGCATTTTTCCGGAGTAGCGAAGCGAAGCTTCGCGTCTTTATGGTAAAAATAAAAAAACAAAAAGTTCATCCGCACAGGAAAAAAAGAGAATCGCAGCCCGCGAAGAAGCGTAATTTTAAAGGAGTAGTTAAATTTATTTTTTGGACTGTGCTGGTCGCATGTGTCGGCACGGGCATCGTGATGTTCCAATACATGTTCGTGGATTCTGATTTATTCAACGTAAAAAGCCTGGATGTCAGGTGTTATGACCAGAACAATGCGCTGCGCAGGGTGACTTTCAGCGACATAGAATATAAAGATGTTATGGGCACCAATGTGTTCCTGGTGGACCTGAAGAGTTTTAAAGAAAGGATAGCCGAAGCTCATCCTGAATTAAGGGATATTGTCGTAAGGCGGGTATTGCCGAATAGATTGATTGTTAAGGCAAGGCAAAGGGCCCCTGTAGCCCAGATTTACGGAGACAGGTCGTATTTTATAGATAAGGACGGGATTGTTCTGCCTTACGCGAGAGATTTTGCAAGCGAGGAAGTAATCCCTGTTATTATAGGGGTCAGGGGTAGCCTTTCCAGGGAAGGTTTTGCGCAGAAAGAAAAAATCGATAAGGCATTATTCCTTATAGAAGCCGCGTCAGCGAATCAAAAACTTTCCGGATATAAAATAAAAAAGATAGATATAACCGACAGCCGCAACATATCTTTTTTCTTTAACGCTGCGGACGCTGAAAACCTTGAGATAAAAATAGGAGAAGGAGAATTTACCAGAAGGCTCGAGGTGCTTTCGACCGTGCTGGAACAGCTGGGCGGGGATATACAGAGAGTAAAATATATTGACTTGCGTTTTGAGGACCCGATCGTAGGTCCAAGATAGCGCTGATGGGAGTGCGGCTCCCATCATAGTGTGCTGTCCCATGTCATTGCGAGCCCTAGTCTGTCATTGCGAGGAGGCCGTAAGGCCGACGAAGCAATCTCAAGAGGTAACTATTATGCGTTCAGAAATTATTTGCGGTTTAGACATCGGCGCTTCAAATGTCCGGACATTGATAGGCAGCTCCGAGGGCAATATATTAGGATTCGGCCAGGCGCCTACTAAAGGATTTTCCAAGAGCGTTGTTTCAAATCTCGGGTTGCTGTCAGCCGCAATAGAGGCCAGCGTAATGAAAGCCGAAGAAATGGCAAAGGCCAGGGTGCGCAAGGTCATAGCCAATGTATCCGGAGTGCACATAAGGACGTTTCAAAGCCGCGGCTCTGTGCACATTTCAGACAGGCCCAGCGAGATTACAAAGGACGACATAAAAAGATGCGTGGAATCCGCCAAGGTCATTGCCATGTCTTTGGATAGGGAAGCGGTGCATCTGGTGCCGGTAAGATTTTTTATAGACGACAAAATGGAGATAAATGACCCGCTTGGCTTGTTCGGCTCAAAGCTTGACGTGGATCTGAATATAATCACGTCTCTGGTGACAGTTCTGCAGAATATTACAAAGGCGGTTAACCTGGCCGGATACGAAGCGGACGAGCTGGTGGTGTCGGGCGCAGGCACAGCAGAGGCTGTTTTTGAGGAAGAGGAGCTTATGAGCGGGGCCGTCCTGATAGACGCCGGAAAAGAGATTACGGAGGCTGCCATGTTTTTGGATGGCAAGATCATGGATTCTTTTAATTTTCCGTTCGGCGGGGACGACCTTACCCAGATTTTACAGGATAACCTGAAGATACTTTTTGACGAAGCAGAGGAAATGAAGGTAAAATACGGGCTTGCGGCAAAAAGCGAAATCACCAATCTTTTATTGCCCAAGGTAGAGGCCGTGCTGGAGGATATGCATAAAAAATTAGAATCGTTTCTTAAGAATAAAAAAAGCCTGCCTCGGGTAAGCGTGGTGGGGGGCGTTGCCAGGATGGATGGCTTTATCGAAGCCGTGGAAAAGGTTTTCAGGATGCCTGTGAGGATGGGAAGCCTCAGGTCCGGAGGCAAGATCACCGACATGACTTTTGCGTGCTCGCTCGGCCTTATGAAATATGGCGCTAAAAAAATAATTGCGGCTAAATCCGGCTCATTTACGTCGGAACCCATAGGCTTCTCCGGGAGATTGATAACCAGGGTGAAATCCATTATTTCAGAATACTTTTAAGAGGTAGAATATGATAAGCATAATCGGCGCAGGCAATATGGGACGAGCCATAGCATCGGGCATTAAAGCCAGGGTTTTTTTTAGCGACAAGTTTAAATGCATTTCCGACAATATCACTGCTGCTAAGCGTTCAAATGTCGTAATCCTTGCCGTGAAGCCGCAGGACATGGCAGAGGTTTTAAAAGAAATAGCCCCTCATGTAAAAAATAAGCTGATAATCTCTATCGCTGCGGGCGTATCCACTCTTTCCATAGAAAAGGCCTTGGGTAAGGTAAGAGTGGTCAGGGTAATGCCTAATATGCCCGCCATGGTGGGAAAAGGCATTTCCGCCATAACCGGCGGCAGGTTTGCTAGGCCCGAAGATTTGAAAATAACCTTTAGAATTTTTGCCGGTCTCGGAGAGGTTGTGCAGGTTAAGGAGAAAATGATGGACGCTGTCACTGCTGTCAGCGGCAGCGGCCCCGCGTATTATTTCCTATTTACTCATTTACTGGCAGCTTCAGGCGAGGCGCAGGGTTTGGAAAAAGGCCTTGCGCTGAAATTGGCGAGGGCTGCGTTTGTAGGCGCCGCAGAGGTGGCGAGCCGCAATAAAAATATATCCATGGAAGAATTCGTGAAAAAGGTTGCCTCCAAAGGCGGCACCACTGAGGCTGCCCTGAAGGTATTTAAAGAGAAAAAATTAGGACTGGTGATAAAAAAGGCTGTCAGGTCCGCAGCCCATCGCTCCAAACAATTAGAAAAGAGGAGATGATATGCCGAAAGTAGGTATTATTGGCGGTAGCGGGTTATATCAGATAAACGCGTTAAAAGATATCAAGGAAGTAGACGTGGAGACGCCGTTCGGAGAACCGTCGGATAAGTTTATTGTCGGTAATCTCGGAGGGGTAGAGGTGGCATTTCTTGCGCGGCACAAAAGAGGGCATACGATTCTCCCTACCGAGCTTAATTACAGGGCAAATATATACGCGATGAAAAAACTGGGAGTCGAGCAATTGATATCGATCTCGGCTGTCGGGAGTTTTAAAAAGGAATTAAAGCCGCTGGATATAGTGCTTCCTGACCAGTTTGTGGATAGGACCAATCAGGCGCGCAAGACCACATTTTTCGGCCAGGGCATAGTCGCCCACGTAAGCTTTTCAGAACCCGTGTGCGCGGATTTGAGAAAAATAATTTACGATACAGGCAAAAAGCTCGGCATTACCATGCACGATAAAGGCACGTATCTGAATATGGAAGGTCCGGCATTTTCCACCAGGGCAGAATCGCTTTTGCACAAAAGCTGGGGAATGGACATTATCGGTATGACCAATATGCCTGAGGCGAGGCTTGCAAGGGAAGCGGAAATGTGCTTTGCGACAATCGCGCTTGTAACTGACTATGACTCGTGGCTGGAAGAGGAAGTCAATATAGAGATGGTCATAGGAAATCTTCTGAAAAACGTGGACACGGCTAAAAAGTTAATAAAGGAAATAGTGCCGCAGCTTAAAAGCGACAGGAAATGCGCTTGCCACGACGCGCTTAAATACGCTATAATCACTGACAAAAAACTTATACCCGAGCGCACAAAAGAAAAACTGGATATAATCATAGGTAAATATCTTTAAAACCTTGGTCAACCTGTCAGGTTACCCAATTGGGTAACCTGACAGGTTGACCAGATAGATCAAGCTATGGAATACAAAAATACTTTGAATCTTCCGAAAACTGATTTTCCGATGAAAGGCAATCTGCCTGACAAAGAGCCCGGCATCCTTAAAAAATGGGAAGATTCGGATCTTTATCAAGCGATACGCGCAAAACAAAAGGGTAAGCCGAAGTATATACTCCACGACGGCCCGCCTTACGCTAACGGCAATATCCACATAGGCCACGCGCTGAATAAAACCCTGAAGGACATCGTCATTAAATTCAAAACCATGCAAGGGTACGACGCGCCTTATGTGCCTGGATGGGATTGCCACGGCATGCCGATAGAACACCAGCTTTTCAAGGAGATGAAAAAGACAAAGCACGACGTGGACCAGGTGAAATTCAGGAAACTGGCGCATGAGTTTGCGGTTAAATACGTCGGCATCCAGAAGGTTGAATTCGAAAGGCTGGGGATTTTCGGCGATTGGGATAATCCATACCTGACCCTGAAACCGGAATACGAAAAGGCCGTAGTCGCGAGTTTTAATAAACTGGCGAAAGACGGCTATATTTACAGGGGCCTCAAGCCGATAAACTGGTGCGCAAAGTGCGAAACAGCCCTGGCGGAGGCTGAGGTAGAATACGAAGATCATGTTTCTCCGTCTATATATGTAAAATTTAATTCAGAATCTTTTGCTTTTTTGGTGTGGACGACTACTCCGTGGACGCTTGTGTCAAATGTCGCGATAGCCGTTCACCCTGATCTTAAATATGTATTTGTAAAGACTGATAGCCATGGCACCCTGGTATTGGCTGAAGACCTGCTTGAAGGTGTCTTGAAAAAGCTGGGCGAAGCAGGCAGCGTCATAAAGACTGTAAAAGGCAGAGAATTAGAAGGCATTATTGCCAGGCACCCGTTTTTAAACCGGGCATCAAAGGTGGTATTGGCGGATTATGTGTCAAATGAAGATGGCACAGGATGCGTTCATATAGCCCCGGGCCATGGCCAGGAAGATTATGAAGTGGGGCTTAAATATAATTTACCGGTAGTGATGCCGGTAGATGAAAAAGGCAGGTTTAGAAAGATAGATTCTTTTGAGGTGCCGGAAGAAATTATCGGCAGGCCTATATCAGAAGCCAATGATATTGTCCTTAAAATACTGTCGGATAAAAAAGCGCTTTTAATATCCGCAAAAACAGAACACTCGTATCCGTATTGCTGGAGATGCCATTCTCCGCTGATATTTCGCGCCACAAAGCAATGGTTCCTGGGCGTGGACAAGAACAGTCTCAGGCAGAGAACCCTGAATGAGATAAAAGGCATAAAATGGGTGCCTGATATAGGCGAAAAACGCATTTCCAGCATGATAGAGCTCAGGCCTGACTGGTGCCTCTCGAGGCAGCGTTACTGGGGAGTGCCTGTGCCTATTTTATATTGCGCCTCCTGCAATTCAGAAGTAATAGACGACAGCGTGATGAAAAAAATAGAAGAAACATTCGGCGCGGAAGGCTCTGATTCATGGTTTGCGAAAGGCGCTGAAAGTTTTGTGCCGCAGGGTTTCAAATGCAAAAAGTGCGGCCACGGCGAATTTAAAAAAGAAACAGATATCCTGGATGTCTGGTTTGAATCAGGCGTAAGCCACCAGGCTGTCCTTAGAATAAATAACAACCTGGGTTTTCCGGCAGATTTATATCTGGAAGGCAGTGACCAGCACAGGGGGTGGTTTCAGACATCGATTTTAATAGGCATGGGAGTTGAGAAAGCGTCGCCGTTTAAAAATGTGCTTACCCACGGCTTTGTGGTGGACGGGGTTGGCAAAAAAATGTCAAAGTCAGCCGGTAACGTGGTCAGCCCGCAGGAAGTGATTTCCAAAAAAGGAGCGGATGTCCTGAGGCTGTGGGCAAGTTCGTCCTCTTATTTTGACGACGTGAGGATCTCGGATGAGATTTTAGATAGGACAGTCGAAGCGTACCGCAAATTCAGGAATACCGCAAAATATCTCCTGGGCAATCTATATGATTTTGACCCGGAAAAAGATTCCCTGGCTCCGGAAGGCCTGCTTGAGATCGACAGGTGGGCGCTTTCCAGGCTGAACTCTGTAGTTAGGGAGGTTACAGGCTCTTTTGAGCGGTTCATGTTTCATGAAGCCACAAGCGCTATCTATAAATTCTGCATCCTTGATATGTCAAATTTTTATCTTGATATTTTAAAGGATAGGTTGTATACTTTTGGAGCTGGATCAAAGGCCAGGAGGAGCGGCCAGATAGTTCTTTATAAAATATTGAGCGTCCTTACAAGGCTTATGGCGCCCATAACCCCGTTTACGGCGGAAGAGATATGGGGTTATTTCAATAAAACCGGCTCGGTGCATCTGGCGGATTGGCCGAAGGCAGAAAATTGTTTGATCGACGCTGATCTTGAGGCCGGATGGCAGAAACTGATAAATCTGAGAGAGGAAGTTTTAAAGGCCCTTGAGGAAAAAAGGATCGCTAAATTAATAGGCAGCCCGCTTGAGGCAAAGGTGGTTATTGCCGCTGCGAAAGAAAAATACGAATTTTTAAACAAGTACCTGCCGGATTTACGTTATATATTTATAGTTTCGCAGGTAGAGCTTGTAAAAGGCGATAAATTAAATATCCGGGTCCTGAAGGCGGACGGCAAAAAATGCAGCCGCTGCTGGAACTGGAGCCCGTTAGTAGGAAAGGATCAGGCGAATCCAACACTTTGCGAGAGATGCAGCGGTGTTGTAACGGAGGAACGAAAAGGATGAATAGGCAGGAGTTA
>Ga0210050_1001296_pt1 | contig 27658 bp, 27 predicted proteins | sample CryGey132114_all_FD_185463 | JGI IMG/M metagenome (GOLD analysis project Ga0210050, IMG submission 185463) | Groundwater microbial communities from aquifer - Crystal Geyser CG22_combo_CG10-13_8/21/14_all (SPAdes) (version 2) | ecosystem: Environmental > Aquatic > Deep subsurface > Groundwater ... | reverse complement strand
GGCGACCACCTTTTTTAAACCGTTGTTTGGGAAGCAATGGGTGGAGCAACTCCCATTGCTGATCGGACAGGATGTACATAGACATCCATCATACCAAAATTCTCAAGAGGTTTTGAAATGCGCTCTAAGAGAAATTGGGTCAATCATCCAAGCATTGGTAGTCTTTGGGTAGGAACCAAAAACTTCCTTGAACTCTGCCATATACGCATCTATCAGAGCCATTCGCTCACCTTCGCTGTAACCCACCAAAAATACATGTTGCGCCTCGAACCAATTGGCATCTGTACCGCGATACGCTACTTCTGCAGCGGCAGCAAGTGAAGGGGTAATTTCTAACAAAGCGGCGTATTCAAAATCAGGATATCTTTTGATTGCAGCAACAAATGCTGGATCACGCAGCACATCATATCGTATCGAAAATGTTGCAGGCAATGCTCGCTCTTGCAAAGCAATTTGTTGATTTTCAAACGCCTCCAAACTACCGATATCACAACATTCTCGGCCACGCACTTGGTTGATAATAACTGTATAGTGAGGGATGTCTTCTGAGGCTTGAACTGGTTGAACCAAAATAAAAAATGTAGACAGCACTAAAGCAAAAAGTACTCGCTTCATATTATGAGGACCCTTCTGCTAATGCAAAACCGTGCCGCAACTGCGCCTGCATATCGTCTGTTAAGTCAAAATTCTTGATTTCTGCTTGCGAAACCCAACGTACTTGCAGCACCTCGTCTTCTTGTGGCTGCAAGTCTAGCAAGCCTGTGGCTCGTACTAAATACAAAAATCCAACATGTTGTTCGCAACCCTTCATCCGAGTTGGTGCTTTGGCATATGCAATGGGATCTTTGCTGCGCTCGAGATAGTTTTGCTCGCTGATCCAGTGTAGATTAGTTTCCACTGGGGACGGAACATACTCTGTCATCTTTGAATTTCTGGTATAAAAAGGATCGTATGCTACGACAGCTACACCAGTCTCTTCTTTGAATTCACGCTCTGCCGCTTGGTGTGGCAGTTCGCCATCTTCTATATGCCCACCAGGACAGAGCCACAAGTTTAGTTTTTTGTGATGAATGAGCAGTGTTTTATCTTGATGAATCAGCATCCCTGCCGCGGTGTAACAAATTTTGGCGGAGTATTGTTGGAGGTTGGCCATATGATATAACAGTAAGTCGAGTGCAAACTAATTTTACCTCTTTATCGTGAGCACAATGACATATTCTCTAAAAGACTATCTGATTTTAGCCAGTTCATCAATTGCGCTTTTTATAGTTTCCTGGTTCGGTATGTTTGGTGACGAGCAAGAAAACATTACTGCTGGGTGGCTTATTCTCAAAGGACTAGTGCCATACAAAGACTTTTTCTTTCACCATGCGCCGCTACCTTTCTTTATCGCCGGACTCGCAGAATTTCTCTCACCAGGAAATGGGCTTATTGTCTCTAGGATGGTACTTTATTTGCTTCATGTTTTAAGTTGGTTTCTCATCTTATTTTTGACACATAAAAATCTCAGGCCAAGCGTCTATGCATATATGCTTTCTGTAGGAATACTTTCTCCAATCTTTCATCTACACATGCTTTTGGCAGATACTATTATTGTTCAGAGTTTAGCAATAACGCTGTTTGTGATAATTAGTTGGTTACTTTATAAATCGCCTTCGATTGAGGTTGTCATAAAAGTATTTTTAGTAGCAGCTTATTTTTCAATATTGAGTAGTTTAGCTTCAGTATTTATGTACCTAGTGATTGCGGTGTCGCTAGCTTATAAACAAATTCATGATTTTGGTGCACTCAAGACGGTGCTGAAAGTAAAAAAGGAAGCTGGCTGGATGCTTGTCCTTACTTGTGTCTTTCCACTTTACTTTTTTGTTAATGCGGCACTTGCAGATTTCTACTAGTCAGTCATTACTTACAACCAAAAGTTCTACCTACCATTTCGGCTAGCTCATAACGACTTTGAAATCCAATATGGAATTCTGGGCAGAATTTTCCAACAATTTTACTTCTTTTTGCATCGTTCCTCAGAAACTTTTTTTCTCTCTTCTAAAACTTTTTTGATTGCGTTCCTCCATAGCCCTGATAGCTTGATTGGTGGAAGCTGGCAAAACTTTGTAATATACCTTAAAACTATTGTTTTGGATTACTTTACAAAGAACACAACCATTGATATAGCTCTGTTTCTACTATTTATATCTAGCACTTTCTGGATTATACAATTACGGCCCAAACTGTTGTTGCCTGCTTTGCTACTGATGATCTTTGCTAGATTTCGTAGTAACGAAATTTTTCACCTTGGACCATTTGTAGTCACTCTCCTTATTCTCAACACAACGGTGATGCTCCAAAAAAATATTAGTAAGATCAGTAAAGTTGTAATTGCTGTGCTCTCAATTCCACTGATGTTTTTTGCCTTGGAACACTACCTTCTCTTTTTGCAAGAAAAGCCTCCGGTTATATCGTCATATCAGGTTGAAATTTCAAATCAAATTAGGCAATGCAAAAAAAATAATCAAAAGTTACTTGTTCTTGACGGAGATACCTTTCTCTATTACTTATCTGACACACTCCTAGAAACCAAGTATTTTTATTATCTACCTTGGTTTGAGCCAACTGATAAAATTCGCTTAGCAATCAAGACAAAGATTGAATCTGATTCGAATCAATTAATTTATCTTCCACCAACTAACGAAACTGACTACAGATTCTTTTTTGCAGATTACATACGGCAAAATTACAAGCAAGTGTGTCAAAATGTATGGACGATTAAATAAGATCTTATTTTTTACAACAAACTCATCTGCACCCCCGCTTGTTTTTTGGGAGTAAAACTAAAATCTACCGGACAGTCGATCATGCGGTTCCATTTATTGCGAAACTTCACTACTCCTTTGGTCCGCCCATAATCGTAGACGTCTCGCGTTACCGCCACGTCTTGCAAACAATACTTCTCTAGTGCATCGTAGTTTCCGGAGTTGTAGTACTTGACTGCGTCGAGTCCGTTGCCTGTTTTGCCAATGCCGAGTGTTGATTGTGCTACTGCATCCAAACTAATTCTGTGACCAGCACTTTTTTTTATACAAGTGAGTAAGTCAAGCGTTGGAATTTGCGTGATATCACCTTTGTAATAGGGCACCATGGTTTGCATATCAAATCCATCAATGTTGAAACCAATCACCACATCTGCTTGCTCGAGCAATGGAAAAAGTTCTGGCAAATCAGCTTCGAAAAAACTACGCATCTCACCTTTGCCCGAGGTCCCGTCGCGCAAACAAACACCAACAAATGAAATGCCAAGGCGATCGGGAAAGAATCCACCAACGTCATCAAAAATCTTTTTGGTTTCTACGTCAAGAATAATCTGTCGCATGACAGATTACTGTACCATTGCAACGTACCGAGCTTCAACCTGAGACCAATCAAGCACCTGCCAAAAGGCTTGAATGTAGTCTGGTCGCTTGTTTTGATACTTGAGATAATAGGCATGCTCCCAAACATCAAGCCCAATGATCGGCTGCTCTGCTTGCAGCAGTGGTGAATCTTGGTTTGGCGTACTTGAAACAGCGAGCGAAGCATCTGTCTTGAGAACCAGCCAAGCCCAACCAGAACCAAATTGTCCGGCAGCTGCTGAGGCGAACGCTTCTTTAAATTTCTCAATACTGCCAAACGTCTCAGTCAATTTTGCAGACAAAGAAGGTGCTTGTGCTTCGGTTGTACCGACACCAAGAATGCTCCAAAACAGTGAGTGATTGGCGTGACCACCGCCATGATTGCGGATAGCCATTTTGATCTCCTCTGGTAGCGAAGACAACTTACCAAGTAATTCTTCTACCGAAAGCGCTTGAAGACCCTCATGTGTTTCAAGCGCGGCATTCAGCTTATCTATATAAGCCTGATGATGTTTGGTGTGATGGATCTCCATCGTCTGCGCATCGATGTGCGGCTCTAGAGCTGTGTACTCAAATGGGAGTGAGGGTAGTGTATGCATATAACTGCACTATAGCATAATTTCTTTGCTTATCCGCTCCAACTCAATCACTCGATCTCTTGCAGTTGTCGCAAAAAAGTCCGCTACTCGCTCTGGTGATCGCTGTTCGTTGGGTGTTTCTGCAGGCAGTAATTGCGAGCCAATCACATATCCTTGAGCACCACTTTCAAACGATGCTCGCACCTGTTCTTTAAAGACTTCATACGCCACCCCCCGACCCGAGACAATCCAAGGTACATCAAGACCCGCAGTCAAAGTGACTGCAGATAACGGATCGATTGGATACTCGAGCATAAATAAATCGCAGTACTCTTGTAACTCTGCAATGGCATCGAGTTGCAGCTCGAGAAATTGCGCTTGGTACTTTTCTTTGGCTGTCTCGAGGTATAAAACGAGATCAATAATAAAAGCAATACCTTCGTGTCGGCAGTAGTCAGCCAGCTCAACTACCATTTGCTTCTTTGACCGAGCCTCTTCTTCTTGGGGATTGTAGTAGAGCTCAAGCTTGGCCACACCGTAATTATTGCGCGTCTGCTCGATTCCCCACGACTGCGCCAAAACCGGCACAGTCAGAGGATCTTTGGCTCGCAACATATCAGAAAGTTCAAAAACTACGCCAGCATTTTTGGGCAAATCAGTCACTGCAGAAAAACCAACATCAGGGGCTATACAAACGCCAGTAGCATGAGGTGCTAGGATAGCGCTTGCCTCCGAAATAAGCTCGGCAACTTGCGCTTCTTGTTCTGGGTCCCGAAGTAACAGACCTGCGTGTTCTGCTACAGTCAGTGGATCTGCTAAGCTAATCAATGAATAGCCAGATTTATCTCGCAAAGCATCGAGTGTCATCCATTCAGTATACCCTAGCGACGATCAAAACGATCGCGTGGCCCACGGCCACCACCACCCCGTCGATCCCCACCGCCACGACCACCGCGGAATGGCGGTCTACCTTGTGGTCGGTTGGAACGAGCAGCTGCTTGTTCTTCTGCTGTCAAAAGTGAAAGACCAATCTTGCCGTCCTCTTTGATCTCAGAAACACGAACATGGAGCTCGTCGCCAATCGACACTTTTTCATGTGCATCTGGGACAAACTCTGTACTCATAGCAGAGACATGAACTAAGCCTTCTCGCCCTGGCAAAAACTCCACAAAACAACCATAATCCTCGACTCTGGTGACAGTGCCATCAAACTCATCATTCTCGTGAATTTCACGGAACATGTTTTCTATTGCTGTCTTAGCTGCAGTTATAGCTGCCTGATCTGGCGAAGAGATCGAGACTAAACCAACCTGTCTTTCTTTATCCTCATCAACGTCAATCTGGGCGCCAGTCCTTTCAATTAGAGCCTTAATGATCTTGCCGCCAGGACCGATCATCTCACCAATCCTGTCACCAGGAATGGTGATCTGTTCAATCTTTGGCGCGTACTCAGAAAGCTCTGTTCTTGGTGCATCAAGACACTTACTCATCTCTCCCAAAATGTGCAGACGACCTTTGAGTGCTTGTTCAAGTGCTTGCTCGAGGATTTCGCGCGGAATGCCTGTCAGCTTGATATCCATCTGAATGGCCGTAATACCCTCAGAAGTACCAGAGACTTTGAAGTCCATATCGCCGACATGATCTTCAAGACCTTGGATATCGGAGAGTACTACATATGTTTTGCCATCACTCATGAGGCCCATAGCAATTCCTGCTACAGGTCTTTTAAGTGGCACTCCTGCAGCCATCAGAGATAGAGTAGAACCACAAACCGAAGCCTGGGAAGTTGAACCATTAGAACTCATGATCTCAGACACAACGTGAATCGCGTAGGGAAATTCTTCTTGAGTTGGAATCATAGGGAGTAACGCGCGCTCTGCGAGAGCTCCGTGTCCAATTTCTCTACGTTTGGGAAAACCAAATCGTCCTGCTTCGCCAGATGCATACGGAGGCATGTTGTAGTGGTGCATGTAGTGACGAGTCTCTTCGCCTTCAATGCTCTCGATGAGTTGTCCCAAACTTGGAGCACCCAGGGTGGTAATGGTCACCGCTTGAGTTGCGCCACGCTTGAACATAGCACTGCCATGGGTACGTGGGAAAACGTCAACCTCACACCAAATTGGACGAATCTCATCTGTCTTGCGACCATCAGGACGAATTTTGTCATTGATAATCATATCGCGTGCAATTTGTTTGGTAATAGACGACAACGCAGCACTGACTTCTCCTTCAGAGAATGGTTCTTCACTTTCTGGTTGCTTCTCGACAATCTGCGACACTAATTCAGCAAACCCTGATGGTTCAAGTTTGGCGTCTTTGGCCACAACTACTTTTGCTTCATCAGCATATTCTTTCTCGATATGAGCAACAAGCTCTTTTTTGCGAGCAACAGCTACATCATCTACGGTGATCAACTCTTGTTTTTCGCGACCAATTTCTTTAGCAATTGCAGCAATTTTCTTACAGGCTTTGCCAAGTTCTACCTGTGCCTTGAGCATTCCCTCGAGAATGACTGCTTCAGAAACTTCATTAGCTCCTGCTTCAACCATGACAATAGCATCGCCGGTACCAGAAACAATCAAATCTAGATCACTGTTTACTTGCTCTTCTTGAGTCGGATTGAAAACATACTCTTTGGTCTCTTTGTTGTAGCCGACACGAGTGCCAGCGAGTGGACCATTAAATGGAATCGAAGAAATCGCGAGACCAATCGTACTACCAAGAAGGCCAAGCATATCTGGCTCATTAATACCGTCATAGGAAAAAACAGTCGAGATGACTTGTACTTCATTGGTAATGCCGTCGGGGAATAATGGACGAAGGGAGCGATCGATTACACGTGCCTTGAGAATCGTATCGTCAAGTGGGCGGCCATCGCGCTTGACCCAGCGAGAACCTTTGATGATACCTGCTGAATAGAGCTTTTCTGCAAACTCTACAGAGAGTGGAAAGTACCCAAGGTTTACTTTGCGACCGAGCGCAACAGTGGTATGCACTACGGTATCACCCAAGCGGGTGATAACCGCCCCAGAGACTTGCTCTGAGAATTTGCCGATCTCGACTGAAATCACTTTGTCTCCAAGCGAGACAGTTGTTTTATACGTATTGGAATAGTCTGGATACGCCATGCTATGTTCCTTTATAACTAAGTGCGGGGAGTGTGCTGTAAGTATTCTGGAGAAAAGACAGCTCGTTTCTTGTCTGTCATCTCTCTTGAATCCTCAACAGTTTACAATCCTCGCGAATTACTTCGAGTAGTATAACATAGGTTTGAATGGGACTTGCTCAATAGCGTCATATACGATGCCTGTTTTCTGTATTAGCTTCGTGGTTAATTAAAGTACCCCAACCCCCACCGCTTGCTTGGATCAACAAATCGATAGTTCTTGTTTAGTTTGTTTATTTGCATCATTTCATCATCGCTCAGCTCGAAATCAAAAACTTTGGCATTTTCTACGATTCGGTCTGGATTTGTCGACTTAGGAATCACGACAAGTCCGCGCTGCAGCGACCAGCGAATCAGGACTTGTGCTGGCGATTTCTGATGCGCTTTTGCAAGCGAAAGTATGGTTTTGTCACTAATTGGTCGATTATGCTCAGCACCAAATGATCCCAGTGGTGAGTAGGCCGTCACTGCAACGCTGTTGCTATGACAAAAATTGATCAACTCTGGCTGGGCATTGTAGGGATGAATCTCCACTTGATTCATCGCGGGTTGAATTTTTGCATAAGTGAGTAGATCAAACAACATCATGGTGGTGAAGTTGGCCACTCCAATCGAGTTTACCAAGCCTTTTTCTACCAGATTCTCCATCGCGCGCCAGGTTTCTTGGATAGAAACAGGAATAGTCATAATCATGCCATTTTCGTCGAGCAGCTCTTTCTGCTCACTTGGTTTGAAAGCAATTCCCCAGTGGATAAGGTAGAGATCAAGATATTCCAACTGCAGATCAGCTAGAGTTTTTCTACATGCTTTCTCAACTGCATCAGGATGATGCTCGCTATTCCATAACTTGCTGGTGATAAATACCTCTTCTCGGAGAATTTTGTCATCAGAAAAAGTGGTTGAAAAGACTTCTCCAATTTCTGGCTCGTTCATGTAAATTGCAGCGCAATCTATATGACGATACCCTGCATTGAGCGCTGTTTGGACGGCTGCTTTGACTTTGCCAGGTTCTGATCTCCAGGTGCCAAGTCCAAGGGCGGGGATGGTTTTATTGTTGTTGAGAAGAATTGGGTTGGTCATATGCAGGTCATTGTACCAAAGCAAATAACCTAGGCTAAATCAGCCCCTTTTTATAAACCCAGAACTATTCAAAAAGAGATCTTCGTTGTATTTCTAGCTGCTGTTTTTTTCGTAGTAGTTCCGCAATTTCTGTATCTATTGCTCGTAACTCTGGAATCATAGCGTGATGACAAGCTTCACATTCATTCCACGCTTGGCGCAAAAAAGATTTTTTTTCTTGCAGGGTTGCTATATTTTCTTCAAGATAGGCAATTTCTTCTTCTATAGCTTGAATCCTTTCAGATGCAGCTGTAGCCAAATTCGCTTCTGACATTTTTGAAAAAATGATTAAAAAACTACTTGCTTAGCCCAAGTCGCTCAATGAGCTTTTTGTAGCGCTCTTCCGAACGATCGAGTAAGAAGGTAAGCAAACGCCTGCGCTTGGCCACCTGCTTGAGGAGTCCACGGCGGGAATGATTGTCTTTTTTGTGTCCATTGAGATGGTCGGTCAATTCTTTGATCGAAGCAGTAAGGAGTGCAATCTGCACCTCTGGTGAGCCGGTATCTCCCTCGAATAGTTGAAAATCTTTGATGATTTGGGTCTTTTGGACCTTTGTAAGTGCCATGTGGTATTCCTTTCTATATATCCCTTGTCTTATTCGTGCGCTGCACCAACAAGCAAAGTAACCACTTTTACCTGGGGTAGTATACCATTAGTCTGCAACTGTATAGGCAACCAATCTATCGCCAACTGCAAAATCGAGTTTTACCTGACGGAAAACGAGGCCTGCCTCGCCTTTCGTCTTGACTGACTGCACCTCATCCTTGCCGTGTCGCATACTCTTGACAGTCGGCGCGCCAATACGCTCTTCGCCCCTAGCAAGGTAAAACGTATCACTCTTTTTGATCTCACCAGTTTTGACGCGAATACCTGCGATTCGCTCGCCGCGCATCTCAAAAATCTGCAAAATCTCTGCTTCACCCGTTATCACTTCATCAAGTGTTGGATCAATGAGCTTGAGCATCTGTTTTTGTAGGTTTTCGATGAGCTCATAAATCACATCGTACGACTTAATGCGCACCTTGGCTTGTTTGGCCAACTTGAGTATCTGTTTGGAGACTTTGGTGTGAAAACTAACAATGAGTGCCCCGGTAGCAGCAGCAAGTTCTATATCTTTTTCTGTCACCTGTCCGACGGCAGAAGAAAGTAGTTCAGTGCTTTCAGAATCAAGCGTGTCTATAATCGCCTCGAGCGTACCTTGTACGTCGGCCCGAATAATCAACTTGAGACGCGGTTTGTCATCAAGCAGGAAGTTAAAATCAAGATCGACTAGCTCTTGACCACTTAGTGTTTGGGCTTCTTCTGGGACTACATCTTTTGATTTCTCGGCAACTGCATACTCTGCTGATTGATCATGGACTACTTCGCCTACTGCTGGTGGAGATTTAAAACCAATAATTTCTGCTGGACTGCCAGGAAGCACCGCTTCTACAGACACACCGAGTGAATCAGAAAGCTGCTTGACTCTCCCCAACACCTCTCCCGCAATAATGTCTTGTCGCAGGCTGAGTGTGCCCTGGCGAACAATGACAGAAGCGAGTGGACCACGACGAGAATCGAGTGACGACTCAATCACGACTGCCTCAAGAGAAGCATCCGGATCAGCGCTACATTCGTGCAACTCAGCCAAAACTTGAATAGTGTCGAGTAAGGTGTCTACTCCCTTGCCTGTTGTAGCTGAAATCTCGATTGCTTCGACGTCTCCGCCAAAACCCTGCACAAGGATATTGTGTTCAACCAATTGTGACTTGACCAAATCTGGTTGAGCCTCGGACAAATCCATTTTGTTGATAGCCACAATCACTGGTAATTTCGCTTCAGTGATGTGTCGAATCGACTCAATTGTCTGCGGTTTAACACCATCATTGGCAGCTACGACCAAGATAATAATGTCAGTAATCTGAGCACCACGCGCTCGCATTTTGTTGAAAGCAGCGTGACCAGGAGTATCAATAAATGTAATAGCTTGATTTTTGTGTTCTATCTGGTAGGCACCAATATGTTGGGTAATGCCACCGGCTTCACGAGCAGTAATGCGTGATTTGCGAATAAAATCGAGCAAAGTCGTCTTGCCATGATCGACATGACCCATGATTGTTACAACTGGTGGTCGCTTTTGTGCCGCCATAATTTAGAGTGTCTCCCGTCCGATGCGTTCGGCATCGTACTTGGCTTGTTCCACTTCGAATACCGCAATACGTTTGTCGAGTAATTCGACTTGATCTTCTGGCAACTCAAATGCGTGCCATTTGTCTTTGAACCGGCTTAAGTCTCCCAAAGTAGTGAGTTTATGCTCAACAAGTTGTGAGCGAGTTTCTTCACTAAGACCCGTAAAAGTATCGATCTCGTACTCTTCTTTGCCAGTGGCAGATGATTTAACCTCACCCCCAGCCGATTTGATTGTAATTTTGTAACCAGATAACTTGGCGGCAATTCGTGCATTTTGACCACCTCGACCAATTGCAAGTGAAAGCTGATCGTCTGGAGCAGTTACAGTTGCGACCTTGAGTTTTTCGTCAATTTTTATAGTCAGGCTATCTGCAGGTGCAAGCGCTGCCTGCAAGAGTAATTGCGGATTGTCCGAGTAGGGAATGATATCAAGCTTTTCGTTATTAAGCTCTCGAATCACCTCTTGGACACGCACGCCGCGCTGGCCAACACACGAACCAACTGGATCAACCCCTTCTTGGGTTGAGCGGACTGCGAGCTTGGTGCGGACACCTGCTTCTCGAGCTATGAGGGCAATTTCGACTGCGCCAGAAGCAACTTCTGGCACCTCACGCTCAAACAACTTGCTCACAATTGCAGCATCTGCACGTGAGACAATCACTGCTTGGCCGCGATTGGTCTCCCTGATTTCTTTGATCAACACAGTCACACGATTATTAATGCGATAAAACTCGCCACGCATCTGCTCTTCTGGTGGCATGAGCCCCTGGCCACGACCAATGTCGAGTACCACGGTCCTACCATCCATGCGTAGAATTTGAGCTGAAACAATTTCTCCAATTTTGGAAGTGTATTCAGAAATAATCTGCTCACGCTCGGACTCGCGAATTTTTTGCAACACAACCTGCTTGGCGGTTTGAGCCGCAATACGCCCAAAACCTGCTGGAGTTACATCAGTTGCTTTCTTCTCATCCCACTTAAGCACCTCGAGTGTTTCTTCATCACGCTCCAAGACTGGTGCTCCAAAGATTTTTGACTCACCTGTACCTGGGTCGAGTTCCACAAAATAATGTACGTTGTCATTTTCATCGCCATACTGCTTGCGGTATGCCGAGATGAGTGCCTGACGAATTGCTTCAAGGATTGATTCTGGTTCTATTTTTCGCTCATTGGCAATCTGGTTGATTGCTGCCGCAAACTCAGTACGAACCATGCTATTTGAAGACTGTTGCATATGCTTCTTTCCCAATTTGTAATAAAATGGACCCGTCTTTCGAGTCCAACTCCTGTGATTTCGAACCTGTCAGGCAATTATAACTCGAACTCGAGAAAAGGCAAGGATTAGGGCAAGTTATAAGCCAGCTTGTTGTAACTGTGTAACTGCATCTTTTTGTTGTGTGCTTAATTTTTCTGGCACTTCGACTATCAAGCGCACATACAAATCGCCTTTGCCAGATGATCGCAGATGTGGCACACCCTCACCGCGCAAACGAACCAGCGTGTGCGAGGCGGTACCCGAGCGCACTTTGAGTTTAAGCTTGGAATCAACTGTCTTGACCTCAGTACTGCCACCAATAGCAGCGAGGCTAAACGAAATATGATGGTCTACAAACAGATCCGCTCCATCTCGCTTATAATCTGGATGCGTACCAACATTAATCGTCACGTCAAAGTCGTCAAAACGAATTCTTGTACCGTCGTTGGCCCCAGCTGGAACTTTAATTTTCTGCTTTTTACCATTAATTTCTACTTCTTTTGTAACTCCTCTAATAGCTTCTAAAAACTCAATGCGCATCGAGTATCGAGGTCGCCTGGCAGCACTTGAAAAACCACCACCAAAAAATTGCTCGAATATCTCAAACGGGTCGCCAAAATCTGTATTTTCAAACGGATTGCCACCACCAGTTGAATACGTATAGGTAAAAGGTCCTTGGCGAAATCCTCCCGCAAATGGATTTCCCCCCATACCGCTTGCGGGATCGAATGCAGCATGGCCAAACTGGTCATACTGTTGCTTTTTGGTTGTATCCGATAGAACCTGATAAGCTTCGTTAATTTCTTTAAATTTTTCTTCTGCTGTTGCTTTTTTATCTTGATTCTTATCTGGGTGCCACTTGAGTGCCATCTTGCGGTAGGCAGACTTAATTTCTGCTGCCGAGGCAGATTTGTTCACACCTAAAATTTCGTAGTAATCGCGTTTGGTACTCATAAGAACAAGGCAACATTGTAACAAAAAAAATCACAGCTGTTAAGCAGACAAAACTAGTGACTGCTAAGTTTTTTTCGCACTATGAAAAAATATGCCGTGCAAAACGCTGCCGTCAGCATCGAGATTCCCAATCCAAAATAAAATAGTTTCGGCTCATACCACATGCGGATTCTATTCTGACCTTGCTCAAGTGGTATGCGCCGCATACCATTGTAGTTTTCTATGCTCACTTCGCTATCGTTGACGGTCGCGCGCCAGTCCTTATCATAGCGATCGGCAATAATTAAATGACTAGCATCACTTGCGACAACGGTTAATACAAGCTCGTTTGGTGTTTCAGCTCGCAAACTCAGTTTGGCTGGCAAATCATTTTCATAACGAAAACGATCAAGCGCTCCTGGTATCACATAAAAATCAAGATTATCGATGGAAGCAAACTTTTCATCTGGCAGCTGTTCTCCATATAGTGGAAACCATGTGTCTACCACATATTGACCAACCGCCCATTGTGCAAGCAGCTCGTTCGAGCTCTCGATGGTGTCAATAAAATTAATTCTTGGTAAATCTGAAACTTGCCAAATGGCAGCATAGTCTTGTGGTAAAAGGGTGGTATAACCATGCACCACAGGCACTCCAACCACCATGTTCCAATTTGGTGTAAGCCCATCTCGCAACTGTTGCAAAATAGCTTGTTCAGTCAATTCTTGCTGTGTAACATACGAATCAGAAAATGGCTCTCTAACCACCAGTGCCTCCCAATATGATCCAAAGTCTGCGTATGGCATATTGCTATTTCTCGTAAGAAAGCGTGCTCTACCTTGATTGTCTACGTAGGTTGGTGTCAAGCTACTTCGTAGTTGCTGTCGAGAGCTATACACAGAATTATCTGCAAAAATAAACATGCCATGTGTACTAATCACAATGTCTAGACCAATGCATATTGCTGCCAAAAACAACCGCCGTTTATAAAAATAAACCAATCCGGCACAAGAAATTACTGTAACAGCTAGCAGCTGAGAAAGCAGAGTCCTCAAGATAATAGTATCTCTTTCAAACGTATGAAAAGCACTACCAACAAGACGTCCTCCGCTTAGTCCATTCATCCACTGCCACAGTCCGTTCGGTTCAAGCCAAACTACCAAGAGGAGGCTAATAACTACCATGAATAACAAAACAAATGTTGTAAAAACAAGCCAAAAAAACTTTTTGGAGAAAGTTATTTTAGAAAAATTTCTAGCAATAAGCAGAATCAATGATATGTTGGTTATGATAAGCAACATACTTGGATACCGACCGATCCGCAAAAGTGGCAGCATTCTCTGTAGGGCCGCATAAAACGGCAAATACAAACCAAGTGACAATACTATTGTGACCCCGCTTAAAAGCAACAAAAACATATCTAGTTTGGGCAATCGTCTGAATCCAGTTAATACAAACCCCAAAATTATAATTCCCAACCAACTCACATAAAAAACCACATTTTGTTCACCGCTCCAGGCAGGACCCCACTTGAAACCAGCGACAGGATTATCAAACATTGTCACCAAAAATACTTTTGCAAGCATCACTGGGTGTAGCGAACCAACCTGTGCCTGCTCCACTGTCTGCAACATTCGCGTAGAGCGAACAAATACATCAACAAATGGTAACCAAAACACACTGGATACTCCAACTACTATCGCAGCTGCCAAAAGCCACTGCTGCAACCACTGCCAATAATTCCCCTTCCGCAGAAAACATATGGCAGAAAAAAGCACTGCTGTCCCAATTGACAACAACACATGCTGAGGATATCCACCAGCTAACTGCAGCATAACTAGAAAACTAAATACAAGAATTGCTCGTTTGCGAGAACCTATTTCTAAACCAGCCCAAATAATCCAGGGAAACCATGGGAGAGATTGAATAATAGACAAATTATGAATACTCCCCATCAGGTGAGTCGAAAACATCCAAAGCACACCTCCAACTACCATGCTAGGGAGATCTGATTGCCATCTCCTCACTAAAAGAACCATGCCAAAAAAAGCAAGAAACAAATGAATAACTATCGTGATATTCAAAGCAATTGCGGGACTAAATAAGAAAAAAAATGCTGTAGTCGGATACAAAATCGATTGGTTAATATCGCCAATCCAAGGAATGCCAGAAAAAATCGTAGGGTTCCAAAGTGGCAGCACTCCACTTTCTAGCCACTCAACAGTAAAAAGCTTGCCCGGAATCATGAGTGAATAATTGTCGCCAAAAAAAAGTGTTTTTCCAAATAAAAATGGATGAAACTGAAAAAATAAAAAAAGAGCAGCAAGTAAAAATAGCTGTTTGTACTTCACAGGGACATTGTAACGATAGAGAAGCTAGGGAGCCAGTCGGAGACGTATAATCGTCTGCACAGCAGAAATACCATCGAGCCAGGTAATTTTTTTACCTTCGGAAAAGTCCCGACCGATGTAACTAATTGGGACTTCAAAAATTTTGATCCCTCTCTTGAGGAGCTTGCAGGTGATTTCGGGCTCAATGTCAAATGAGTTGCTCACCAAATTGAGATCGTGCATTACTTTGGTCGGTACCACTTTATAGCAAGTCTCCATATCTGAAAGAGTGGTATTAAAAAGAATATTGACCAAAAAATTGAGCAGAGAATTGCCAACTCTGTGCCAAAAAAGCAAGTTGAGATGTGGTCCCAAAAAACGTGAGCCATACACAACTTCTACCCTACCTCGCCGAATAGGTTCAAGTAATGCTGTAATATCCTCGGGGTCGTACTCCAAGTCTGCATCTTGGATCAAGATGTGTGTACCGGTGGCATGCTTGAGTGCATAACGTATTGCGCTGCCCTTGCCACCATTCTCTTTGCGAAAAATCTTGAGCTTTTTGTGCTTGAGTTGTGCCAAAATCTTTGGCGAGCGATCTGTCGAGCCATCATCGACTACGACAACTTCGCTCACCTGTTTTACCGCAAGGACTTTTTGCAGCACCTCTTTGAGCGTCTGTTGCTCGTTATAGATAGGTATTAAAACAGAGAGTTTGATGGCGTTTTTCATACGCCTATCATACATTACTCTTTAATAACTTCACCTTCTTCTGCGTCATCCTCAGACTTTTTATCACTCTGTTTCTTGTCCGGCTTTTCATCGGCTGGTTTGGCATCGCCCTCTGGTGTTGGCGTTGCCTCTGCCTGTGCCTTCTGCATTACCTCGCCAATCTTTTGTGCTGAGGCAAAAGTTGCTTCGACTGCCTTATCAAGCTCCTCTTTGGTGGCGTCATCTTTTCCTGCCAACTCTTTGAGTTGCTTGACGTTGGTTTCGATAGATTCTTTATCCTTAGCTTCGAGCTTGTCGCCATACTCCTTGAGCTGCTTTTCAATCTCAAACGAGACACTGGTTGCTTGATTGCGAGCCTCGACCAGCTCCTTCTTTTTCTTGTCTTCGTCAGCATGTTGTTCGGCATCTGCCTTCATTTTCTCGACTTCCTCTTCCGATAGGTTGGTTGAGTTTTGAATCGTAATCTTTTGCTCCTTGTTGGTATTCTTATCCTTGGCAGTTACATTGAGAATGCCGTTAGAATCGATGTCAAATGTGACTTCTACCTGGGGTGTACCACGCATAGCTGGTGGAATACCGTCAAGAATGAAACGACCAAGCGACTTATTATCAACAGCCATTTCTCGCTCACCCTGCAGTACGTTTATTTCCACCTGCGTTTGGTTGTCGGCTGCCGTCGAAAATACCTGCGATTTGCTAGTTGGAATGGTGGTGTTGCGCTCGATAAGTGGTGTTCTTACTCCTCCAAGCGTTTCGAGTCCTAAGGTGAGTGGAGTAACGTCTAGCAATACTACGTCTGAAACATCACCACCAATTACACCAGCTTGAATAGCTGCACCAATCGCAACAACCTCATCTGGATTAACACCCTTGTGCGGCTCTTTGCCAAAAAACTTTTCGACGGCTGCGACGACTTTTGGCATACGAGTCATACCACCAACCAAAACTATGTCGCTTATATCTGACGGTTTGAGCTTGGCATCTTTGAGCGCTTTTTCGACTGGCGCAAATGATCTCTTGATCAAATCGTCTACCAACTCTTCGAGTTTAGAACGAGAGAGAGTCAGCGTAAGGTGTAGCGGCTGTCCCTCGTCTCCTTGGGTAATAAACGGCTGATTAATCTCGGTTGACTGAGCACTCGAGAGTTCAATTTTTGCTTTCTCTGCAACGTCCTTGACGCGCTGGAGCGCTTGTGGGTCTTTGGTCAAATCCTTACCAAACTCTTTTTTGAACTCTGCGACAATCCATTCGATGATAACGTGATCAAAATCATCGCCACCAAGAAAGGTGTCGCCGTTGGTAGATTTAACTTCGAATACACCATCGCCAATCTCTAGAATTGAGATATCGAATGTACCGCCACCAAGGTCGTAGACTGCAATAGTTCTAGTACCCTTCTTATCAAGACCGTACGCTAGTGCCGCAGCCGTTGGTTCATTGACAATTCGCTCTACCGTGAGGCCAGCAATCTCGCCTGCCTGTTTAGTTGCCTGGCGCTGAGAGTCATCAAAATAAGCCGGTACGGTGATAACTGCTCGAGAAACAGAACTCCCAAGATAGCTTTCAGCATCGGCTTTTGCTTTGGCGAGAATTTTGGCAGAAATCTCTTGAGGCGTGTAGGCTTTCTTGTCGATTTTGACAACAGCCATGCCCTCCTTGCCTTCTTCAATTGGATACGAAACATGCTTGATTGCTTCTTTGACAGCGGCATCTTTGAGCTTTCGACCCATAAAGCGTTTGACTGAGTTGACTGTCTTGGTTGGATTGAGCACCATTTGTCGCTTGGCAATATCGCCAACCGTAATATCGTCACCCTTAAATGAAACAATTGATGGAAAGGTGTTTCTCCCCTCAGCAGTTGGAATTATTTTGGCCGTACCGCCTTCCATTACTGCAACAGCAGAGTTGGTAGTTCCTAGATCAATGCCGATTATTTTTCCTGTTTTTTTTGTATCTGACATACGTCCTTTCTGTGTCTGTAGTAACTGTTCTTTTTTGTAATATAGGCAGTATAACGCAAACTAGCAGTCATGTAAATAGACTGCTAACTTACCACTACTTTTGCATGTTGAATCAGCTCACCATGAAGCGCGTAGCCGGGTTGGATCACCGAAGAAACAACTGCTGTATCACTCGTAGTAGAGGACTCTACAGCCTCCATAGTCGTAGGATCAAATTGTTGTCCTAGTACGTCTAGTTTTTCTAGGCCATGATTGGCCAACACTTTCCACAGCTGGTCAATAACCATTGTTAAACCAGCGTCTTTAATCTGCTTGTTTGCCAAGGATAGATGTGTGAGCGGGTCAAGCAAATCACTCATGACTTGTTTGGTGGCAAGCTTACTGTGCGCCAGTTTATCCTCTCTGGTTCTTCTCACAATATTTTGGTAGTCAGCTTGCAACCTTCGCTCTCGCTCGGTTAATTCTGTCAACTGCGCGCGTAGCTGCAGTAATTCTGAAACCTCTTGTGCTGGCGGGGCTACTTTCTTTTTTGGCATACTACTCAACAATCTCTTGAATAAGACTACGCATATACTTCATCATCGGAATCATATAGGGGTAATCAAACCGACTCGAACCTATCACAGCCAGCTCACACTGGACTTCACCAACAGAAAACGAAGTATGGATCACACCGAGTGACTCAAGGTCGCTATTACCCAACTCTTGGCCATAGACCACTTGAATAATGTTGTCGCTGGTGTTGGTAGCAAAAATTTCACTTAGCAGAGAAGCTTCTTCAATTAGGTGCAAAACAGTCCGCATTGCTTTAATGTCATAAAACTCAGGCATTTGTAGTAAGTTGGCATAACCGGAGTGATATAGTCTGTGCTTGTCGAGCATAGCAAGTCCGAGGGCGCGAGATTTTTCGGCCAAAACCCTGGTAATCTGGCTAAAAACTTCATCTATTTCTTTGCGGGAATCCCAAACCTTTTCTTTGGCGTCAACCTCATCTGCCACCGTAAGTTCTTTTTCCCGCATCAGTTCATTGACGTACAATTTGAGCGCAACTGGAGTCGGGATACGACCAGCACTTGAGTGACTTTTTTTTAGGTAACCCTGTTTGGTCAATTGCACCATTTCATTACGAATAGTCGCAGGAGACACGCCAATAGAATACTTTCTATCTATTGTGTCTGAACCGACCGGCTCAGCTGTCTCAATAAATTCTTGAATAATGGCACGTAAAATCTGGATTTGTCGTGCAGAAAGATCAATCATATATAAACAACCTCGTTCTGCAGTTTAGCAGAGTGCAAACTACACTGCCAATGATAACGAGCGATGGATAGAATGTCAATCGATATCCTGCTAGGATGCTAATAATGAAAAAACGCAAGCAAAATCGTTTTCAACTGATTTCTACTTTTCTGGTCCTCATCTTACTGGCGGCAGCCACCGTACTTGGAGCCACACAACTTGCCATAGTACGCGAATTTTTCACCTTTGCGAGCACGCCAGAACCTGCCAATATTGCCATCAATGCCCAAGGTATACTCGGACCACTTCCTCGACCTTGGCGAAATTTGGCTCAAGGAGGCGAAGAAGCCTCCTGGCAAATTGCACCAGTTGCAGACAAAGTTCGTGCGCTACAACCAGAATATATTCGAATCGATCACATCTACGATTTTTACGAACCTGTCCAAGGCTCTCCAGGTAATATAACTTTTGACTTCACCAAGCTCGATGCTATGCTCAATGACATAGAGGCGGTTGGCGCCAAACCCTACATCGCTCTCTCATACATGCCTCCTGCCCTTGGTGGAAGGGATATTGTCTCGAGTCCTGCTCGCTATGAGGACTGGCAGCTGGTCGTACAAAAAACCATCGAGCATATATCAGGCAAACGTGGTACTGCAGATGTCTATTATGAAGTTTGGAATGAGCCTGATTTGTTTGGTGACTGGAAATATTTTGGTGATAAAAATTATTTAAACCTGTACAGTGCTGCTGCTCGTGGAGCCCAACAAGCTCGTGGTGTTCAGCCCTTTAAGATTGGTGGACCAGCTACCACTGGCTTTTATAAAAACTGGTACGACGCACTAGCCGAGCATGTTGTAGCGAATAATTTGCGACTCGATTTTATCTCGTGGCATCGCTATGACATATCCCTCACACAATTCCAGGAGGATTTGCTGGATATTAGAACCTGGGCAGAAAAGTATCCACAACTCACTCCCACTCTAGAGTTTCACATCACTGAGTGGGGACACGATAGTGAAAATAACGATGGTTACGATACAAAATATGGAGCAGCACACACAGTTGCGGCTGCGATTGAGATGATCAATATAGTCGAACGCGCATTTGTATTTGAAATCCAAGATGGCAAGGACCCTAACAACAAAGAGTACTGGGGTCGTTGGGGACTACTGACGCATCAAGATTTTGGCTCAACCCCAAAACCTCGCTACCAGGCACTTCGCATGCTCGACTCACTTGGTGAACAACGTGTCCAGCTACTTGGCAAAGGAACGTTTATCAAAGCTGCCGCCAGCAAATCGATCGATGGCGAGTATCGTGTCGTGCTGGCCAATTTTGACGTCAAGGCTCGTAATGTTGAACAAGTACCGATCACGATCTACAATCTTGAGCCCGGAAATTATCTTGTAAAAAAAGAATACCTGGGTAAAACAGGTACGACTGAAAGTATTCTTATCGACACAAAGCCTCTTCAATTTATTCTTCCAATGGCACCGCTCGACATTGCAAAGGTGAGTATTATGCAGGCTATTTGAGTCACAAAAGCACGCATATTTTTCTTGAACTCAGCAAGCGAAAACTGCTGAGCATAGCGATACAAATAAGTCACGTCAAAACTCATCTTGTCTACCTCTTGTATTGCTTGCCATAAATCGGACTCCGTCAGATTCTCAAATAATATTCCGGTTTTCCCAGAGACGACTGTTTCGCATGGGCCGCCAGAATTATGAGCAATTACGGGTACACCGTGCGCCATTGCTTCGACAGGAACGATACCAAAATCCTCATCTTCGACTGGATACAACAATGCCTTGGCACCTCCGTATAGTTTGCTGAGCTGGACATCACTGACAGCACCACAAAACTGGACAGTTGGTCCAGCGATCTTGCGAAGACCCACAAGCATCTTGCCTGTACCAACTACTTTGAGTGATAATTTGTGCTTGGTGCAAACACGTACGGCTAACTCAGGATGCTTGGCAAGCGCCAAACGGTTGACATAAAGATAGTATGATCGCGCAACCTTACTTGATGGCGACTTGTCTGGGATATGAACAGGAGGGTAAATAATGTGTGACTTGCGCCGATAAAACTTAGTAATTCTTTGTGCTGTTTCCTGAGAATTAGCTATAAAATACCCCACTTTTTGCGCCACGTAGTAATCGACCACCCGCAAGTAATGATTGATCAGTGTGCCAATGAGTCTAATGATTGGATTGCTTCGCCAGTTACTCATCGTTGTGTAACCGTACAATGAACGTGCCGAGGTATGGCAGTAGCAAATATGCTTGCCATTTGGCACCCGAACTGCTTTTGCGAAATAGGCATTTGATGAAGAAATAACGACGTCATACTCCGAAAGATCAAGGGAAGAAAAGTAGTTTGGCGCCCAAATACGTAGCGGTGAGTACAGCCATTTATAACCAGGTATTTTCATGATCCAGGTCGTTTTAATATCCCATGTAGCAAAACGCTGCCAATGTATGCCAAGTTGTTTTTGGTCAACAAACGCTGTGTACAGCGGTGCCTCTGGATACATTTCGTGCAAAGCTTCAAGCACGCGCTCTGCCCCGCCGTACTCACGTAAATAGTCGTGTACCAAAGCTATTTTCTGCTGAGTTTTTGGCATATTAAAAAAGCGCGTTTTGTACTCCTATCTCAAACTCATCTTTGGGAAGCAATCCTTTAAGCGATTTGAAACCGAGCGTTTCGAACAATTCACTTGCTGCTGCCTTGTCGTATGACGAAACACGACACGGCTCAAGCAAAAAATCTATCGCAACCGATCGATCAATCGTCGCTAATTTTTGACTAAGAAACGCCATGTCTCTATCAAGCTGCATTTTTTTGAAAACAGAACCCACCAAGACTTCGTCAGCTGCAGGTTGCTCACCCGCGATCAGTTGATCAAGTCGCTCATATATACCTTGTAGCGAATGGTGTTTTTTGAGCAATTTGATAGCCGTTTTTGGACCAACTCCTTTGACACCAGGAATGTTGTCTGAGGCATCTCCCATCAAAGCCTTGAGGTCAATTATTTGCGAGACAGACACTCCCATGTACTGTTCTACTGCTGCCGCATCGTACTCTGTGTCGAGTGAACCTCTCCCCCTACCTGGTAGCCAAACCCGTGTCCGCTCGCTAACTAACTGAAACATATCCTTGTCGCCAGTAACAATAATTGAGCGAACCTCTGGATGTTCTTGTTCAACCTGCCGGGTAATCGTGCCAAGCAGATCATCTGCCTCTATACCTGATTGTGAAAATTGTGGAATGTTGAGCGCAGTGACTACATCTCTGACTAGGGCTATTTGTGGAATCAATTCGTCCGGCATAGCCGCTCGATTTGCTTTGTACTCGACATATTCTTCGGCCCGCTTGGTCTTGCCTTTGCTGTCAAAGGTAGCTGCTATATAGGTTGGCTTCAGATCTCTGATAGCCGTAAGCAAACTTCGACTAAAGCCGTAAACTGCATTCACTAAGGTGCCGTCGGGAGCAGTTAGGTCAGGAAATGCATGGAAAGCGCGGTAAATTAATGCGTGGCTATCAATCAGAACAAAGGTTTTTGACACAAACCAATTATACCTGAGTTGTATCAGCAAGATTGGTGGCTTTAGCTTGGCCCATTAGGGCGGTAAACTCATCGCCATCAAGCGTTTCTTGCTCGAGCAGTTTTTGGGAGACTGCATCAAGCTGCTTGCGATACTTGGTTATCAAGGCCAATGCACGTTTCTGCCCAGCAGCAATAAAGTCTTGGATGGCTGCATCCACTTTTTCCTGTAGTTTGTCCGAGATTTTCATTGGCTCGCTAAACGCTCGATTATAATTTGTGGTCTCAAATTGGGGACCAAAGTTCATGGCACCTAAATCACTCATGCCATATTCTATTACCATCGCGCGAGCGATGCGAGTTGCTCGATCGATATCACTACTCGCTCCGGCGGTTAACTCTTTGAAAACTAATTGCTCTGCAGCCCGTCCTCCAAGCAGTACTGCAATTTCGTCAATCAGCTCAGATTTAGTTGTTTGCAATTTATCTCTCTCTGGTGGGGTGAGCGTAAAGCCGAGCGCTCTACCACGAGATACGATCGAAATGCGATGGACTGGATCAGCAAAATTTGAAACATGAGCAACAACAGCATGTCCAGCTTCATGGTACGCTGTCATCTCTCGCTCAACCTTATCTTGTAGTCGTTTCTTGCTAGGACCGAGTTTTACCTTGAGCGATGCTTCCTCTATGTCATTCATATTTATCTCTGTTTTGTCAGCTCGAGCCACTGCAATCGCTGCTTCGTTGAGCATATTTTCGATATCAGCACCAGAAAAACCGACTGTGCGCTTGGCAACCCTGTCCCAATTGACATCTTTGGCAAACGGCTTGGCTTTGGCGTGGATCGAAAGAATATACTTACGTTCTTCAAGATCGGGCAAGTTCACTGTTACTCTGCGATCAAATCTACCTGGACGTACTAGCGCAGGATCGAGCATATCGCCGCGGTTGGTGGCTGCCATAACAATCACGTTGTCATTTTGAGTAAAACCATCCATCTCGACCAAGATTTGATTCAGCGTCTGTTCCCGCTCGTCGTGGCCACCCATATTGCCGTGTCCGCGCATACGACCTATAGCATCAATTTCATCGATGAAAATAATAGACGGTGCAATTTTCTTGGCGGTGGTAAAAAGATCGCGTGCTCGAGAAGCACCAACACCAACTAGCATCTCCATAAACTCACTTCCAGCAATCGAAAGAAACTGGACATTAGCCTCACCTGCTACGGCGCGGGCGAGTAGGGTCTTGCCTGTCCCAGAGGGACCAACCAGCAGTACACCGCGTGGAGTTCGGGCACCAACTTTGTGGTATTTTTTAGGGTTTTTAAGAAAATCAACAATTTCCTCGAGTTCTTGCTTGGCTTCATCCATGCCGCCGACATCTTTGAATTTTGTATTTTGCTTGCCCTTAATAAATAACTTTGCTTTGCTGCGTCCGATCCCCATCATCCCCTCTTGCGCGCCACGAGCCTGGCGGAAGATGAAAAAAAAGAAAGCGAACATAAGTAGAACAGGCAAAATGTTCAGCACAAGCTCCCACGCCATTTCGCCAAAAGAAAGATTAGTTACTTCCACATCGGCTTCAGCCAGATCAATGCCCGAAGCGACCAAGATACTGAGCACTTCCTGATTATTTTCTTTGCGAGAAGTTTTTTCTGTCCCATCTTTGTATGAAATGCGCAGCTCATCTCCAGCTACCTTGACTTCACTCACTTGCTCTTCACGAACATCTTTGACAAATTGACTCAAGCTAATGCTGCTGTCGTCATTTTTGCTGAAAAGAGAAAGAACAAATGGGAAAAAAAGCAGTGCGATCAAAACGTACAGCAAACCACGGCTAAAAAACTGTGAAAGATTAACCTCCATGCGAAACTGCTTCATGACTGGCTTTTTTGGCGCCACAGGCTGAGTTGATTTACTTAATTTTTTTTCTTTGTCAGACTTTGCAATTGCCATACGTCTCCAGATCGAGCTGTATTGTAACATGCAAAAAAGCTAGCGTAGAACTGATCCTGCAGACAATGACTGATCTGGATGCAACAAAACTGCCCGAGTGCCATCATCGGCTGCGATGAGCATACCTTGACTTTCAATACCACGCAGTTTGCGGGGTTCAAGGTTTGCCAAATAACTTACTTGCTTGCCAAGTAAATCTTCTGGTGCATACCAAGCTTTGATGCCAGCTACAACTATCCGCTCCCCCAGATCGCCAACATCAAGCGTCAGCTTGAGTAATTTGTCAGCCCCTTCGACTAACTCTACTGCGGTAATCGTCGCAATACGCAAATCAAGGCTGGCAAAAACATCATAGTTAATTGGCACTTTAGCGTTTGACATATTATCCCAGGCCCATTTTTTCTTTTACTTCGTCCAAAGTCTCTCGTGCGACGGCTCGGGCCTTTGTCACACCCGCCTCGATTACCTCATCAACTAGCTTCGGCTTGGCAATAAACTGTTGGCGCCGCTCCTGCAATGGTTTGAGCTCTGCAAAAATGGCTGTAGCCAACTCTGCTTTGAGAGCGCCATAGCGAATACCGGTGTCTTCGTATTGCGATTCATATTCTTTTCTTTTCTCTGCCCCAGAAAATAACTCAACGAGCTGCAGTAAATTTTTGACTCCCTGCGACATAGCAGTCAGTCTGCCCACTCCTGAGTCAGTTGGTGCCTGCTTGAGTCGATCGAGAATCTCTGTTTTAGTGTCAGTTAGTGAGATATAACTACCCTCGACACTCTTACTCATCTTACCGATACCTTGAAGTGAGGGTACGTACTCGCCTTTGGTCGCAAAACGCTGCGGCTCTGGCAATTGTGTGCCGTATACCTCGTTCATTTTGCGGGCCACTTGGCGTGTAATTTCTATATGTGGTTCTTGATCGATGCCGACCGGCACCAAATTTGCTTTGTACAGTAAAATATCTGCTGCCATGAGCAGCGGATAGTTGAGCAATGCCATTGTGGCGTGTTCGGGATATTGTTTGACCTTATCTTTGAAGGTCGGCAGATGCTGCATTCTGGCAATGCTCATAACTGACGAAAATAAAAATGCCAACTCCAGATGTTCGCCAACCATAGATTGCAAAAACAAAGTGGATCGCTCTGGATCAAGACCAGCCGCTAAGTAATCGATAATCACTTCACGGCGATTAATTCGTAATTCATCAATGTTATAAGGAGTAGTAATAGTATGGACGTCCGCCACCATAAAAAAGGTGCTGATCGCCTCTTCTTGCTGCAAGGCAAGCATGCCTTTGACGGCACCAAGGTAATTGCCAAGATGCAGGCGACCTGTGGCGCGGATACCAGAGAGGACTGTCGTGCTCATAGTGAGCAACATTGTATCATCTGAGAAAAAGAAAAACCTACAACTCTTCGATCCGAATATTCGGCTCCATGTCAGGAGTTTCAATTAATTTAAGGTACTTTTCGGTAGTAGTAATGCGTTTATGACCAACAAGCTGAGAAACATATACCAGTGGTGTACCGGCCTTGAGCTGTTCAACTATAAACGTATGTCGCAAATCATTAACCTTGGCACCACGAATACCCGCCATGCGAAAGTAGCGATCAATAGCAGTGCGAATGTTGCGAACCAAGAAAGGTCGACAAGTTTTGGTCAAAAATAAAGCTTTTTCTCGTGCTCTGGGACGCATTTGTAGGTACTCCATCAAAGCATGTTTGGCCGCTTGATTTAGCGGAAGTCTTCTACTACCACGAGAGTTTTGCGGCCGAATAGTTATCACGTTTCGATCAAAGTCTACGTCCGATAGTTCGAGGGCTGCGAGCTCACTAATGCGCATACCAGTCTGGAGTAACAGCTCGACCACTGCATACATGCGAGCATCAGCTCGACAAGCATCTCTCAAAGCTCGGTACTCCAACTTAGAAAGTACCCGAGGTGGATTTTGGTCATACTTTGGATGAGAAACTTGCTCAGCTGGATTATCAATCGAGCTATCAATACTCGAAACATAGCGAAAAAATGCTTTGATCGAATTAATTTTTCGAGAAATAGATTTTCCGGTATATCGCTGTTTCTTTAATAATTCTTTGAATTCATTAATATCGTCTGAGATCACATCAGTGACTAATATGCGTTCTTTTTTTTCTTCAAACTCAATTAACTGCTCAATATCTTTGCTGTAGGCAATAACGGTGGCTCTTGCCTTACCTGTGCTTTCCAAATGAGCAACAAATTGCGAATGAGATGCTTTAAGCGGTGTACTCATATCATATGCCTATGGTGATGTATACTTATTTATAGAGGAAACTTGATACAGCACAATATTTTTTTTACCTGGTTCCTCTAGGGCTTATAGTATCACTGGGCCGGATCATTTGCAAATGAAAAAAGTTCTCTCAAATCAACTTGTTTTGCTTATTTCGGCACTCTTTATAATTTTTGCCATAGTCTCAATGAGGCAAAATGATAATAAAATAATCAATCAAGATCAAAATCTAACACAAATAGATCAAAAAAATCGAGAGTTGCGACAGGAAATTAGCCAACTAGAAAATGAAATCAAAGCAGCTACCAGCGACTTCGCCAAAGAAAAACTGTTACGCGATGAGTTGTTGCTGCAAAAGCCAGGAGAATACGTAGTGCTGCTTGATGAGTCTGTTTCGGAAGAGACTGCGTCTGAGCCAATCAAACAGGAAAGCGAGCAATCTGTGTGGCAGCAATGGCAAGAAGTGTTGTGGTAAGCGTCTAAAATTCTTAATCGCTTAATTGATAAATACTTTTATAACCACATCCTTCTAAACTCACTAGAAAAGATCAGTGAGGCTACTTACTTAACCACCTTGGGTGTTTTTTGCTGTTATCTCGGATTTAAGCAAAAATTGTAACACTTGTCTGCCACCATTTACCCCTTTTTCAAACAAAACAAAACTTGCGATTGACAAAACGTTGAGACAGACAAAAAAACTCATTACCAAAAATAGCATGTGCTTGCCAAATTTTTGTCTTAACCACGACAACAACATTGCAAGCAAAAGCAAAAAAAATGGCAAACTAGAAATATACATTCGGCCCCCGTACGCCGCTGCGCTCCAACCTCCCTGCAGAGAAATGAGCACAAACTGCAAACAAAAAAATACAAATAGCAGTTGTAATATATAGGTTGTTTTTCGCTTTTTGACTAGGTAAAAAAAGAATACCAACGCCACAAAAACTATCGGTGTTCTTGTCAACAAACCATTACTAGGGTGAAACAAACTGCCAAAAAAATCAAAACTTG
>Ga0210050_1001295_pt1 | contig 27684 bp, 23 predicted proteins | sample CryGey132114_all_FD_185463 | JGI IMG/M metagenome (GOLD analysis project Ga0210050, IMG submission 185463) | Groundwater microbial communities from aquifer - Crystal Geyser CG22_combo_CG10-13_8/21/14_all (SPAdes) (version 2) | ecosystem: Environmental > Aquatic > Deep subsurface > Groundwater ... | reverse complement strand
TACCGCAGGAATTATCGGTTCGCATCGGTAATGATCTTGGCGAGACCACTGTCACCTTTAATACGGGTCGTGGAAAAGACGATGACGATAAAGGTAAAGATAAGGACAAAGGCAAGAGCAAAAAAGCTCCTGCTCCTGCAAAGAAGGGTAAGAAGTAGTATCCTTTTAAGCAGTCCGCTGTAAGAGAAAGCCCCCGGATCGCTCCGGGGGCTTTTTTTATGATCTCAAAGTCACCCCTATTCCATAAACAGTGCATCAAAATCAGACTATTGCAGGGAACTGGAACGGTTGCCGGACTCTGGTTTTATCGTTTGAATCTATCTTTGAGCCCAAACGTCGGCCTAAAAGTTATCATATTGTACACACTCATTTTTAACGCGCTCCATTTCCCAGTATCAACAGGCCTCTTACCTGTATCTGATGAACAACCGTCAAATTATGGCCAGACGGTTCTTTATGACCATGACTGACAAACACATGCCATAAAATACATTTTCTTCCATAAAAACAAGGTATTATGCATTTTAGTTGCTTATTTTATGCTTAACACTAACCGTATTTCATTTTCATTTGGCATCTCCTATTTAGAGCCCTGTTAAATTTCCCCACGCATAAATAGATCTCCCTATCCTCTGGTTTTCAAGCACTTAAATTTGATCGAAATAATACTTTTATATTTTTTTTAAACAAACGTATCTTTTTATTTGCTTTTTATTTAGCAAGCCTTAACATATTCATTATGGTGTGGATAAGGGGAAGTCTGTCGATACTCGAGAACAATTCATGTCGAGATATCAGGACACGGCTAACAACGTAAAATCAAGGAGTGGCAAAATGCCATCGGTTTATTTGCATAAAAACTTACAGAAAAAAAACTCATGGTTGAAGCTTGCCTGTCCACTGGTGATGTGCCTCACCCTTCTTCTTGTCACTGTGTCCCCCAATCTGGGCAACGCATCCACATCGCCTGCCAAAGTGAGTGTGCTTGAGGTTCTTAAAACTCCGAATTCTTCTCTCATCTCAGTACATGCGAACAACATATACCTTGATAGCGTCATTAAAGAAATTTCCCGCGTTACGGGCATGGTCTTTAAAACAATGAAGTCAGACCTGATGAAGGAACCCGTGGAGGTCAATCTCAGTGATGTGCGTTTACAAGAAGTTCTGGCCTACCTGCTTCAGAATTACAGCAAAGTCTTTCTCCAAAATGACTCGGGTGATTTGGTAAAAGTTTTAATATTGGACAAAAACACGGACACTCCGCAACCTCTTTTCGCCAATAAAATTGAGTCAGAACCCAAACTCGACACAAGCAAATCTGTCACACCCACAACCCGCGCGCCCAAACCTCCTGTTGCTATCAAAGCCCGTTTGGAGGGAGAAACTCCTGAAGTTAAAAAGACTCTGTTTACCCAAAAGCGGGAAGAGCTGGATAAAAAGCGCGTGCTTATATCTATTCCTCAAGAAGTATCAGAGCGACTGGCTAACATTCGTCCCGGATATCCCATTCCTGATGAATTGGAAAATGATCCTGAGTTGATCGGCTATATGCAGGAATATGGCTTGGAGTCTTTGTACGATTTGAGTTACATAGGCAGGCCCAGAGGCATCGTCATGCGTTCGAATCAAAACAGACGTCGATTTCTGCCGCCTCCTAACTCATGACCGCATCCATTCAGTAAAGACGTTTATTTGTAAAAAAATTTGATTTGAAATAATTAGCAACTTTTAGTTAGGAAATATTATGAAACGAAAAAGCATTACCTTACTGATGCTATTACTGGCATTTGCATTAGTAGTGCAAACTACTACCGCATTTGCAGGAGCCATTCGCTCCGGCTTTAACGGTAATACATTGCCCCGTAACGACGATGGTTCCACAGGATCCGTTGCCATAGGATTTCCCATTGATTTTTTTGGTGCCAATTTCACCAATCTTTACGTCAACAACAATGGCAACGTCACCTTTGATTCGTCGTTGAGTACCTACACACCCTTCAACATCATCACTGCGGGACGACAGATCATCGCTCCATTTTTTGGAGACGTAGACACAAACAGTGGTGGCTCTCCTGTTACTTATGGTTCAGGAACCGTGAACGGCCGTCCGGCCTTTGGTGTCAACTGGGTCAATGTCAACTGTTATTACAGTGGCTCTCATACCGTCTTGAATAGTTTTCAGTTGGTCATGATTGAGCGAGGAGACACAGGAACGAATAACTTTGACTTTGAATTCAACTATGATCAAATTCTATGGCAAGCTGGAACCGCAAGCGGTGGAGACAATTCCTGTCTCGGAGGAAGCCCCGCACGAGTTGGTTTTTCGAATGGTTCCACTACATCATTTGAGCTTCCAGGCTCAGGCGTCAACAATGCCTTTCTGGATAGCGGCCCCGCAAGCACATCACTTATCCACAACAGTCTCAATAGCACCGTTCCCGGTCGATACGTATTTGCAGCGCGTAACGGCAACATTCAGGTAGAGTTCAATTACGCGATGGACATTTTACCCGGAACCTGCACCAACGAAGTGGCGATTGACAGTCCCGGCACCATGACGGTTACCATCATCGGCACCAATAATGACTCGGATGTCAATCTGATCAATGTTTCGAGTCTGGCATTGGAAGGGGTCGCACCTATCTCAAGCTCCATTGCTGACATCTCTTCACCTATAGCGGTAGACGGCAACGGCAACCCGCTTCCCGGAGATGCAAACTGCTCCGGCGGCAATGCGGCTGATGGCAAAGACGATCTCGTTCTCATCTTCCCAATCCCGGCAATCGCCTCAGCCATTGGGCCTGTGAATAATGGTGATTTGGTCGGTTTGAGCCTTACCGGTTCATTGAACGACTCTACGGCATTGCTCTTGAATGATTCGATCACCGTTCTTTCAGACACCACTGCTCCAGTCGTAACCGCTCCGGCGGATGTTACAGCAGAAGCAACCGGACCACAAACAGCAGTGGCTATCGGCACCGCTACGGCTACCGATAATGTCGGCGTTGTTTCTATATCCAGCAATGCTCCTGCAAACTACACTGCCAGCACCACAACGGTAGTCACATGGACAGCTTGTGACGCGGCGGGTAATTGTGGAACCGCTACACAAAACGTCACCATCGTTGATACAACCGCTCCTGTTGTAACGGCTCCGGCGGATGTAACGACGGAAGCGACCGGTCCACAAACGGCTGTCGCTATCGGTTCCGCTACAGCTACCGATGCGGTTGGCGTTGTTTCTATCTCCAGCAATCAACCTGCAGACTACACTGCCAACACCACGACGGTAGTTACATGGACCGCTTGTGACGCGGCGGGTAATTGTGGAACCGCGACACAAAACGTCAGCATCGTTGATACGACTGCTCCTGTTGTAACCGCTCCGGCGGATGTGACAGTTGAAGCAACCGGTCCACAAACGGCAGTAGCAATTGGTACCGCTACAGCTACCGATGCGGTTGGCGTTGTTTCTATCTCAAGTGATGCTCCTGCAGACTACACCGCCAGCACCACGACAGTTGTCACCTGGACGGCTTGTGATGCGGCGGGCAATTGTGGCACCGCTACACAAAATGTAACGGTACAAGACACAACAGCTCCTGTCATCACCGCTCCGGCTGATATCACCACGGCGGCTACGGGTCCATTGACACCTGTCAGCACGGGAACGGCGACGGCGACCGACGCCGTTGGCGTTGCTTCCATCACCAGCGATCAACCTGCTGGCTTCCCGGTAGACGCTACCACTGTTGTTACATGGACGGCTTGTGACGCGGCGGGCAACTGCTCCTCTGCAACACAAAACGTTACGATCGAACCCTTCGTTCTTGACCTGACCGTGAAGAAAGCCAAGTTGAAACTGCATCACAATGGCGATACGGACAAGGATAAAGACAATGACCGTGGTCCGAAAGACTGGATGCAGGTATCCGGTACGTTCAGCGAATTCGCTAACGGCGACGGCTTGAACTTCACTTCCGAGACCGTGATCATCACCATCGACGGCCTGAGCTGGACCCTGCCTGCAGGTTCCTTCGTTGCTGAGGTTGAAGACGGCAAGACCGAGTGGGAATACAAAGGTCCCAAATCGGGATTGAATGAAGTTGAATTTGATTCCAATGGCAAGTTCAAGATCAAAGTAAAACGAATGGATCTGAGTGCGATTCCTTTTGGTGTGGCACAGCCTTTGACGATCCGAATCGGTAATGATCTTGGCGAAACCACTGTCACCTTTAATACGGGTCGTGGAAAAGACGATGACGATAAAGGTAAAGACAAAGATAAGGACAAAGGCAAGAGCAAAAAAGCTCCTGAGCCTGCAAAGAAGGGAAAGAAGTAGTACCCTTTTAAGCAGTCCGCTGTAAGAAGTAGAAAGCCCCCGGAGCAATCCGGGGGCTTTTTTTATATTCTCCAGACAGACAGGGGACTACCTTGTGGTTGGATCGGGGATATCCACAAATTTTCCAAGATTCCATTTATCTGCCAGCGCGCGGACTCTTCCATTTTTGATGAGCTTGATCAAAGCCTTGTCAATCTCTTCTCTCAAAACTTTGTCTTCTTTGCGAAAAACGATCCCATAATTTTCAGAAGTCAAACGATCGCCCGCAATATAAGATGTGCTTTTCAAATCGGGTTGAGCATTATAAAAATAATTGATCTGCGCCGTATCCCCTACAACTGCAGAAAGACCGCCATTGACGAGATCAAGCAATGCGTGTCCGGTTTTTTCGTAACCCTTACGTTGCAGACCGGGAAATTTTTCCAAATAGAAATAGGCTGTTGTATTGATTTGTGCACCCACGACGACCTTTAATTTTTCCAGTTCCGTCAAACTATTGATGTCTTTAAAATCTTTGTGAACCAACATGGCGACACCACTTCGGATATAGGGAACGCTGAATGCCATGCGTTTTTTTCGTTCTTCCAGAATGGTGATGGAGCTGATAAGCAGGTCAAATTTTTTTGTCGCCAAGCCACCAAACAGACCTCCCCATTCCACATCGACCAAATCCATTTCATAACCCGCTTCCTTAACTATTTCCTCTATCAAATTGGGTTCAAAACCATCGATATGCCCCTTGTCATTGATAAAAGCCATGGGGATGAATGTTGAATCAATCGCAACAGACAATCGGGTCTTTTTGCCTGCTTGCGGAGCCGACTGCTCCGTACAGCCCGCACCCAATGACAAGATCAGTAGTAATGAACAAATTACTTTCAAATCAACTCTCAATATTATTTATCCTTTCCGAAGACTCATCATGCGCGATCAAGAAGACCTGTTTATTTAAATATCCCTCTACAAATTCGCAAAGATCTTTGCAAGTATTTTCAGCATTTATAAATTTCTTAAAGTATAAACTAAAAAATACTTTTTATTAGCAGATCCATCATGCGTCCTTGGCTGAAACTGAAAATCATTACAGCTTTTTAGTCACAGTATAGAATCTAAAATCATGGCATCCGATATTTCTTTTGACCCAAGACAAAAAGGATTTAAAATAAATTAACATCTGCTTTCTTCAAAATAACACAGCGCACCACTTGCTTGAAGCTATACGGCCTATAATCGTCATGATATATAAAACTTACTTCTTAGGCATCCTTCTCACCATCGCCGTATTTTCAGCTGACCTGTCAATGGAATTAGGAGTCGCAAGTGGAATTCCCTACATTATCGTTGTTCTTCTAGGGATGACTGTTAAGCAAAGAAAGTACTTCATTAGCTTTGGAACACTTGGGATTTTTTTAACAATTCTTGGATATTTATTTTCTCCTGCAGGCGGTGAATTATGGAAGGTTCTGCTGAATCGCATCTATGCAATTTTTGCAATTTTCGTGACCATGGTTCTTTGCATCCTGAGCTCTGCCGGAAAGAAAGAGGACACATCAAAAGAAAATTCTAGCACCCATCAGCTTAAAAACAGGACTTTGGAAATCGTTGCTTTTGGTTTGATACTCTTTCTCTTCATAGGGGCCATGTCTAAGCATTTGCTCTTTGAGATAAAGACGCATATTGAAAATGAATTACAGGCAACCATCACACAAATCCTGGCTTCAACGGAGGGAACTTTAAAAATATGGAGCAACGACCGAAAATCAGACATTAAAACCTGGGCTTCGGATAAAGATATTATCATCGCCACCGAACAACTATTGTCTCTCGAAGGGAGCAAAGAACAACTTGCCCAAAGCTCTGCTTTGAAAAACATCAGAGAGCTGCTAAAGCCTTTTCTTAAGCGATTTGGCTATGAGGGACTTTTTATCATCAGTCCTTCTTATGTGAATATTGCTTCGATGAGAGATTCCAATCTCGGGGACATTAATTTATTAAAATCGCAACCCGACATCTTGCAAAATCTATTTGCAGGCAAAACAGTATTATCCCTTCCAATGTATTCCGATATTGCACTGGATGATGTTCGCCAGACAACACACCGTCGTCCTGTCTCGATGTTTCTTGGCACGCCAATTCGAAACAATTCCAACCAGATCATAGCCGGACTGCTTTTCAGACTGGATCCATCGAAAGAATTCAGTGACATTTTCCAGCTTGGCAGGACAGGAAGGTCCGGGGAAAGTTACGCAATCAACAGCGATGGCAAAATGCTTTCTGAAAGCAGATTTGTTGATCAATTGGTTCAGTTAAAATTGATGCCGAAAGACTCAAGTTCTATTTTGCAGATTGAAATGCGTGATCCCGGTCACAACCTGCTGAAAAACCCTGACATCAATGAGAAAATAAATGAAAGACCGCTTACCAAAATGGCCGAAAGCCTATCGAGAAAAACTTCTGGAATTGATATAAAAGGATACCGAGACTATCGCGGGGTTCCCGTCATCGGCGGATGGGATTGGTTTGATGAATTGAACTTGGGAATTGCGACCGAAATTGATTTTGAAGAAGCTTACAAACCTTTCAATTGGATTTCACAAATTGTTGTCTATTCGATGCTCATCATTGCATTGCTGATCCTGTCTTTTTCCGTTCTGATGATTTACAGTCGCAACAACGCAATCAAATATGCTAAAAAAATCAGCGAGAATGAACAACATCTGATTGAGGCCAAAGAATTGGCAGAATCTTCAAACAAGGCAAAATCAGAATTTCTGGCGCGGATGAGTCACGAACTTCGCACTCCCATGAATGCCATTCTCGGATTCACCCAACTGCTAAAAATGGATAAAATGACTCCTTTGGCAGATTATCAATCCGAAAATCTGGATAGAGTCATTTCCGCAGGAGAACATCTTTTATCACTCATCAACGAAGTTCTGGATTTATCAAAAATTGAGTCGGATTCCTTTGATCTTTCCTTAGGTGTGACCAATATTGTTCCCCTTGTCGACGAGGTCTTTTCAATGTCCATTCCTTTGGCCGCCAAAAAGGGCATTAATATCCGTTATCTGGAGACACCCCCGCGATGTATAAACTCTGAAATAGATCCCGTCCGATTCAAGCAAGTGGTTTTGAACTTGGTCTCAAATGCCATTAAGTACAATAAGTCTGATGGACTGATAACTATTTCTTTCGAACTGATAGAAGATCAAAAAGTCCGTATAGGGATCAGAGATACCGGCCCCGGAATTCCTGATGACAAAAAATCGCTTCTCTTCAAACCATTCGAACGCTTTGACACCAATTCTGAAACCATTGAAGGAACGGGAATTGGTTTGACCATATCCAAGCGAATCATGGAAATGATGAATGGGGAAATCGCATTTGAAAGCAAACTTGGCGCGGGTAGCTTTTTTTACATCGATCTCAAATTCTCCAAAGAACTCCCCATACCCTCACCTCTTAAAAAGAGTTCCATGGAATCAGATGTTTCTGAAGCAACTGAAACCAGGAAGAAACAAGTCCTCTATTTTGAAGACATTCCTGCCAATTATGAACTGGTGAGACAAATCATCTCCTCACGACCGGAAATTGAACTGCTTTGGACTAACAATGGTTTTGATGGCATTGACATGGCTCGTGAATTGAAACCTGATTTGATATTGATGGACATTCACATGCCGGAGATGGATGGTTTGACCGCTTTCAAAAAAATCAAATCCATTGAAGAAATCAGTCATATCCCCATCATTGCGCTGACCGCAAGTGCAATGGAAACCGAAGTAAAAAGAGCCATGGATATGGGTTTCACTGATTACATCACAAAACCCATTAATGTGAAAATTTTTCTGGATGCCGTTGACAAGTATTGCTGACCTTTTTCGTGCTTGTTTCTACAACGATGTTTAGTGAATCCGATCAGCGCATGTCCTGAGTTTTTTCGGATCGACTCGTCTTGTCCCTCAGTGAGCCGATTGCGGGAACAAGTGAATCGCGGGTGTTTTTACTGAAAGGTAAACCATTGTCTCGATTTTAAGATCCATTTCCTCTGCTGATTTTTTAGTGATCAACGCATCCAGCGTGAACCCGCAATCCACAGTCACCCGCACCATACAATCTTCCTGTAAAATGGAGATCAGTTTCCCCTCCATGTGATTGCGTGCGCTGGTTTCACCTGGGAATTGTCTGGAAACAGAAATATCCTCTGCGCGAATACCTACCAGGGCAGGCCCCACCTCAACTCCTTGCGACAAAGCCGTCAATTTTCCACGACAGGTTTCAATGCTGACCAAACCTTCGTTTTGTTCGATGACGCGGCCTTGAAAAATATTTTCCATCCCCACAATTTCTGCCACACGCTGACTCGCAGGTCGGCTGAACACTTCTTCAATGGGCCCCACTTGCAGAACCGTACCTTCGGCAAGCACGATGACCCGATCGCTCAAGGTCAATGCTTCGGCCCGACTGTGCGTCACGAGAACAATCGGTATTTGAAAAGGAGCCATGATTTTTCGCAACTCCCGGCGATATTTCAAACGAGTGGGCGCATCCAGGGCGGAGAATGGTTCATCGAGCAAGAGCAAACGAGGACGCCGGCAAAGGGTACGCGCCAACGCTGTTTTTTGTTTTTCACCGCCCGAAAGCGTTTTGACGTTGCGATTTTCCAGACCGGCAAGTCCAAATGTTTGGATCATTTCAGCCACACGCTTTTTGATTTCGCTTGCCGGTAAGTCTGAAACCCCATATGAAATATTCTGAACCACCGATAGATGAGGAAACAACGCATAGTCTTGAAAGAAAAATCCGATGTTTCTGTCTTGTGGAGAGACAAACAATTTCCTGTCATTCCAACTTTCATCTTTAAAAAAAATCGATCCTGAGTCGGGGCGTTCCAAACCCGCCAGACACCGCAAGACCGTACTCTTGCCCGCACCCGATGGACCAAACAATGTGGTCCAGGAACCATCCGCAGGCCATTCGGCTTTAAACTGAATGGTTTTCCCCAATGGAAATGTTTTTTTTATATCGATGTTCAACATAGTCTGAATGTCGTGTGTTTCATTTGTGTGGATTAAAAATTTTTGGGAGATACCGCCCACACTCTGCGGTTCAAGGCATAGACCAAAACCAGCGTCACAAACGAAAACAGCAACAAGACAAGCGATGACTGCCCGGCCTGTTCGTATTCCAATGCCTGAACATGATCGTAAATAGAAATGGACACCACACGTGTCGAACCGGGAATATTTCCTCCCACCAAAAGTACCACACCAAACTCACCGAGCGTGTGCGCAAATGAAAGAACACCGCCAGTTATCACACCCGACATTGAAAGCGGCAGGGTAATGGTCCGAAATGTCTTAAAACGCGATGCACCCAAAGTCCACGCGGCCTCTTTCAACTTGGGATCGACCATATCAAAGGCAGACAAGAAGGGTTGCACCGCAAAAGGCAAGCTGTATAAAACCGAAGCAAAAACAAGGCCCGGGAAGCTGAAGGGCAATGCACTGCCAAAGCAATCCAGGTACATCGAACCCAACCAGGAGGTCGGGCTGATGGCTACGAGCACGTAGTAACCCAACACCGTAGGCGGCAAAACAATGGGAAGCGCGATCACCGATTCGATCAAAAATTTCCAGCGACTGCACGATCCACTCAGCCAGGCAGAGAGTGGCAATCCGACAACAAACAGGACCAGAGTCGTCGTGCCCGCCAGCTTAAAGGATAAAAGAAAGGGCTCCCAATTCACTGAGGCTGCGCCTCCAGAAATCCGTACTTTTTCAGAATGACTGCACCATGCGCGCTGGCTACAAATTTGGCAAATTCTCTTGCCCCTGCAACATTGCTCCCGGTTTTAAGAATCAGCCGGGCGTGTTGGATGGGATCATAATACTGCGACGGCACCCGCCAATGCACACCTGCTTTTTTCATCGCTGGAGCCAGAGCCATCGAATAAGCAAAGAGGCCTGCCTGTGCGGCACCCGTTGAGACAAATTGCGCGGCCTGCGAGACATTTTCACCAAAGACCAATCTCTCTTTAACCCGTTCATAGACTCCCGCTTTTTGCAGAGCCTGTATCGCCGCACGTCCGTATGGAGCGTGACGCGGATTTGCGATGGAAATTTTTCTGATTTCTTCAGATGACAAAACTTCCAGGCCCTCTATCGCCGGTTTCTTTGTTGAGCCCTTGGGCATCCACAAAGCAATTTGGCCCAATGCGTAAATTTCTGTTTTTTCAACAGGAGGAGCCAGGTTCAACTTTTTCAGTTCGCCGGGATACAACTCATCTGCCGAAAAGAAAATATCGAACGGAGCTCCGTTTTTTATTTGACTGAATAACGCTCCCGAAGAAGCGTAGGAAATTTTCACGTCAATTTCAGGATGCCCTCGTTCAAACGCGACGATCATTTCATCCAATGGGAATTTCATGCTGGACGCCGCCGCAACCAGAACGGAACTGCTTGCGGCTTGACTCGCACCCGGAAAAAGCAACACGAAGCCAATAAAGAATATAAACCTCAATAGTATCTTCATATACGTTATATATACAAAAACATAACGCTAGTCAATTAAAAATTTTGCCTCGGCATGCCCTTTCAGGTGATAATGGTCTTTCAAAAATAACCACACCTTTAACGCTAAAGAATCGTTTAACCATCACATCCTCAAATATGGCTTCTTATTTTAGCATCGCAAATATTCAACCCACAACCGATCTGTCCCAGAAACCCCTCACTGTAAAAGTCGATCGTTCGATCAATGAGTTGGAGACGGATGAACTTTCAATCATTCTCGAAATCTGGGTATCCACCCCTCGTTTCGACTTTCCCATTTGTAAGATACCGGGCCACGGCAAGAAAATTGATTCTCGCTTTGAATTGATCTTCGAGTCCAGTATTCCCGCAGATTCCAACACAAGCGTTCCGATCAAAAATTCTCAAAAGGAGATTGCTCCTTTGATGAGTGAAATCGATTGGCAGAGCGATCCAAAATTTGGATACTCTGCCCAATTGGAAATCGTTTCGGCCGACAAGGAGGTTTCCATACCGGGACCGGAGCCGACTGCGTTTCAACTGCCCTCATTTTCTTTCGGACAAATGGATAACGGTCGATGGGGATTCAACGATCAATATTCACTTTCAATGCGAGAAACCCTGACATTTTCCTCAGCAGGAAAAGTGAAAAGTATTCCTCAGAGTTGTGGAAAAATCAATGCGATCTGGGGGACATTGAAAAAAATGGCCTTGCAGGAAATACGCAAGGTCAAGGAAGAGTCAGGCCGGGAATTGGCCGGGCTGGGCTACGAAATATCCGGCATTGATCTCAGAGGCCATTACGATCACCGTTCTCAGCCGCCGATGGCGAACCCTAAAACTCTTGAGACTCTGGTTTTACACAGCATCACCGCGCAGGCTCTGTCAACGGAACCGAAACTCAACAAAACGCCTGAGCAACAAGTCGAAAACGTTGAGCGTATGATGGACTGGCGGGCTTGCGTCGAAGTATGGAAACTCATCAACTCTGAAATGGGTTTGCCGCGCGTTTCAGCACATTATATAATTTCGAGAGATGGCAACATCGTTGAACTTCTCCAACCAAAACATTGCGCCCATCATGCCGGAGGGGCAAACCGCAACCTGATCGGACGTGGGAATGCGGAAACTCTTGGGATTGAACTGGTCGGGTTTGCCGACGATTTCAGAAAATCGATCATAAAAACCTATCGCGCAAAAAAAGCCAGTGAGGACATTCAAGATCGCCAATGGGCCTTCGCATTTGAACGTCTTGTCAAAGCACACGACCCCAACATTGCCGCAGACTCTCACGATGAAGCCGACTTTATCAATGAAGAATCGCCTTTTTATCATTTCACCGACGCACAATACGAAGCCTTGAATATATTGATTCGAGTTCTCGGGCAAAGATTTGGATACATTCGGCTCTGCACGCATCAATGGCTCAAAGAAAGAGTGGAGAAGATTGTAACGGTCAAGGGGATCAAAAAAAAGCGTATCATCCCCGGGAAAATGGACCCCGGCACCAAGTTTGACCGCTCGCGTTTGACCACCCTCATCCCCGGATCATGGGCTGGCGAACCTGGAAGTTTTGATTCGGAGCATGTCTATATGTGCAAAGGCTACGAGATTGAAGAACGACGTCCACCGAATTAAAAGGAAACCTCTAGAAATGCAGAGTAAAAAAACTTATTTAAGTAGGTTTGCCTGCACATTAAAACAATATTTTTTAAAGCAATGTGACTATGGAAGACAAATTTGAGCCTTTAAAAAAACGCCTCACCGAAATATGTGACCGTCTCGATGCAGACGAACAAGCTTATTTTCGGCCACTCGTGAAAGAGTTTAGCGGGAAAACCGTTGAGTTCCAGCGCATCATGCGCGACCTCGGCAAGTTCGGCCCAAAAATATCTGATGGCTCTACTTTCGCCGCATACCGGGAAGTTCAAAATATGTTTCAAGCCGCCACTCGGGAAAAATGAATTCACAGCATCATGCCCTTCATTTGATCGTACGCGGCCGCGTGCAAGGTGTCTGGTTTCGCAGAAGCACACAACTCGAGGCTGAAAAATTGTGTATCAACGGGTGGGTTCGCAACTTGCCCGATGGTGCGGTCGAAATCCATGCCGAAGGCGACAAGGACCGCCTGAAGGTTTTATTGCAATGGTGCTGGCAGGGCCCGCCCTCCGCAGAGGTGTCATCCATCGAAGAAAAATGGATGGAGCCTGAAGGCTTCGATGCCTTCCAGGTTCGCTGACTCTCTGCCATGATAAAAATAACAAGTCTGGTCAAAACTTACGCCAACACAAAAGCTGTGGATCGACTCGATTTAGAAATCCCGGTCGGACAATTGTTTGGTTTTCTCGGTCCCAATGGCGCAGGCAAAACCACCACCATCAAATTGATGACGGGTCTTTTGAAACCCAATGAGGGTAGCATTGAAATCGACGGCATTGATGTCCAGAAAGACCCGCAACGGGCCAAGGCACGGATGGGCTATATCCCCGACCGGCCTTTTATCTATGAAAAACTCACGGGTGCGGAGTACTTGCAATTCATTGCCGATTTGTATGGCGTCGAACAGCAAAGCGCGAAAGACCGCGCCAGAAAATTCCTCGATTTTTTCGATCTGGAAGCCAGCGCGCACCATCTCATCGGCGGCTACTCCCATGGAATGCGGCAGAAACTCATCATCTCAGCGGCTCTCATTCACTCACCGCCGGTCGTGATCGTAGATGAACCTTTGATCGGGCTCGACCCCAAAGGAGCGAAACAAGTGAAACGCCTGTTCCTTGAGTTATGCAACAAGGGAACCACTGTCTTCATGTCCACTCACTCTCTGGCTATCGCCGAAGACATGTGCGACCGCATCGGTATCATTCAGAAAGGCAGAATCATAGCCGATGGCAGTATGGAACAATTGCGCGAACGTGCAAGCCATGAAGGCGGCGGGCTGGAAGAAATTTTTCTGAAGTTGACGGGCGACGCCAGCCTTGAGGACTTGCTTCCAGAGCTTTGACTTCCTACTTGGTAAAAATAAAACCAGATTGTACTAGCTGGCGACTTCTTTTGTATGCGCCCAAAAAAACTTCAGGTTTTCGTCATGTTCTTTTTGAGCTTTGCTCCGGACATCGTTCATCTCTTTATAATTCGTCAAAAGAGTGTCGGTGACTTTTTTATCGATTTTGCCATCGCTGACCAGTTTTGAGAAAATAGCAATGACCTCCTCTTTTTCCATTCCTTTTCTGTAGGGCCGATCTTCTGTCAATGCTGTAAAAATATCCGCCACCGTCATGACTCGTGCACCCAGTGGCTGTTCTTCTGCCGAACGATGAAAAGGATATCCTTCACCGGTCAATGTCTCATGATGATACGATGCCCAGATGGCTATTTTTTCAAGTCCTTTGACCGCCTTCAAAATAGAATAGGTATGGTAGGTGTGCGATTTTATGATATCTCTTTCGCCCGTATCCAGAGCTCCCGGTTTTTCGATAATGGTTTCTGGAACCGCGAGTTTTCCCAGATCATGAAGATAACCCGCGATTCTCATTTCATGGCATTCCGTGTCCGACATATTTAATAATTCTGCCAGCCGCACCGCCGAAGCAGACACCCCACTGGAATGATTTGCCGTGAAATGACTACGAGTATCTATGATGGTTGCAAAAAACCGCGCCAGTTCCTCCATCCCGGTCAAATCGAGAGGAATCGCAGGCAATTGGGATTTCTCCTTAATCACCTCATCCAAGTCTTGCGAAACCACATCCAGCCAAAAGGCTTCTTGCCGAGAAACCTCAAGAAACGCATCCACAAATTCCGGGACAAATACGGTTCCCCGAGCAGACAGAATTTTTTCATTGATGCCTGCCACTTGTTTTGAAACCACCGTTTCCTTGTTCACCAAAACCGCCACTCTGTCAGCAAGGTGAATCAAGTGACTCAACTTGGGCACAGGTCGGTCTTTGAAAGTTTCTCCCTGCCCATTTTCCCAGGGAACATGATGAAATCGTACCAGTTGGGCAAAGAATGAAAAGGGAGTAAAACTTTCCAGCAACAAGGCTCCCAACTCAGCATGAGCATGAGGCGAGTTGTCTTCGAAAGTCATCAATTTAAAGCGATCCGATAAAACGATGGCACCGATATCATGCAGGATGGAAGCTAAAAAAACAGTGCCTACTTCCTTGGTAGGCAAATCCAGCTCATTGGCAATACATAAAGCAATGTAACAAGTTCTCTTATGATGATTGTTTAAGGCCGGGTTGATGATATCCAAAGCGTTCGATAAGGCCGCAATCATATCCAGCATTTCCACGGGTGAAAAACCCTCGTCGACCTGGGAGGTATCTCTTGTAACCAGTTGATCGAAACTGGAATCATCATTGGTCAAAGGGGTTTCTTCTAATGCGGCTTTGATCCTTTGTATGAACGAGTCTTTTTGTTTGTTTGCTTCCTCTTCTTTAACGTGAAGTTCAAACTTCTTGATAGCCAGGCGGACAACTGCCATCAAAGAATCTATATCAACAGGCTTGGTCAAAAAACGAAAAACTTCAGCCTCGTTGATTGACTCTTCCATCATTTTGGCATTCTGGTAGGCCGTGATCATGATTCGAGGTGTGTGAGGAGACCGTCTTTTCGCAATTTCCAAGAATTCGGTCCCCGTCATGAGTGGCATTTTATAGTCCGCAATGATCACCGAAAAGGAAGGGCCCTTTTCAAGCAATGCGGCGGCCTCTTTCCCATTGACACAGGTAACAACTTCAAAACCCTCCTCTTCGAGCAAATCCCTCATCAAGGTCAGAAACATTTCTTCATCGTCTACTACCAAAATTGAATGCTTTTTATCGACCATGTATCAATCTCTCAAAATCAGGTTGCAGGGTAATACTAACCTTAGCATTGTAACTATAATTGTACTAACAGTGAGCAATAATTTTTCAGACAAGTAAACGTTACTACCCAGAAACCACTGCGGGGTGCCTCTTGCAAGGCGAATGCTCAGATCAGCAAAATAATTCGACTCATGGGAATATCGTGTTTTTTTAAAACAGCTATGTTTGCCTCAATATTTTCCCTGTGTCCCAGAATGATGAGACCCGAATATTCTTTCAATTTTTCAACGGGCAGAGATTTCAATTCATAGAAACTCTTTTCGGGTCCGTTTTCAAAAATATTTGTCAGCCGCACGGAACTTTTTTTTGAAAGCTGGTACAAGGTCTCGGCAATTTCCCCTCGACCGAACAAAGCAAAACTTTCGATATTATTTTTTTCGAGACTCGCCAGACAATCACTGCATTTCTTGACATTGTATTGGCTCTGCTGAATGATCTTTCCAATATAATGAAAAGAATGAACGAACAGGCCCCGAAAAAGTTGTTTGGGATTTTTATTTTTTTTAAGAAATTGCCGGGTTTTTTCTACAAACTGTCCGACCAGAATTTTCACATTTGAAACGGCTGGTTTGAATTTACGTTGCTGTTCCTCCAGCTTTTCAAGCGTCCATTCCTGCCAGGGCGATTCCGCAATCACCTGCTCCAGCAGGCGGTCACGGCTGATCTCATTGACTTTTGTACGCAATGAAAAAATGGCAGGATTTTCTTCTAAAGGAAAGATTCGCTCGGTGTGCCGTGCTCCCAAGGCAGTGGATGACATATTGAACCCGTCATGCGGGCCCAGATAATTGCCTTTGCCATCGGTCCCCGGGTGCCAGGTATGATATAGGAATTCATTGTCACTCCATACCTCCTTGAGGCCAAAATTGACCAGACGAAAGGTCATCTCATACGGCCCGCAGATATGCCCCAGATAATCGACATGCTGATCGGCTCCGCCAATGGCAATGAGATCTTCTCGACGCGCCGCCATACAGGCCCCGTAGTTCAAGGTATGCAGTCGATCTTCGGTGTCCAGGAGTCCCGTGGTTTTGTTTTCTTCTTGCGACCAATTGATGCACCCGCCGGCCATAACTTCTTCGATGGACGGGTGATTGAAGGGATAAAAATTTTTCTGAACACTTCTCACCTCATCAAGGTGCAGAACGATGCCCTCATCCCGATCTTCAAATTCTCGGACAATGGATTCCACAAAGCCCGGACGCAACATCACATCGGAATCACAAAGCACAACAATTTCTCCCCGTGCCGCTACGATTCCCAGGTTGTACATCAGGTGTTTGTGATAATAGAGATCATCCGGCATTTCCATTATCAGCCATTGATCCACACGACAGGGTCGGCCTTCATCCGCATCGGCCACGAGACCCTGCTCGATTTGATCGGCCTTGCGTGAAAAATATTCAATCCATAAGATTTCATAATCCGAACGCGGGATCGTCTGCTGATTGAAATATTCAAGACCATGAAAACTTTCCCGGCAGGACCAATCCAGCAACACAAAACTGACTTTGGGTGCTTTTAATTCAGAATTAAAAAACTGGATTTTCATTTTCTATCCGGCTTATCGGTTTGAACTTTTACGTCAGCAGAGAAAAAATTCTCAGTGGCCTAGCAGGAATCTTTATAGAGAATAAAAAAAGATTGTCTTTTTATTCTCTATAAAGAAAATTTGTCCGATCCCAGCTGTCAGTTATAGGCTGGGGAGGTGGGGAGATTGAGACTTGTTTTTTTTGAAGCAAGACTTTTCTTCTTGCTGCTTTTTTTTCGGAGCATTTTGTACTTTTTATCGAAGGCAAGCGCGATCACGTCATCCATTGTCGAGACAGTGTGAAAGGTGATTGTCTTGCGAATTGCCGGAGGTATTTCCTGAATGTCTTTCTCGTTGCTGGCTGGTATCAGGATTTCAACGATCCCTTCGCGATGAGCGGCCAGAGATTTTTCCTTCAATCCCCCAATGCCCAGTACCTTACCGCTTAGAGTCAATTCCCCCGTCATCGCAATGTCTCTCCGTGCAGGGTGACCTGTCAATGCAGAAACCATTGCAGTCGCCATGGTGATGCCCGCAGAGGGTCCGTCTTTAGGCACGGCACCTTCCGGGATGTGGATATGGAAATCATTTTTATGATAAAAGTCTTTCGTCAAACCCAGATCGGAAGCGCGTGATCGCACATAGCTCATTGCGGCTTCAGCAGATTCTTTCATGACTTCGCCCAATTTCCCCGTCGGAGACAAACGCCCTTTGCCTGGCACAACCAGGGCCTCGATGGTCAAAATCTCTCCCCCCACTTCGGTCCATGCCAAACCGGTAACGATCCCCGGCAACGGTGTTTTGTCTACCACTGTTTGAGGAAATTTCGGGATGCCCAGATTTTTTTCAATGCTTGCAGGCGTGGAGCTGAGGCATGCGGTTTCACCTTCTTCCACAACTTTCTTGACGGCTTTTCGGCACAGGTTGGAAAGTTCTCTCTCCAGATTTCGAACACCTGCTTCACGGGTATATTCACGAATGATTTTCTTGATCCCGGCTGCATTCAGGCTGAGATTCTTATCGCCAATACCGTGGTCTTTGAGTTTCTTGGGAATGAGAAAATTTTCCGCGATCTTGATCTTCTCTTCGTCGGTGTAACCCGCAAGGCGGATCACTTCCATTCGGTCCAGCAAAGGCGACGGGATGGTGTGCAGAACGTTGGCCGTACAAATGAACAAGGCCTGTGAGAGATCGTAATCGATCTCAAGATAATGATCGTTGAAGCTGGAATTTTGCTCAGGGTCTAACACCTCAAGCAAAGCCGATGCAGGGTCCCCGCGAAAATCGGAACCCATCTTGTCGATTTCATCGAGCATGAACACCGGGTCCATCGAACCCGCTTTCTGCATTCCCTGTATGATTTTACCGGGCAAGGCACCGATATAGGTTCGGCGATGCCCGCGAATTTCAGCTTCGTCGCGAACGCCGCCCAATGAGACACGAACAAATTTTTTGCCCGTCGCACGTGCGATCGATTTTCCCAAAGAGGTCTTGCCCACGCCGGGAGGCCCGACCAGACAAAGGATGGGACCTTTGAGTTTCTTAACCCGTTTCAAAACGGCCAAATGCTCTATGATGCGTTCCTTGATTTTTTCCAAACCAAAATGATCTTCATCAAGAACCTTCTGGGCTGTTTCCAATTTGATTTTGTCTGTACCCGTGCCTTTTTTCCATGGCAATTCAACGAGGCACTCGATATAAGTGCGGGAGACGGTTGCTTCTGCGGACATGGGTTGCATCAACTCAAGGCGTTTTAACTCTTTCATCGCCCGATCGTTGGCCGCTTTTGGCATCTTCGCTTTTTTGATTTGATCTGCCAGATCATCAATGTCCGATTTGAATTCGTCGCGCTTGCCCAACTCCTTTTGAATGGCCTTGATTTGCTCGTTCAAATAAAATTCTTTCTGGCTTCGCTCCATTTGCTTGCGAACGCGGCCATGAACGCGCTTTTCAATCTTCAAAATCTCCATCTCGGATTTGAGGATGCCCAACAATTTCTGCAATCGGTCTTCGGGACTGTAGGTCTCCAGCAAATCCTGTTTCTCTGCAGTTTGGGAAACCATATAACCTGCAATGGTGTCGGCATAACGATGCGGCTCAAGAATGGCACTTGTTGTGGCAACGGCCTCCAGCGGAATCTTGGGATTCAGCTTAACGTATTGTTCAAACGTTTTGCTGACTCCACGCATCAAGGCGGTGATATCCTGCGTATTTCTAATTTCTTCGTTGATGGTCTCAATTTCGACTTCGTAATAATCCGCAGTCTCATTGAAAGACAAGATGTGCCCTCGTTGCAGACCTTCGACAAGGACCTTCATCGTTCCATCCGTCAACTTCAGAATCTGCAAAATATTCGCAAGCGTACCGGTCGAATAAATAGCATCCGGACCGGGATCGTTGTCGGCTGGATTTTTTTGCGCGGAAAGGAAAATATGCTTTTGCTCGGCCATTGCCTTTTCTAAAGCATGAACAGATTTTTCCCTGCCAACGAAAAGAGGAATCACCATGAATGGGAAAACTACAATGTCTCGCAAAGGAAGCAGTGGGATTCCCGATTTATTCGCACTCATTATTAGCTGGCCTGTTTCTGGCTGTGATAAACCAACAAAGGATTTTCGTTTTTAGTTATGACTTCTTCATTGACGAGCACTTCTTCGATTTCCGGTGAAGACGGCAGATCGAACATGATGTTCAGCATGGCTTCTTCCATAACCGCACGCAAGCCACGAGCTCCTGTCTTTCTTTTGATCGCCTTCTGGGCAATCGCACGGATGGCCTCGTCAGTGAATTTTAATTTGGCATTTTCAAACTCGAACAACTTTTGGTATTGCTTGAGTAACGCATTCTTGGGTTCTGTAAGAACGGTGACCAGCGCATCTTCATCGAGTTCCCGCAAAGTCGCGACCACTGAGAATCTGCCGACAAACTCGGGGATCAGACCGTATTTCAACATATCTTCAGGTTGAACCTGTTCGATGATATCGTCGACATGCGCTTTGGTCTTGAACACAATATCGTGTCCGAAACCCAGATTTTTCTTACCGATTCGTCCTTGAATCACGGTGTCCAAGCCGACAAATGCGCCGCCGCAGATGAAAAGAATATTGGTCGTGTCCACTTGCAAAAATTCCTGATGCGGATGCTTTCGACCGCCCTGTGGAGGAACACTGGCCGTCGTGCCTTCTATGATCTTCAAGAGTGCCTGTTGCACACCCTCGCCCGAAACGTCGCGGGTGATGGATGGGTTTTCAGACTTGCGTGAGATTTTATCGATCTCGTCAATGTAGATGATACCGCGCTCGGCTTTCTCAACATCGTAATCCGCACTTTGCAATAATTTGAGGATGATATTCTCGACATCTTCACCCACATAACCCGCTTCGGTCAAGGTCGTCGCATCCACAATGGTGAAGGGAACGTCGAGCATTCTTGCCAAAGTTTGCGCCATCAATGTTTTTCCCGATCCGGTGGGACCGATCAGCAATACGTTGCTTTTTTGCAATTCAACATCGCCCAGATCGACATTGGAATCCACGCGTTTGAAATGGTTGTGGACTGCAACGGACAAAATCTTCTTGCATCGCTCCTGGCCAACTATGTATTGATTGAGACGTTCATAGATCTCATGTGGCTTGAGCAAACGCTGAAAATCTTCGGTTTTCTCCTGCGCCCACTCTTCGACCATGATCTCGTTGCACAACTCGATACACTCGTCGCAGATATAGACGGTAGGCCCGGCAATGAGCTTCTTGACTTCTTCCTGGCTTTTACCACAAAAAGAACATTTGAAATTATTATTTGGGGAACTTTTCTTAGCCATGGATATCCTCTTTTTAATAAGTCAGCAAAAAATTTTAGTGCATTTCCGTCAATCTCCAGCCCTCCTGATGAGCTCAAAGAACCCTCGGCCGCAAATTTTGTTCAATCAAACTGCTTGCCCGGACGAATGTCCGGGCATAGCTTCAATCATTCCTTATCTTCAGAATCTTTTTTCTTCTTGGGAGCTTCTGCTCGGCGAGAAATAACATGGTCGATCAAACCATAGGTTTTCGCTTCTTCACCGGTCATGTAATTGTCCCGTTCGGTATCGAGCCGTATTTTTTCAGCAGGCTTGCCGGTGTGTTCTGCCATGACGCCTTCCAAAATGGTACGCACGCGATTGATTTCCTGCGCTTGAATCTGAATATCTGTGTGCTGACCCTGAAAACCGCCACTGGGCTGATGAATCATGATTCTGGAGTGTGGCAAGGCAAAGCGCTTGTTCTTGGCACCTGCACAAAGCAGGAACGCACCCATGCTGGCGGCCTGTCCAAGGCAGATCGTTTGAATGTCGGGTTTGATGTACTGCATCGTATCGTAAATAGCCAATCCCGAGCTGACCTGTCCGCCGGGGCTATTGATGTAAATATAGATGTCCTGCTCGGGATCGTCTGACTCCAGAAACAAGAGTTGCGCAATCATCAAGTTCGCGACTTGATCATCAATAGCAGTGCCCAAAAAAATGATGCGGTCTTTCAATAAACGGGAATAAATGTCATACGACCGCTCACCGCGGCTGGTTTGCTCAACAACTATGGGAACAAGCGTATTGTGAATTGGATTCATTAGTAACCTTTTAGAAAGGAGGAAAAATCGGACCAGCCGATTTCGAATGATTATTTAACTTATTATAAATAAATAGATTTTAAGCGCGGTATCCAGCACTCAATTATCGAGAATTATTTATTTCGTGTCAACTGTTTCTTCTTTTAATGCAATGGACTTCATGACCGCGTCCAAAGTACGATCGCGTTTCATACGACTGTACAAACGCACCATCATCCCGGACTTCTCCCATTCCTTCTTGAGCTTTTCTTTATTGCCACCGAGCATACGGGCAAAATTTCCAATTTCAGCATCAACCTCTTCGGGAGCAACCTTGATGTCCAACTTTTTGGACAAACTGTCCAACAGGAACTCACTGCGCAAAACCTTCAAAGCAGGTTCGCTGTATACTTTTCGATCATCTTCGGAAATGGGAGCCGCTTCACCATCTTCCCCAATTGGTGCCGGTGCCGCAACACCATCCTTCTTTTTAGAATTACTGATCATGTAACGAATCTGCTCGTCCAGCAAGCCGTCGGGAATATGAATCGGGTTCAACTCAACAAGCTTGTCGGCCAACTCCTTTTTGATCTCGCTCATGGCGTGGTCGCGCTCTGCCTTCTCCAGATCCACACGCAGACGCTCCTTCATATCCGCCACATCCTTGAATTGTTTCGCAGGATCGGCCTTTTGAGCAAATTCATCCGTCACTTCCGGCAATTCCTTAGTCTGGATGCCTCGCAATGTCACATTGAACTCCACATCCTTGCCCGCAATGTTCTTATTAGGATGCGCCTCAGGCAACTTCACCGTAATGACCTTTTCTTCGCCGATTGCCATACCCAGAATAGGAGCTTCCATGCCCTCGATCAACTGGCCTGTACCCAATTCGACCACATAACCATTTGCCGCGCTTCCCTCAAAGGACTCGCCTTGATAGTTGCCGACAAAATCGAGCTTGACCAAATCCTTCTCCTGCGCGGTACGATCGTCCACCGGGCTGGTCTTGTGATTGCGCTCGCGATAAATATCAATCGCCTGCTGTACATCCTCATCCGTCACCGCAGAGATTTTAAGAGTCAGATCGATTCCAGAGTAATCCGCGACCTCAAATTCCGGCATCACCTCCACCGAAGCCGTGACCGTGATATCCGTCCCCTCCTCCGCCTGAACCTCCAGCAAATGCGGTTGCGACACCGCATTCAAGGATTTCTCCTGAATACCTGCCATCACACGATCGCTGATCAATTCCGTAAGCACCTCACGTTTGACCTGCGGACCGTATTGCTTTTCAATCAAACTCGTGGGAATTTTTCCCTTGCGAAATCCTGGAGCCTTCAAATCTTTCCCAATATTGCGGTAAGATTCATTGAGTTTCTTCTGATAGTCCGCAAAAGGGATGACCAGAGTGAGCTTCTTGGTAGTGAGGTCTACATCTTCGATTTGAATTTCCATGAACCAGATTCCGTTAAATTAAATGATAAAAATTGAAAAGCCGCCGCCAAAATGCCAGCAAAGCTTCATACCCCTGTCTATTGTTTATTATAATCTGAAATCGTAAAGAGGTGTAATAAGATCGTTGAACGAAATGGCAAGGAATGCGATGCAGATTTCCCCTATTCGTATCCACACAAACCATGTTAACGCTCCCGGCATTCCCTATATATATGATCTCATATATATAAAGAGACCGAAAAACACGTCAAAACTATCAGGAAAGCCTACCATATTTCTGAAAAACTTCAAGCAAACCGAGCCCGATATTTTGCAAGCCATCGTTGCGCCGAGACATGGGAAACACAAGGCAAAAAAATCAAGATTTGCCCTAATTGACTTAGAACAAAGAATTTATTTCATCGAAAGCAGGGAAAATTCTTGACAGAATCCGTAAATTAGATAAGATCAATACTCTTAAATTCTAGCAAGAATCGAGAAAAATCGGGGCTGTAGCGCAGTTGGGAGCGCGCTTGAATGGCATTCAAGAGGTCAGGGGTTCGATCCCCCTCAGCTCCATTCCGATACAAAAGGGCTTAGTCAATCTGACTAGGCCCTTTTTTCGTGGACTGTATGGTAATTGTATCGTAGGGGAATTGTGGGGGGTGGGCTAAAAAAAGTATTGATGCTGTCATGTTTAGTATAGTTGCCTAAAGACAAGGTAAGTTAGGTCGAGGAGAAATTAAGTGTTTGAAAAGCAGAAAGAAATTTTCAGTCAAATTTTAAATGACATTAATCAAAGTCCATGGATAAGTCCTGAAGAAAAATTAGTAGCTTTTAGGGCAATAGAAGGAAATAAGGCAAGGCGTGATTTAATGGTTGTTGGGAGAGCACTTAATGGGGGTGGCACCGTCATATCCAAAGAGCAACTAGGCGATAAGTTAATAATTCAAAAATTTGCAGACGATATTGTTGAACAAAAACAGGTTCCTGAAAACTGGATTTCATTGAGATGGGTAGCAGAAGGTTTCATAAATCCACCTAAAGAATATAACCCGCGTAAATCTGCATTTTGGAGAGTGATAAAAGAAATAGTAGAGTCCTTAAAAATTGCTGAAACTAATGGCAATGATGAATGGTCATCGTTTTTATTATGGTCAAATTTATATAAATTTTCCCCTTATGATGGAGGAAATCCGTCTGGAAAGTTAATGGAAATCCAGAGAGAAAAATGTGTAGAGCTTCTAAGTTTAGAAATAGAGACTTGGAAACCCAAAAACATTTTAATGCTCACAGGAGGTGATTGGTTGAGACGTTTTTTGAAGGGGTCGAAGCAAAACCTATTTAAAGATATTCGCTATCTTAATGATGGCTCTCACCGATATGAGTATTTAGATTGTGTGGGCGATCTAAATTATGGCGGGAAGATCGCTGTTGCCAAACACCCAGAACGTAAAAAAGGAGATATCTGGGTAGAAGAAGTCCTCAATGCTTTGAAGGATTAACTTGAAAGGGTTGATCCCTTTTTTCGTTGGACTGTATGGTAATTGTATCGTGGAGATAAGTGGGTGAGTGTGTAAAAGTGGAATATTAAAATAACCCCATAAAGGTAGAAGAGGATATACTCAACAGGAAAAGAAATGCCCAGTGTGAGAAGAGATAGCTTGAGAGCAGATATCATAAGTTTTTCCCCTCTAGATTAAAATGGATATTAGAAAAAGATTCGGAATTTCTATACAGCTACATATGGGCGCAGAGTTTGATCTTCCTTAGTTTTTGGGTAAATTATTAATCTAGGTTCACATTCTTTAAAATGTTCTCTGCTTTTTTTAAAAGCTCTATGGTTTTATTTAGATTCAGAGTCCCGTCATTATTTGTTCGTCTAAAGTCGGGTTGATCTAAGACGGCTACTGTCATGGTCCTCCCATATCCAAACCGATAGGGTTTTGTTAATTGCAAACTTTGTTTTTCTCCTTCTGTTATAAGCTTCTCGTTCCATTGTTGCCGAAGCAATTTTCTTTTATCCTCATTCTTTTCGTTGACAAATATTTTAAAGCAAAGCGAATTTTCTTCTAATTGAATATATTGTTCGCCTGTATCATCAGACCTTATGGCCCACCAGAAAGCCCAGAATCCACCGGTTTGATTGGGAACATATCCCCAAGAGCCTTTTTCAGATAATGCATTCTGGAGTTTTATAAATAACCCAACCCAAGCTTCCCAGTCCCAATGACTGTCCGCGCAAATTGGTGTTGTTAAATAGTTATTTACCCTTTCTTCAATTCCGAGAAGATGGTCTCTGTAGTCAGAAAAAATGGAATTTTGAACGCCGAGTTCGTGACCTTTGTTTAATATTTCAAGGAAATCACTTCTTGTGAATACTTGATAGCCATTTTCTTGAATTATTTTATAATCGGCCTGATCATGTGTTTTGAAATATATTGGTAATATGTTTTCATTCTCGTACTCAGGTTTGTCCTTTATCTGATTAAAATAACGAACGAGTTGGTTAGAATGATCCGAGGTCCCGACCTTATCTTCAATCAAAATCACGTATTTATTGTTGAGAATTATTAAAATATCAATGTTCTCTGTCTGGCGTAAGATTTTTATATCTTCGTATCGTTCTGGTTTTGATTTGTGATGTTTATCGAAAAAACAATTTATTAAATTTATCCCGCAATTATGAAGCTGTTCATTTTCTTCCTTGTTTTCCAGTCGTGCCCATTCTAACAACCAGCATATAAATGCATCTTGAGATAGCTCGCTGTAGGCATAGGTAAATAAGTTTGGTGTCTTAATTCCGATCATAAGGTCCCCTCATTTCTGATTAAATTATGGAGTATGTTCTAATCTTTTCATTTAGTCACTCGAAATCAAGTCATATAAAATAAACATTTTGCTTCCACTATCATCCTGAGTACCTTCAAGAACTAGTGTTTTTCCACTTTGTAGTTCTAACTTATAAGCTTCCCAAGCTTCGGGCCAGACAAATACCTCGATCTCTTTTTCTTTCGTTAAAAATTTAATTAAAGCGGCCTGTTCACCTCTCATAGTTGTTTTCAATTCTTTATCTAGAATTTTACCTTCAATTTGAATTTTTTCCTGACCACTCATATCTGTTCCTCCAAAATTCTCATAATTTTTACCATCGCAAGCGTATCCAATTTGCAATACTTCCGCAAATTCTCTGCAAAAAGAATTGTAGGTTAATAAATTGCATAACAATTCGGTCATTGTGTTTTCATTTCTGACTAAATTATGGAGTATGTTTTCTAAACTATTTATTTAATCACTAGAAATCACTTTATCTAAAGTAAAGTACTCACTTTCACCATCATTCAAAATCCCTTCCAGAACCAGCGTTCTCCCAATTTGCAATTCCGACTGGAAAAACTCCCAATATTCGGGCCAAGCCATTACCTCGATCTCTTTTTCTTTCGTTAAAAATTTAATTATAGCGGCCTGATCACCTCTCATAGTTGTTTTCAATTCTATATCTAGAATTTCACCTTCAATTTGAATTTTTTCCTGACCATTCATATCTGTTCCTCCAAAATTCTCATAATCTTTACCATCGCAAGCGTATCCAATTTGCAATACTCCAATAGATTCTTCCTTGTTCGATCAACTTCGCTTGTGTCTTTTATTAAATGTAGGCTGGCATACGTTTCGCTGGCTTGCCCGCCCCCGCTAATCTCCAATTCTTTATAGCTCAGCTCTGGAACTAAGGCTGGCAGAACATATTTAATGGAATAGCTCCCCTTCATTTCTGGCTTGTAAAAATACTTGTTCTGGAAGGGAACCATAAGGTCAATGATGTTGTCATGTATATTCATTAAACGATTTGAATGCTGAGGAAATTTGGAAGTCAATTCCCTTATAATCCTTTTTTCAAAAGATGAATTATAAGTGACAATACAAGCTTCATCTGGAATATTATCCACCAAGCTTTTTACTAGCTCATTTCTTGGGTCAGCTCCCTCCTTTCCAAGAAATTCTGAGTGTTTTAGCTCTCCTCCTTCGACTTCAATATAATGAAGTGAATATTGAAATGGGATCTGTTCATAAGGGCGAAGCATGTCAAACTGCGGAACAGCTTGCTGAAATGTTTCAAAGTCCAAGAAATATAATGGATAGGAAACCTGATCTAAAAACTCTTTGATGCCTTCTTTGTTAATAATTTCATTCCCTGTTAATTCGGCTTCAACTTGAAAACGTTGCGACTGAGATAGGGGATAGTCGACAGGAATATCTTCAAATTGAGAACGGCGGAGCAATAATGTACCACTGAAGCGTTGATATTTTTTGGTAGGGCGGAGTAAAAGAGTACCACTCACGTTAAGCTTTCTATCCTGAGACAAACTTATAATCAGGAGGGAGGCGGAA
>Ga0210050_1001284_pt1 | contig 27885 bp, 20 predicted proteins | sample CryGey132114_all_FD_185463 | JGI IMG/M metagenome (GOLD analysis project Ga0210050, IMG submission 185463) | Groundwater microbial communities from aquifer - Crystal Geyser CG22_combo_CG10-13_8/21/14_all (SPAdes) (version 2) | ecosystem: Environmental > Aquatic > Deep subsurface > Groundwater ... | reverse complement strand
CGGAAATTGTTATTTTTATGTATTCGTTTTGTTCGTGTATTTTTAATTTAATCAGGCTTCCCTCCGAGTATTTAACAGCGTTGTTAATTGCTTCTTTTACTATCAGAAATAAATTTTGTCTGAAATCTACATTTAATTTTTTGTTCGGGTTTTGGATGGTAATATCAAAATCGAGCATTATTTCTTTACTCGAGGCAAATTGCCCGGCGGTAATTTTTATCCTTTCCACAAGACTTTCAAGTTTATCGTGACGTGAATCTATAGACCATATAACATCGTTCATTACATTTATCATTTCACTGCTTTTGGATCTAATCATTTCGCTTTTTGTTTTTATTTTGGATATGTCGTTTTCATAATTAATCATATCCGCATTAATAGAAATTTGTGATAACGATGACCCGACCTCGTCGTGCAAATCGCTTGCAATCTTAAGACGAAGCCGTTCCATTTCTAATCTTTTTTGCGATTGTGCGTGATGAAAGCGGAAAATTATGAATCCCACAGTAAATATAATAAGAGTATAAAACCAATACGTATTGTAAAAAGGGGGACTGATGACGATAGTGAGTCTTTTAATATTTGAACTCCACAAACCATCACTGTTGCTTCCGTTTAATTCCAACAGGTATTCATCGGGAGTTAAGTTTGCAAAGTTTACAGTATGTTCCGTTCCAAGATAAACCCAATCCTTGTTTCCGGGGGTTAATTTATACCGGTACAAATTTTTCTCCGGCTTTGTAAAATCAAGTGATGAAAAATCAATCTTTACAAAATTTTCTTTATACGACAACTCTAATTTCGAATCGTTAATTTCGCTAATCGAACGTTCCTCGTTCATTATAGTTAATTTGGAAATTTCTATCGGGGGATTAAAATCATTTGTAGTAAATCTCTCCGGTTCGATTATTTCCATTCCTTTAATATTTCCCGCATAAATAATCCCGTTTTCATCTTTATAAATAGCTCCCTGAACAAATTCGTTTGAAAGAAGTCCGTCAACAACATAATAATTTGTGAAAAAGAAAGCCTCAGTATCAAATTTAGAAATCCCGTTATTTGTTATTATCCATAACTTGCCAAATTTGTCCTGCTCAATTCCCAGAACTGTATTATTGCACAATCCGTTTTTTTCAGTAAACAACATGGCATGTTTATTTTCAAAACTGTATTTTATTAATCCATTTCCCCTTGTTCCAATCCATAAAATATCATTGTATCCCTTGTATAATGCTGTAATTTGCTGATTTTCAATAACACTATTATTCAGTTTTTCAAAAGTTCTATTTTTAACATTGTGTATAAAAATTCCTTCGCCGTGAGTACCGATTAAAATTTCACCGGGTTCAATTTCGAGTAAAGCTCTTATATCGTGAATAAAAACCGAATCTGAATAAAAACCACTTAAAACATTTTCAGAGTTTTGAATATTATACAGCCCTTGCAAAGTTCCGACCCAAATATTTTTATAAGAATCCATCAACATGCACTTCACAAAATCGTTGGGTATTTTTTTATTGTTTGATGAATTATAATTTGTGAACGAATTTTGTTTTGGAATAAGATGAGATACTCCGCTGCCGTCTGAACCGAGCCAATAAGAGCTGCTGTTTTCAATTACAATATCAGTAATGTAGTTGGAAGCAATTGAGGAATTGTTTGTAGTAAAATATTTTGAACTTCCGTTTGAAATGTTAATTTTATTAAGTCCGCCGCCATACGTCCCAACCAATAACTCGCCTTCATTAATATTCCTTACAGCAAATACTATTGGATTATTTAAAACAGCTTTGCCCGAATTAGTTGTAATGTGCTCGAAACCGGAATTATTAAACCGAAGGAAATTTAAACCGCCGCCAAATGTACCAAGCCAGTAACCTCCCGAACTATTTTTGCAGATACTCCATACACCATTATTAGTAAGTCCAGCCGGATTATTAATATCCATTTTGATATGGGTAATATGCTGTCTGGAGCTATCAACAACAACAAAGCCCTGTGTATCTGTTCCGATGAGAATCTCACCTTCGTCTGTTTCAAAAATTGCTGTTGCGTCTTTGTCTATATTCAAATTAAAAAATTTTTGAAATTTAATTTCACCCATAGCGCTATAATTGCGAGAATCGAAAAAATTAACTCCCCCGCCAAAAGTGATAACCCAATAGATCCCTTTACTGTCTTTTATTATTTTCCAAACATTATTGCTCGATATAACATTTGCTTTAGACTTTGAGCCGGAATATAAAACACTTTTTTTTGTTTCTTTGTTGAATAGTACAAGTCCGTAACCATAGCAGGCAAGCCATAATTCTTTTTCGGAATGAGGATATATATCGCGTATATTTTTATAAGGTAAAATACTACCGCTTCCGTTTGAAAAATCTACCCATTTGTTTTTTGATGGATCAAAGCTGTTAAGACCATTTTTTGTTCCAATCCACAATACACCGTTATTGTCTTCATAAATTGCTCTAACATCATCTCCGTTTATTGAATTTGAATCTTTATCAGAATGTTTATAGCGTGTAAATTTATCATTTTTATAATCATAAAAATTTAATCCGCCGCCGTAAGTACCCATCCACAAATTGTTTTTAGAATCCTCGATGATTGTCCAGATATGATTGTGAGAAATAGAATTAGAATCTTCTGCATCGGGTTTAAAAATCTTAAAATGATAACCGTCAAATTTATTCAACCCGTCCTGAGTGCCCGCCCAAACGTATCCTCTTGAATCCTGCAATACGCAATTCACAACACTCTGCGACAAGCCTTCTCTTGAACTATACTCCTTAATCTCATAATTAATTTTTTGAGTGTTAAGAGAACATGCAAGGATGAATAAGATAATTAGTGTTTTAATATTAACGTGCCTCATTTGGTTAAATTGTTATTTCAATATAACAACAGACCATCAAAAAATAAAGTGAACTCTAATAAGCCAATTCTTAATTCTCAATTTCTTAATACGCAGCGTTTAATACTTTACCAATTTTATCTAAAACCATGTAGGGGGTAATCGGTTTTATCAAATAATCCACAATACCCAGTGAAACCATTTTTAGAATTGTCGTCTGATCACTTAACGCAGTTAAGGCAATCACCGGAATTTTATTTAAATACTTACAACGTAATCGCTCAAGCATTTCAAGCCCGCTAAGAACATGCATCGAGATATCAAGTAAAACAAGATCGGGATTTTCGCACTCTATTTTTTGCAGACCCTCAGCGCCATTATCTGCAGTAATTATTTCACAGTCGTCAAATGATTTCTGCACATAATGGGAGATTAAAAATTGCTGACTATGGTCGTCTTCAACTATCAGGACTTTTTTCATAAGGACACCTCAAAAAAAATCATTTATTAATGAGTCCACTCTAAAAAGCTAATTTCATAAAGTAATGCTTTTTTAGTTTTAGTGTTGAAAAAAACTGTTGATTAAATTTTTTTTGGCTAATAAGTCCAAAAAATGTTGTGTAATATTTTTTTATTTGATTTTTTACATTTATTAAATCTGTTCTTTGATATATTGACCAAAACAACACTCTTCTTGCTCTGTTTCTATGCGGTTGAAGCCACCGGTTCTACTTCTTTTGCTTTAAGATACCGATAGATCCTTCCAAAGTTCACACTTATCCCAACGGCAAAGGCAAAGATGGTAGCTTTGAAGCGCCCTCTGACTTTTAGCTTCCGGTTATTCATCTTTCTTGTGAACTCTGAAACGGTTGCTTCAACATTTGTCCGCAAACTTCTTCTTTCTTTCGGTATCTTCTGAATGTTTACTAAACGCTTCTTTTTTAAATATTCTGCTGCGGTAAAATAATAGACTCTGGCAGACTTCTTTTTTTGTAACTGACACGCTGAAGCAAAGACACATGACGAACAAATACTTAAATCAAATTCTGCTTTGAAACGCTTTCTTCCCAACTCAGCTTTAACACTTTGATTTGGACAGCTGACTGAATACTGATCTTCACTAATTTGAGTAATCGTAATTTCTACTCCACCCGGTTCTATCCCTCTTATTGCTGTTTGAATTGGCGTAACGGTATGTTCGTCTAACTTTACATCGTTGTCTTGACTGCCATAAGCGCCGTCAAAATGAAGCTCGCTTAAATCCGGTGTCTTTTCCTTGACTACATCTATTCTTTCATTTAATTCTTTAGAGTCATCTATATTATTGGCGTGAACCGATACATCGGTAATTAAATTTACGGGATTCTCGGGATTGCATGTCTCTATAATATTTACTGTTTGTCCGTAAAACTGTTTGTTGTTTTTCTTCCGGTAGGTTGCATCTATATCGTCCGGAGATTGCAAGCAACTGCTCGTTAGTTCTTCCGGCGTCTTGATGATTATTTTTTCTTCTATAACCGCAAAGTGTTCTAAATAGACTCTTTCAAATGTTTTGAAAATTTCAACATCATTATATTTTGGCTTTAGTTTGTCGTTTATTTCTTTGTAGACTTTCCCAACTCTCTCAAGTTCAGATGGAATAACCTCTGTATCGAGCCGGTAAATAAATTGTCCCGATGTTTTCTTTACGTAAGGAAAAAAGAGTTCTTCAAATTGCTTTTTGTCTTCTTCGCTTAGTACTCTGAATATTCTGATAAGCATTTCCACTAACAGTTGAAGTCGGCTGTATCTTCTAATGTTTGAAGCGGCTTGAAAGGAATCTGTCCTTTGAATGTCGGTTTTTATCTTCAGTTCTTTTAGCTGTTGTTCTGTGAGTTGGTCGAAAATTTTTTCCAGAAGGTTTATTCCATTGTTAATAAAATAGGTGTTAAGTTTATTCTGAAAATTAAAGAGCGATGCTTCCGAAAATGGAACTTCGTCTAACGTCTGCAGCCCAAGAGCTGTTTTGGTTAATAAATTAAACTTTATGCTGTCGAATAATTTTTCGTATGTCAATTTCTGTCTGTGCTGCAATAAGATTGCCGAAACCATGCAATTGACCGGAACATTAGGACGGCTGTCTATCTCTGAATATAAACAAGAGAAGTCTTCTTCTTTTATATTGCAGAAAATAAGCTCATAAAATTTTTGTTCTTCTGATGCTTGAAGTTCTTTTACCATCTTCGGAGATACCATATTCGTAAATCCAAAGATGTTGGATTGTGTATGTCTTGTGTTAATTTTGAACATTATTTTTTCTACTAAATGAGTGATTTTGTTTTCAGGAATTTATTTAAAAATCTACTCATATAAAAATTATTGCGAAATTATTATGACCTTTTTAGAGTGAACTCATTGATACTTCAGCCTCTGCAATTAATTTATGCTCAACGGGCATTATTTCAAACTGCAAATTGTAGTTGGTTATTTCAAAACTCTGTGAATAAACTTGGGAATAAAAGGTAAGTAGGATTACTAGTAGTAATCCTTTAAACGAATAATTATTTTTCATAACATAAGTCCTCAATAATTGTTTTTATCCAATCATCTTTGAAGCGGCACAAATAACCGCCAAGTTTCTTACCGATTCTCAGCTATTCAAAATTATTCAAACAATGAGTCCACTCTAAAAAGCTAATTTCATTAAGTAATGCTTTTTTAGTTTTAGTGTTGAAAAAAACTGTTGATTAAATTTTTTATTGGCTAATAAGTCCAAAAAATGTTGTGTAATATTTTTTTATTTGATTTTTTACATTTATTAAATCTGTTCTTTGATATATTGACCAAAACAACACTCTTCTTGCTCTGTTTCTATGCGGTTGAAGCCACCGGTTCTACTTCTTTTGCTTTAAGATACCGATAGATCCTTCCAAAGTTCACACTTATCCCAACGGCAAAGGCAAAGATGGCTGCTTTGAAGTACACTCTGACTTTTAGCTTCCGGTTATTCATCTTTCTTGTGAACTCTGAAACGGTTGCTTCAACATTTGTCCGCAAACTTCTTCTTCCTTTCGGTATCTTCTGAATGTTTTTTGAGTAATCGTAATTTCTACTCCACCCGGTTCTATCTCAAGAAGGTTTATTCCGGTTTCAATAAAATATGCGTTAAGTTTGTTCTGAAAGTTAAAGAGCGACGCTTCGGAGAATGGGACTTCGTCTAACGTCTGCAACCCAAGAGCTGTTTTGGTCAATAAATTAAATTTTATGCTGTCCAATAATCTTTCGTAGGTCAATTTCTGTCTGTGCTACAATAAGATTGCCGAAACCATGCAATTGACCGGTACATTTGGACGGCTGTCTATCTCTGAATATAAACAAGAGAAGTCTTCTTCTTTTATATTAATCAGTGATTTTGTTTTCAGGAATTTATTTAAAAATCTACTCATATAAAAATTATTATGACCTTTTTAGAGTGAACTCAACAATGTTTTAAAACCTAAAAGTTAACCCTAATTTCCATGTGTCAAATGTTAAAGGAGAAGCGCTTTTGAAAGGCAAAATCATTTCTTCAAGCATAAAGATTTATTTTGTTTGATTATTAGATGCCGTGGAATAATAAAACGCTACAACAAAATTAAAGTTATTTTATTTCTTTCTTTGCATACGTTGGGTGAGTTTGTTTCGTTTGACAGGAGCTTGATAATTAAGGATGGGCTTTATTCGTCAAATAAACTTTTATTGTTTGATAATTTGGATGAGTGTTTTAATCTGGTTCCATATTTTTTTTCAACTTCAGCAAAAAATACATCTTTTGCCCCATTATGATTTTTTAGAAACCATTCAAGGTGATTGGCTAAATATTCTTCTCTTATTCCAACATCATTCAAGTCATTTGGAACTCTTTCCATGCGCGGATCAATGCTATCAAAACCAGTGAATTTTTCTGATAATCTTTTGCTGGTCATTTTTACATAATCTTCATTTAACTCTATCCCAATACCATTACGATTAAGCTGCTGACAAACTCTTAGTGTAGTTCCACTACCTGAAAAAGGATCGACAACCAAATCACCTTCATTTGAAGATACCAAAACCATTCTCTCTATCAAACCTTCAGGTTTTTGAGTTGGGTGATCTTGTCTATTATCCTGGCAGTAGTGAATATGAGAAAATCCCCAAACATCACCTGGGTTTGCACCGCGCATATTATTTCTTGAGCGATAATATTTTTGAGGAACCCGAATTGAATCAAGATTAAACGTGAAGTTTTCAGAGTTTGTGAACATAAGAATATCATCGTGTCTTGGTGAAAAACCTTTTTTCTTTCCGATCCCCTGAGTATAATGCCAGCAAATCCAATTCACAAAGTTCAATGAGTTTTCTTTTTCCAAGATTTGATACAAATAAGAAATGAATCGAAAGCCCATAAAGACATAAATGGTTCCGCTTTTTTTTAATATCCGGGTAGCTTCTTTTGTCCATTCTTTAGTGAATTGTATATATTCTTCAAAACTCTTGGAATCAGAACCATTTCCATAGTCTTTCCCTAAATTATATGGCGGATCAGCAATAATTAAATCCACTGATCTTGAATTAAATTCTCGCATCTTTTGAATTGCATCACCGTATAATATTTTTAAATCATTGCTCACTTAATCCAACCATTTTGTTTAGCTAAAGTTAACCAAGATTTAAAATCTCTTTTACTTGAAGCCAAATATTTCTTATCCAATAATTGACAAAATTCCCAGGCAGTTCTTTCTTCTATAGAGACATAATGAATATCTCTAATCTGTATTTGCCCAGTGCCTAATGAAGGATTGTAGCTTATATCTGCATCCGATAAATATTTTATATCGTACGCATTGTATTTCACAACTTCCATAATTCCATCCATTAAACCGGTTTGATCATTTCTTGTGGAATAGACTTTGTGTTTTAACGATAATATCACAAACAAATAATCAGGATTTTCAATATAAGCACTTCTAATTCTGGCATAAGACGTTATATTGGGAGACTTACCTGATGATTCAAAATCTTCAGCGGTTGCTTTTACATCTACTTCTGCGGTAACTGCAGTATCAATTTTTCTTTTTCTTTTAAATTGCAATAATAAATCCGCCCTATTTAATCTTTCAAGCGCTTCCACATTTATCAAATTCCATTTATTATCAGCATCGTCAACAACATTTTGAAATGTCTCAAATGCCAAAGCCTCTATAAACGGTCCGGCAATTTTATTTATATTCTCCATTGGAAGACCCAATTTAAGATTGGTGTTAATAATAATTTTATTCTCACCTTTAACAATTGCGTTCTTAACGATTGCTTCGATGGATTTTATAGCATAATCAGACGCTACTTTGTAATCTTCACTTTCTTCAGGCTTCTTAAAATTTTATGCCTTATAGTTCATTGATTTGTTATCCAATTTTTATTCTTATCAGTTTTGAAAATATTTTTTGTGTTAAAATACAAATTATAAAGTAATTTTTTTGACTCCTAACTTGTCTCCTGTAATTCAAATGAAATCTTTTGAGTCATTTCCATCCAAACGAACATCTTTAAAACATCTTTTTGAAAAATGAAAAAATACTCCGTTTTTCCACAGTTAAGAAATTGGAAAGAATTTCCGCAACCTCCGGAGTTCTCAAGTATCCGTAAGATTTATGCGGATTCCGGTCTCCCAAATTGGAATAGTTATTCTTCACTAATTTGTCAATAACTCTTACTCCATTCGAGTTGCTTTTATACATATCCGAAAGTATGTGAACGAGCGCAATCGGATCCTCCGGATCGCTTAAGTTGTACCAATTCTTTTTGATGTTCTCGGGTACTTTTAATCTGTTGTGGAAAGTATGGTTATGCTCGGATTCAATTTTCTTTATTATATATTTCTGCCCTAGCGGTGAGCCAAGAGTTACAAGTGTATCAATACTAATTCCGTCTGCTTTATCCAGCAAAGCATCGTGTGAAATCATTGAACCCATAGAATGAGCAATAAGTAAGATTTGTTTCTGCCTATGTTTCTTTAAAACGGTAGTTAATCGTTCCATCATCACTTCTTTTATAATTCGCTTCTCTCCCTGGTAATAAAAGTCGGCTTGAGAAAAATAGGCTTCAAGTTCTCTCACGTTATAATGAATAAAAAAATTTGTTAACGCCGGATGATCGAAAGACATAATTTCATCAACAATTATTTTTTCGTAATACTTTTCGAGGTAGTCTGTCACTTTTTTACGAAATCCGGAAGGTTCTGTCGAAGAGATATTTTGCTCGGGGATATATTTTTCTCTTAAAAAGTGAGTGTTTTTATTTTTAGTCTCCACAGGCAGTATCGGTTCTTTGTTGAGGATATCTGCCCAATAAACCATATCAAAATCAAAGTTGTGTTTCGGAAAGTTAAGCTTCTCTAGACCCTCAGAGATACACGCCTCCCACCATTCTTTTAAAAGATTTTTGGGAGGCTTATTACCGATTCCATGAATACCAATTATTACTTTAGACATAACGTGCTTTAAAAATTAAATGAACTTCATAAACATATAAAAATTAAGAATGAATAATCAACTGCCTGAAAAAAACATTTCACGTGCTTCGCACTCTACTATTTTTTCTCGGATCAGCCGGCGAAAATTAAAATTGCCCGGAGACGTCAAATAAAATTCGACTTCATTGGTTATATTGCTTCCACGAAAAAAATATTTTTTTACAAAAAAAGGTAAGAAGATTGACTTTATTACAACGATCAAGTTGGGCAATTGCTCTCCCGCTTTAGCGGGAGGGAGGAAAGTCCGAACTCCACAGAGCAAAGTGCCGGATAACGTCCGGGCATTAATTTATTGATGACGGAAAGTACCACAGAAAATATACCACTCCGATGCAAATCGGGGAAAGGGTGAAATGGCAGGGTAAGAGCCTACCGCTCTAAAAGTAATTTTAGAGGTTCCTAAAAAGGAAGTGGCGTTTCAGCGCCATCAGGGCAAACCCCACTTGGAGAAAGGTCAAATAGGAAAGTTCCCCGCCACGGCGGGGCAAAGCTGCTCGCTTTGATTAGCTTTCGGGTAGACCGACAGAGGGTTGAAGTAATTCAACTCCCAGACAAATAATTGCCGTTCTGACTTGCCTGCTGACGTCAGACAGGTCGGGATTACAAAATTCGGCTTATAGACTTGATCGTCTTTTATTGTCTCTTTCTTTTAAATTTATGATAAAAGAAAAACGTTGGAACTTAAAAGAAGTAGCTGATCCATTTGAGATTAACTACTTGGCGGATTCCCTTAACATTTCTGAAATTTTAGCCAAACTGCTCGTCCTTCGCAACATTAAAACGTTCGCGCAAGCTAAAAGTTTTTTCCGGGCATCCTTAGAAGACCTTCACGATCCCTTCTTAATGAACGGGATGGAAGAAGCTACTCATCGTGTTATCGAGGCAGTTACCAACCAGGAAAAAATTCTTGTTTACGGCGACTATGATGTTGACGGCACAACTTCTACCGCAATGCTTTATATGTTTCTGGAAACGCTCAACGCTAACGTGGGTTACTTTATTCCTAACCGTGTAAAAGAAGGTTACGGAATTTCAACACAAGGAATTGATTATGCAAAAGATTTGGAAGTTAAATTATTAATCTCCGTTGACTGCGGTATTACGGCGGTAGATGAAGTTGAGTACGCTAAAAAGTTTGGAATTGATACCATCATTTGCGACCATCATCAACCAAAAGAAAAGATTCCCAATTGTTATGCGCTCCTCGACCCGATAAAACCGAATTGCAATTATCCATTTAAATTTCTTTCGGGTGCCGGAGTTACGTTCAAACTTATTCAAGGAATTTGTGAACGGATTGGCAAACACGAAGAGCCAATGGAATTTTTAGATTTAGTCGCTCTCTCCAGTGCAGCAGACATCGTTCCTTTAATTGATGAAAACCGGGTGCTCGTTAAAGAAGGATTGGCGCTAATAAATAGCGCGCCGCGTCCCGGCATTAAAGCTTTACTTGACAGTGCAAAAATAATTCCGGGAAATCTTAACTCGGGACAAATTGTCTTTGGATTAGCGCCTCGAATAAATGCAGTTGGACGATTAAGCGAAGCAAAGACCGCCGTTGAATTAATGATCACCAATGACGATGATGAAGCGACCCGGCTTGCATTGGTTTTAGAAAAAGAAAATTATGAACGAAGAAAAATTGATGTTGATACGTTAGCCGAAGCAATTGAAAAAGTGGTGGACAGCGTTGATATTGTTGAAGATTTAGCGATTGTGCTGCATGAAGAAAATTGGCATCCGGGAGTTATCGGCATTGTCGCTTCGCGGTTAGTTGAAAAATATTATAAACCCACAGTAATGCTCACAACTATTGACGGTATTGCAAAAGGTTCAGCAAGAAGTATTGCCAGCTTTAACATTTATGAAGCGCTTAAGGAATGTGAAGATTTGCTCATTCATTTTGGCGGACACGAAGCTGCCGCCGGATTGGCGGTTGAATTAGATAAAATTGATGAGTTCCGCAAAAGATTCCTAAAAATTGTAAAAGAAAAAATTGACCGGAAAGATCTTATTCCGGAAATAACGATTGATTCAAAAATTAAATTATCCGAAATTACAGCTAAGTTTATAAGAATTGCTGAGCAGTTCTCCCCTTTCGGTCCGAGAAATATGCGTCCGGTACTCTGGGCGGAAGATGTACGCGCAATTTCATCCCGCACAATCAGCGGCAAGCACCTTGTCCTAACGATCAAACAGGAAGATTGTGATAAAGTTTTCGATTGTATTGCCTTCAACATGTCCGAATTTAGCCCGTTGATCAACGGCGGAAATGTTAAGTTCGATACGGTTTTTTCAATTGACCAGATGTTTAAAGATGGAAAAGTTTTTCCGCAATTCAGGATTAAAGACATTAAAATAAAAGAAAATAAATAGGAGAATTTCTTATGTCAGGTCACTCAAAATGGGCTACAATAAAAAGGAAAAAAGGGGCTACCGACGCCAAACGAGGAAAAATATTTACTAAATTAATTAAAGAGATTACTATTGCCGCTCGGCAAGGCGGCGGAGACCCGAACGGGAATCCCAGATTACGACTTGCAATAGATAACGCAAAAGCTGCAAATATGCCCGCAGATAATATTGAGCGCGCAATTAAAAAAGCTACCGGCGAACTTGAAGGTGTTTCTTTTACAGAGCTGATGTACGAAGGATACGGTCCTGGCGGCATTGCAATTCTTGTTGAAGTTGCAACGGATAATAAAAATCGGACAGTTGCAGAAGTTAGACACATCTTCAGTAAAATCGGCGGAAGTATGGGAGAATCGGGTTCCGTTGCCTGGATGTTTGAACGAAAAGGGATTATCTCCGTTAAGCGAAATAATAAAACCGAAGACGAAGTAATGGAAATTGTTCTTGAAGCCGGCGCCGATGATATGGAAACCGAAACAGATTATTTTGAAGTTACCACAACGCTTGAATCTTTTGAACCTGTAAGAAAAACTTTGCTTGAAAAATCACTGGAAATTGAAAACGCCGCACTTGAGTGGATCGCTAAAAACACACTCGCTGTTGCCGGAGAAGATGCCGAAAAAGTTGTGAAGTTAATTGAAACCCTTGAAGATAATGATGATGTGCAGAATGTTTTTTCTAATGCAGATATTCAAGAATAACCGAAATTTAGTTTAATGATTATCCTCGGAGTTGATCCCGGAACAATTAAAACCGGGTACGGCATTGTAAAGTATGATCAGAAGGAACTCAGGCTTTTGCATTTCGGAATTATAAACCTTGCAAAAGAAAAAACAATTCCCGACAAACTATCAAATATTTATGCTGAATTGAGCAACTTAATAAGAAAATATAAACCGACCGATTTTTCAATTGAGACAACTTTCTTTGGAAAGAATGTGCAATCAGCTTTAAAAGTTGGTTATGCTCGTGGAGTTTCTCTTTTAGCAGCGGTTCAATACCAACTTTTTATTGGTGAATACTCTCCGCGTGAAATTAAAAAATCCATCGTCGGAACCGGCGCCGCTTCAAAAGAACAAGTAAATTATATGGTGAAAACATTATTGAATGTGCGAAATAAAATTCCACTTGATGCAAGCGATGCGCTTGGCGCAGCGATATGCCATGCATTTAGAAAAGATAAACAAACCCCTTCTTCAAAAAGTTGGAAAGCTTTTGCCGAAGCTTTCCCGGAAAGAATAGTAGAATAAAAATGATTGGATTCTTAAAAGGAAAAATAATTTCGCTCAAACCGACTAAAATTATTCTTGATGTAAACGGAGTCGGTTATTTGGTTTTCATTTCAATCACTACGTTTGAAAAAATTTCTGCGCTCACCGAGGTTTCGCTCTTTATTCATACGCACGTAAAAGAGGACAGTTTAACGCTCTTTGGATTTTTTTCGGAATCTGAAAAAGAAATGTTTGAATTACTCATCTCAATCTCGGGGATTGGTCCAAAATCCGCTCAGACTATTCTGTCCGGTATTTCAGTTGATGAGTTGAAAGAGGCAATTGAATTTGCAAATATCGGGAGGTTAATAGCAATTCCCGGCATCGGACGAAAAACTGCCGAGCGATTATTGATCGAACTGCGAGGAAAAGTTGAAGGAATTTCTTCTGCGGGCGCAACTTCCGAACCAAAATCAAACATCAAAAGCGAAGCAACTGCGGCGCTTACAACGCTTGGTTACAAAGTTCAACTTGCAGAAAAAGTTGTACGCGAGATCAGCACAGAAAACCCTGAGATCAGTTTGGAAGATATTATCCGCAAATCTCTTTCGGTGTTGAATAAATAATTATGGGGAGAATTTATAAATATCTTTTCGGTGAGCAATTCATTAAGCAATTAGAGAACCATAAAAAGATTTGGCTTCTTTTACCGACAACTTTTCTTCACCGCTATTTTCAGAAATGAGTTTTGCTAATCCCTAGTTCTCCAAAACTTCCTCAATTTGCGTGAAAGTTTCTATGTCAATTTGAACAGCTACTTTCTTGTTTTCTTCATCAACGATAAACTTTTTTTTTACATCGAACATAAACACTCCTATTCTCAGAACAAACTTAACTTACTGCCAATATTAATTCAACTTATTTCCGTTTCTATTTTTGCAACATTGGTAATTCTGCCTTCCAGTTTATCGCCTTTATTTAAGCCGCTTACGCCGGATGGAGTTCCGGTAAAAACTAAATCTCCTGCTTCCAACGTCATTCGCGAAGAAATGTATGAAACAAGTTCATCCGGTCTAAACATCATTTTATTTAATGTTTCTTTCTGGCGGATTTCTCCATTCACTTTAAGTGAAATTATTTCTTCAAAATTCAATTCATAATCTTCTTTCAACATGAAATCGGAAATAACCGCGGAGGTATCAAAACATTTCGAAATCGTCCAGGGATTTCCTTTATCTTTTAATTGATTTTGCAAATCTCTCAGCGTCATATCCAATCCGATGCCGTAACCAATAATCGCTTTGCTTGCTTCTTGAATTGAAACATCGGTAATTTTCTTGCCGATGAGCAGGACAAGCTCTATTTCGTGATGAAGATTAGTGGAGAAAGAAGGATAAATGACTTTCTCACCGGAATAAATCATTGCGGAAGTCGGCTTTAAAAACAATACCGGTTTTTCTTCGGCTTGATGACCGAGCTCTTTAATATGAGCCATATAATTTCTGCCGACACAGACGATCTTCCCAACTTCAAACGATTTCTTCTTATCGTGCGTAAATACTTTTTTCATATTATTTCTTCCTTTTAATTTAATAATGCTGAGTTTAGACCGATGACAAAATTTCTTTCACCGCGGTAATTTATTTTCCATGAAAATTCTAATGCGATCGGGAAAAGTTGATGCCCGATGCTGAAGCCGTTTTCATAAAATGGCGTTATAAAAGCTTTGTATTGATACAATAAATTTTTCTTTCCTTTGGTACTAACATCACTAATCGCCGCATTGAAGAAATAATTTATTTGCAGATTTAACGATTTTAAAAATGAAATACCAAACAATCTAAATAATTCATCTCTAAAATTATGGACTAAATGGAATGTGAAAACCCGGTCGCCGACTACCTCATTTAGACCCAAAGTTCGGAAAGAAAACGCTTTGCCAAGAGAAGTAATGTTCCCGGGCAGAGAATAAAAATTCTGAAATGGGAGCGACCCATCATTGTAAAAACCATTTATGCGAAATTCTAATCCGGCTGTATTAAACGTTGAAAATCCTCCTCTAATAGATGCTTCATACAAAGCAAAACTGAAATCATTTTTTAAAAGTTTATTAGTCGCTATGGTTACATCTCCATCAAGAATAAATATTCCCTCGCTGTTTCCTGCTCTTCGTCGAAACATGCCGTCTTCGATGTAGTCACGAAAATCTAAAGTGAAACCGGCTTTAATAGCGTTCACTAATCCGTTTGAGATAGCTGGATTAGCATTGAATTTTTTCTTTTTTGCAAAAATAGAAAACTCACTATTCTTCGTCGCTGACTGATCATACTGCTGAAGAAGTCCAACTTTCAATTTTAGGATTGGGGAAACCTCACCACTCGCAAATAGAGAAAAGCCGTGGGAATAATAAAAATCATTAAATTCATATTTAGCGAGAAGTGAACTTAACGTAGAAAATAAATCGCCATACGAAGAAGTTTTTTCAAATAGTGTCGAAGTCTTTTTAAATGCGTTGAACGAAAGTGAATAAGTTCGATAATCACCGAAATAATAAAGAGAAGAAAATTCCGATTTGCATCGTTTATCCGCAAAACCGTAACTTGTTGTAAAGGAAGTTTGTAAGCGGTCGTCTAACAAATCAGAAAAGAAAAACCTAAAATCAAGCGTACTTCCTTCAACACGGTTAAAGTGATAAAGCCCTAACGGTCCCGTGGTAGAAAAATGTTTTGAAAAAGTTACGCGATTAGATAGCCACGAAAATTCATCCCAAAAAGAAAAAGGAATTGCAGCGACGGAATCAATTCTCTTGTATGCCGTAACTTCTTCTTCTGTATTTGGTATACGTTGAATCGTATCCCAATACGATGAATCTTTTTTATCGGCATCGGTCAAGACGGTGATAACCGCTTTGTTAAAGAAGTCATCGGGAATATCTTTATTAATTTCGTAATTGTTGAGAAGCGTGTTCAATTCAAATCCAAATTTCGCAAGCCCCAAAACATTTGCTTCAACTTCAAGGTGATAATCTACCGGCATATAAATATTGTCATATTGATCGAACTGTTGATCAATTAAAATTTTCTTAAATATTCCGCTGAAGTTGGCTGCTTTATTCAAACTCAAATTTACTTTGACTAAATCGAAATTTTTCCCGTTGATGAAAATATCGCCGATAAATCCGGGATCAAGTGAATCGGCGGGAGTCATAAATATTTTATAAATCGTCTGATTGTCCTGTGCAAGCGTATCTTTTAAAGTAAACGAATAATATTTTGCTGAGTTATCATCGAGCGGTCCGGTCATTTTGCGTCCAAAGAAATTAAGATTATCGGAATAAAAATTTTGGAGCAGTCTTCCTCCGGTTAAAACATTAACCGATGACGGAAAATTAGCGCTTTGTTTCCGCGCTACGATAATTTCTTTCAACTTGTGCGGAGCTTTATAATAGCCTGTGCTTTGGTTTTCAAGGATGCCGGTAATTTTTAATTCGGTAGAATCATCTTTTTTACCGACCCCGATCGAGACCGTATTCCCGCGCGCATTAATATCATCTTCGGTTTTCAAACTTCCTTTTGTGTATGCGGAATATTGGTAGCTTTTTAATTTTTCAGCTCGTTCTTTTCTTCTTTGTATTGCCCGGCGAATGATTGCGTAAGCCGGGTTCTCTTCCGCAAATACCACTACTTCCGAAAGCTGCAACGATGAAGGAAGTAATTTTATCGTAATGGTTTCTCTTTTTTTATCAAGCAAAATTTCAGTCGTATCGGTATGATACCCGATAAAACTTGTGATAAGTTTTTGCGCGCCCGGCAAAGTTTTTATTTCAAAAAGACCTTCTTTGTTGGTAATGCTTCCTATTGTTGAATTTGCTACACGTACATTGGCAAAGATGAGCGCTTCACCGGTAACTGCATCAACAACTTTACCGCGCAAAGGAATATTTGTTTGAGCAAAATCTATCGGAGAGATAAAAAACAAGAAAGGTAAAAACATTTCAATTACTAATTTCATTTAATGAGCCTTTTCTTTGCCGCTAAAAAGATTTTTTTAATTATTTTGTAAAATAAATTTACTACAAAAATAACGAAAGAGAAATTTGATGAGCGGGAAAATAATTAAAGCAATCGTTTTTGATCTCGGGAATGTACTTCTCCCTTTTGATTATTCCGTTGCCGTAAAAAGATTGAATGAGATAGAAGAAAATCTCGGTGAAGTATTTCTCGCTTTTTATAAAGAGAATTATAGTCTTCACCGTTCGTTTGAGCGGGGAGACTTATCAAGGGAAAAATTTATCTCGCTTATGCTCAATGCTTTGCATAACAAAATTGATGAAGAAACATTTTGTAAAATTTATTCTGAAATATTTACTTTCAACGAAAACGTCGCTTCCCTTCTGCCGGAACTAAAAAAGAATTACAAGTTGCTTTTACTTTCCAACACGAACGAAATCCATAAAAAATATGGCTGGGAACAGTTTAAGTTTATTAAGTATTTCGATAAACTTATCCTTTCACACGAAGTAAACGCAGTTAAACCTGAAGAAAAAATTTATAAATCTGTCGAAGCATTTACCGGATTACAGCCGGGAGAACATCTTTTTATTGATGATATTCTTGAGTATGTAAACGAAGCAAAAAAGTTAGGCTGGGATGGAATTCAATTTACCGGGTATGAGAATTTGATCGTAGAACTTCAGAAGAGGAATATTCAATTTTAATGAAAGGGGAAAATGCCCCTTTTAACTTCAGCCAATCCAGAGTCAAAATGAAATAATGAATATCGAACAAGGAATGAAGAATATTGAAGACACGTCATTCCTTGCTCGGTGTTTATTATTCCCTCTTAGTTGCATATCCAAGCTTAATTTATCGCCAATTGATTAAAAGTTCCTCCCTTAAAAAAATAAAAAAAAATTACAACTGTTTTTTAAGTAATCTTTTTTATAATTTATTCCCCAAAGAATCCCCTTTTATACTTTCAACAAAAAAAGAATGTCTGAATTCATCCATTTACATAATCACACGCACTACAGCTTGCAAGACGGAGCTTGTACGGTTGACAGTTTACTAAACGCGGCGAAGAAATTCGGTATGCACGCAGTAGCTTTAACCGATCATGGGGTATTGTATGGCATCCCGGAATTTTACCGCAAAGCGAAAAAAGCCGGAATCAAACCGATTATCGGAATGGAAGCATACGTTGTAGTTGATAGTTCGCGGTTTGAGAGAAAGCAGATTGATGAAACGACCGGCAAAAAGAAGAAACCATACAATCATCTTATTCTTCTTGCAAAAAATATGACGGGTTATAAAAATCTTGTAAAACTTTCTTCGCTCGGTTTTTCGGAAGGATTTTATTACCGCCCCCGCATAGATATGGAGTTGTTAGAGAAATATCATGAAGGATTGATCTGTACTTCTGCTTGTGTCGGCGGTGTTGTCGCTTCTTCTCTTGTGAAGAACGATTACAAAAAAGCAAAGGAAGTTGCTTTGAAATTCAAAGAGATATTTGGAGATGATTTTTACCTCGAAGTTCAAGACCATAAAATTGATAAAGAACTTATCGTGTTAGAGCAAATGCCGAAGCTTGCGAAGGAAGTATCAATTAAATTAGTTGCTACCAATGACTGCCACTACATCAATCAAGAAGATGCAACTGCACATAATATTCTCTTGATGCTTTCTGATAAATCCGGCGCTGATTACAAAACACTTCGTTATGGCACCGACCAAATCTATTTTAAATCTCAGGAGGAAATGCAGGAACTTTTCAAACATCTTCCGGAGGCAATTGAAAACACTCTCGAGATAGAAGAAAAGACAAATCTGATTTTTGACTATGATCAGCAGCATTTTCCTGTCTTTCCAATTCCCCAAGATTCAGCCGCAAAGAATTTAGATGAATATCTTGACATCCTTGCTCTTGAAGGATTACACAAACGCTTTAAAGAGATCACGCCTCAAATTAAAGAACGCTTTGATTTTGAACTTTCGGTTATCAAATCAATGGGGTTCCCGGGCTACTTTTTGGTTGTGCAAGATTTTATTAATGCTGCCAAAAGAGAAAACATCCCTGTTGGTCCCGGTAGAGGAAGCGCAGCGGGAAGCTTGATCGCTTATTCTCTGGGTATCACCAATATTGATCCGTTGAAATATGATCTGCTGTTCGAACGGTTTTTAAATCCCGAACGAAATTCCATGCCCGATATTGATGTTGATCTCGCCGATGATCAGCGCGGCGATGTTATAGATTACGTGAAAAAACAATACGGCGCGGAATGTGTTAGTCAAATTATTACCTTCAATCGTCTTTCCTCTAAAGCTGTATTAAAAGATGTTGCGCGGGTTTTGGGTATTCCAATCTCGACGGTCAATGGTATCACTAAACTCATTCCAAGTAAGTTTGGAAAAGTTTATACGATTGAGCAATCTTTGAATGAAGTCCCCGAATTAAGATGGGTGAGAGATTCTAAAGAAGAATCAATTCAAAGTTTAGTAAAATATGCTAAAGTTCTGGAAGGAATGAACCGCAATGCGTCTAAACATGCATCGGGCGTGGTTATAGCTCCCGGCGCGGTAAGTGATTTTGTTCCTCTTTCATCCTACAACGCACAAGAGGAATTGGTAACGCAATTCAACATGAAAGAGCTTGAAGATAACGGTCTGCTCAAAATGGATTTTCTCGGACTTCGAACTCTGACCATCATTAAAGATACGTTAAGATTAATTAAAAAAAATCATAATATTGAATTGAATATAGACGATATTCCGCTTGATGATGAACCGACATACCAGTTATTTTCCAAGGGACAAACCACAGGCGTTTTTCAATTTGAATCTCCTCCGATGCGGGAATATTTGAAAAAGTTGAAGCCCCATTCCATTTTGGATTTAACAGCGATGAACGCTCTTTATCGTCCGGGTCCGATGGAATTTATTGATGACTTCATTGATAGAAAATACGGCAGAAAAAAAATAGAATACAAGCATCCTATTCTTGAATCCATTTTAAAAGAAACAAACGGAATAATTGTTTACCAGGAACAGGTAATGCAGCTTGCAAACAAAGTTGCCGGGATGAGTCTTGCCCAAGCCGATATCCTCCGCCGTGCAATGGGGAAAAAAGATTTAGCCGCAATGAAACAGCAGAAAGCAGTTTTCGTTGAGGGAGCAAAGAAAAATAACGTCAGCGAAAAAATTGCTAATGAGATTTTTGACGACATAGATAAATTTGCCAATTACGGATTTAATAAAAGCCATGCAGTGGCATATTCGGTTGTTGCTTATCAAACGGCTTACCTTAAAGTCCATTACACTCCGGAATTTCTCGCGGCAAACTTAACGCACGAATTCGGCGACAAAAATAAAGTGACAAATTTTTTGGAAGATTGCCGGAAATTAAAAATTGATGTCCTTCCGCCAAACATTAATAAACCGTCAAAGTTCTTTGATGTAGAAAAAGGAAAGATCCGCTTTGGATTTTCAGCCATTAAAAATGTTGGCGTACATGCGGTTGAATCTATTATTGGGTCAAAAGAAAAACTGGGAAGAAATTTTAAATCATTGTTTGATTTCTGCATGGTAAACGACTCTCGTATCGTCAACAAAAGAGTCCTTGAAGGATTAATCCTTGTAGGAGCGTTTGATACACTGAATAAAAATAGGGCACAACTCTATGCTGCGGTTGAAACCACTCTTGCCTACACTTCAAAAGCGGCTTCGCTCAAAGCAAAGAGCTTCAACAGTCTTTTCAGTACTGATGAAGACGACCACGATATCCCCGAGCCGGAACTGCCCAACGTTGAGGATTGGAGCGAAAATGAAAAACTTGCCCGCGAGAGGGAAGTTATCGGATTTTATGTTACCGGTCATCCGTTACGAAAATATGAAGTTGAATATTATTCGTTTGCCACAATCAGATTAGGCGAAACTGAAGAAATAGGAAAGAGCAATAATATCAAAGCATGCGGCGTAATTACCGGGCTTACCACAAAAATTGATAAGCGAGGCGGAACAATGGCATTCTTCACGCTTGATGATTTTACCGGTTCGTGCGAATGTTTGATGTTTTCTTCTACATATGAAAAGTATGGAAAATTTCTTAAGCAGGAAGCCGCAGTTTTTTTAGTCGGCAGACCGGAGAGCAGTGGTGACGCTATCAAACTCCACATTGAAGAAGTTATTCCTATTGAACAAACACGCGAGTTGTTGACTAAACATGTTAAAATTGTTGTTGAAGAAAACGGGGCTGCAGAAACTAAATTGGTAGACCTAAAAAATATTTTAGAGAAACACCCGGGTAGAGTTCAAGTGCTGCTCGATGTTGACTCGATAACAATTGGAAATAAGATTTTCAGATTATCGTTCCAGGTAAAGATTACAGAAAAATTTATTAAAGAAATACATAAACTGTTTGGTGAAGAATCTCTCTATTTTCTTCCCGGATGACGGTAAAGCGGGCGAAATAAAGAAAGTTCAACGTTGTTATCTATTTTTTAATTTTTGTTATATTTGAACTGTAAGATCGTCCAAACACAAACTGAAAAGAGAGCTAAATGAATAAATTGAATAATGAGCGCCATTGGGCTGTAATCCTAGGGGCATCCTCCGGCTTTGGGGAAGCTGCTGCACGCCAACTAGCAAAAGACGGCTACAATATTATTGGAGTTCATCTCGATAGACAAGCAACAATGCATAATGTAGCGCGGATAATAGATGAAATAAAATCGTATAAGGTTGAATCAATATTTTATAATGTAAATGCTGCCGACGAAGAAAAACGAAAAGAAATAATCGAAGACCTTTTAAAACGAACCGGCGGGAAACCTAAAGTAAAAGTAGTTATGCACTCTTTGGCTTTTGGTACATTAAAACCCTTTATCCCGAAAGAAAATGAACAACAAATTACTAAAGCGCAAATAGAAATGACGATTGATGTTATGGCGAATTCTTTAGTTTATTGGGTGCAAGATTTTGTGAGCAACGGATTACTAGTTACTAAAGCCAGGATATTTGCAATGACAAGTTCTGGTGGGCACGCCGCTATCCCTTATTACGGTGCAGTCTCTGCAGCAAAAGCTGCATTAGAATCTCACTGCCGCCAGCTTGCCGTTGAACTTGGTCCGATGGAAGTTGCAGTGAATGCTATTATGGCAGGTGTAACCGATACGCCGGCGTTAAGAAAAATACCGGGGAATATTCCTATGATAGAAGTTGCGCGAAGAAAAAATCCACGCGGAAAATTAACCACACCCGGTCAAGTCGCAAAAATTATCGCGCTGTTTTGCCAGGAGGGGGGCGAGTGGATCTCTGGCGGAATTATTCACGCAGACGGTGGAGAAGATGCAGTAAGTTTTGTGGGACAAGGTGAACCGGAAAATGATTCTCTAAAAAATTACAGTTCCCCCAAGACGTTGCTTGGCGAATAAACCAGAAAAAAAAAGAATGAATATCGAACAAGGAATTACAAATGATGAACGGAAAAGTCATCCCGATAAATTGAGATGATACTGTTTTGATTCCGCTTCAGCGGAATTTGTATGTGCAGCACAAACCATTTATGGTTGTGCGGAATTAGAAACTTTTTAGAACGTACTCAAATTAAAATAAAAGGATAAAGTATGAAACCATTAGAAATAACAGACAACAATTTTTCAACTGAAGTGCTTCAATCAGCTAAACCGGTGCTTGTTGATTTTTGGGCGACCTGGTGCGGACCTTGTAGAATGATAGCTCCTATTGTAGAAGAACTTGCTACCGAGTATGAAGGGAAATTTAAAATCGGGAAAATGGATGTTGATAACAATCCTCAAACGGCAACTCAGTTTGGAATTAGAAGTATCCCAACTCTCTTAATTTTCAAAGGAGGAAAAGTAGTTGATACCATTGTTGGGGCAGTTCCCAAAGCTCAATTTGTCCATAGACTTAATGCAAATCTTTAACACACTATAGGCAAATAGATAGAATGAAAAAAATACTAATTACAGATTCCGTTGATAAAAAAAGTGTTGCTGTGTTAACCGCGGCTGGCTTTGATGTTACGTATCAACCCGGAATGCCAAAAGAAGAAATAAAAAGCGTAATAAAAGATTATCAAGGACTGATTGTTAGAAGCGATACAAAAGTTACCTCCGATATTATTGCATTGATGGATACGATGGAGGTAATTGGAAGAGCCGGAACCGGCGTTGATAATATTGACTCGGAAGCTGCAACTCGAAAAGGTATTATCGTGATGAACACACCCGGCGGAAATACAATTTCAACCGCTGAACACGCCATCTCGTTGATGCTTTCGATGTGCCGGAATATTCCCCAAGCTACCGCCTCCTTAAAAGCCGGCAAGTGGGAAAGAAAAAAATTCCAGGGCTCAGAAGTTTACGGCAAAACGTTAGGCGTTATCGGTTTGGGAAGAATCGGGCGCGAGGTTGCGACACGAATGAAAGCCTTTGGAATGAACGCCATCGGCTACGATCCGATCCTTGCTGAAGAAACAGCTTCAAAAATCGGAGTGAAATTGGTGGATATTGAAACCCTCTTTTCATTAGCTGATATTATTACTGTTCATGTTCCGCTTGATGAAAAAACACATAACTTGATTTGCACGGAAACTCTCGCAAAATGTAAGGTCGGCGTAAAGATTGTTAACTGCGCACGCGGCGGTATCATTAATGAAGATGATTTAGTTCTTGCTTTAAACTCCGGCAAAGTTTCCGGCGCTGCTTTTGATGTCTATGTGTCTGAACCGCCTGATTATAACCACCCATTAATTCAACACCCTAAAGTTGTAACCACTCCGCATCTCGGTGCCTCAACCGGGGAAGCGCAGCAAAAGGTTGCAATTCAGATTGCAGAACAAATTGTAGAGTATTTCACCAATAAAGTTTTACGTGGGGCTGTCAATGCAGCCGCACTCGAATCGTTTGGAAATCCTGACCTAGCGCCTTATGTGCGATTAGCAGAAAATATCGGGTCGCTCCATTCGCAAATTTTACAAAGCAAACCAAAAAAGATCAAAGTTATTTTCTATGGTACGCTGTTGAGTGAATCTCATAAATTAATTTCATCTGCTGTGGTAAAAGGATTTCTCTCAAAACTTTCTTCGGACACCATAAATTTAGTTAATGCCCCGTTTCTTGCCGAAGAAATGGGAGTTGTCGTTGATGAAGTATATGCAGGAGCAAATTCAGACTATACCAACTTGCTCGCAGTTGAATGTGCTTCAACATCAGAAAAAAAATATTTGGCGGGAACAGTATTCGGCAATAACGAAATACGCATTGTTGATATTGATAAGTTTCATCTTGAATTAAAACCTGAAGGAGCAATGCTTTTTTATACCAATATTGATAAGCCGGGAATGTTAGCGCAAGTAGGAAAAATATTGGCGGAAAATAAAATTAACATTGCAGGATTATCGTTAGGAAGATTCGGAATTGGCAAAGAAGCTATTACAGTTGTGAATGTTGATTCAGCTATTGATAAAGAAGTTTTACAAAAAATTTCTTCTTTGGAAGGGATAATTAACGCTTATACGGTAAAAATTTAGTTTGAATGAAAAAAAGAACTTGACATTTTATTAAAAAATGCTTATTTCTGTTCTAAGAAAATAATTTGTTCCGTTTGGAATTTATTGTTTCGTGGTTTTTAATTATTTATTTCTATTTATTCATCAATACTTAAGGAGTTCGCTATGACTAAAAAACTTTCAATGTTTTTATTCTTAGTGCTTTTCACACAAGTCTTTGTTCTTGGTCAACAAAAAATGATCTTGACCCCGGATAATAAACTTGAAAAAGTTACTAATTATTTTGACGGGCATGAAACTATCATGGTCCCACAAAATAAACGTACGGTTCAGAATCAAGCAATCCAAACATCTAAATTATTTAAAGGTGTTAATGGCACAATTGATACGTTACGTATTAATGACGGTTCATTCAATACTAACTTTGGCGAATTTGGTCAAGATTGGATGATGCAATGGTACGAAGCCCCTGCCGATTTAACTATCAAACAAATTGGTTATAGCACAACCGACGCTTCATGGGCTGCTGTTGAACTTAAGATCGTAAAAGTAAACTGGACACGGGCTCAGTTAGCTGCAACCGGCGAAAAAAACTGGGGTTATTACCCGGCGGTCGGAAATGGATTTAACGACATTACAGCTTTCCCTTCCAATCCTGATGTTACTTCCACAGAATGGCACGCTGTTCAAGCTGGTTCAACCTCTCCATTTGATGTAACGGATATTTGGAGTGACGCCGGTTCAGGCGCACCTTCTACCGCTGAAGTTCAAACTTCATTAAATTATCAGTGGATTGCGATGAACCTTATTGCAGAACCACAAATTCTAAAAGGAGAAATTTTCGGTATTGCAGTTAAGAACACAAGCACAGATTTAGCCGGCTCAGTTGATCGTTTTGGTCTTTGGTCAGGCGCAAGTACAGCTTTAAATGGCTGGAAATTTTATGCAAACGGAAGATTAGCTGCCGATGATATCGGCTGGTGGACAAGAGCATATTCCTGGGATTTAGTTGCTGAAGTTGAAATTACGGGTGATCTTGCCCCAGCTATTTCAGGTATGGATAAATTACCTACAACCCTGTCTACTGAATCAAGGATTGTTTCAGCCACAATTACCGATATTAACCCGGGTGGCGGTCCGGCAGGTGTTAAATCTGCAGTCCTTAAATACTCCACAGACAAAGGAGTTAATTACACTGACGTAACCATGGTTACCGCTACAAATGATGTTTATACCGGTACAATACCTGGCCAAGCAAAAGGTACTGCCGTACAATACAAAATAGTTGCAACAGATGTTAATGATAATGTTAGTGAATCAGCAGAAATTATCTATAATATTTTCAACCCTGTTAACCCTACATTGATTGTTTTTAATGGTCAGTCTAAAATTTCCGGTTATCCGCAATCCTATTATTTTGGATATAACGGCGCAACTTCAACCGGATCGGAAATTATTACTTTTGCGAGAGATAGATGGGCATATGGTCCGCTTACAAAAGAATTAGTTGACAATTACACTAATATTTTTGAGATTACTACTAAGGGTCCAGCAAATATAGATACTACCGTCATTAGAGATTGGTTAGCCGGTAATGCTGCCCGTAATTATTGTTTATCTGGTGATGAATTTCTTGGCTCTATTACCGATTGGACAAACACTACATATAAAGCCGGTGAATTCCAATATGATGTTCTTGGTGTTGCCGCAGATTATAATGATGTAAACTACAAGGCAAGCGGCGATCAGCTTAAAGCTTCTTTAGCCGCCGGTGTTGCCGGAACAACCCTTGGCGATTCACTTCACTTGAAAGTAGTTGCTCTTGCAGAAGATTCATTACTCATTAATCCTACTTATGAATTGGGTGCTACGTACCAAAATTGGTTAGACGGCTTTGATCCCGTTGCCGGTGCAGTTGTAGACGTTACCGCTGTGGGCATTGATACCGTAACTTATAACGTCGGTATGCACAGAGTTTTAAGTTCCGGAAATAAAGTTGTCTTCTTGGCGTTTGATGCTTTATCATTAGATAGCCCATCATCCGGCTATTTCTGGTATGGTTTTGATAGAGTGTCCCCGTTAGTTCAGGCCTTACGTTGGTTTGGTGCAGATGCTGCAGTTGACGTTAATGACCAGATCATTAGCCCGAACACTTATCAATTAGCTCAAAACTATCCAAATCCATTCAATCCATCAACAAAGTTAGCTTACGCCATTGAAAAACAAGGCTTAGTAACTTTGAAGATTTATGATGTTCTTGGTCGTGAAGTTGCTGCTTTGGTCAATGAAGTCCAAAATGCAGGAGCTCACTCAGTTACATTTGATGCATCAAAATTAGCATCAGGAATGTATATGTACACGTTAACTTCAGGAAATTTCTCATCAACGAAAAAAATGATGCTCTTGAAGTAATTTGGTGCTGGATTTAAAAATCCTTTCTAATAAGAAGGTTGCCCTGAAAAAGGGCAACTCTTCTTGTTTTTTATAAAAGATTCGTTACTTCCTCGGACAATACATGTTGAGGAATTCTTTTAATTTAAAAATAAATATGAGGTCACTAATGTGGAGTAAATTTTTTAGGATTCCCGCGTTACTTCTTCTGCTAGTAGTTACATACTACGGCTGCGTTGAAGAGCCTACGATTGATCCTGTAAAAAGGCCCTACACTCTCTTACGTGTTGCAAATTTTTCTTATAATGTTGATACTTTAATTGTGTCAATAGATAAGGGTAAAAAAGTGTTAAACCTTTACAAATACCAGGCACCTTCCCAATATTTTGATATTGAATCTGGAAAACGTCAATTTTTAGTTACAACTCCCGCCGGAGACACACTCTATAATGATAAGATTAATATAGGAGCATACGAAGAGGTCTCTTTGTTTTTTACGGGTTTTTCAAAACCGCATGATGATTTGCTAAATACATTTGGTTATGCTCAATATGTGAACGGTGTCGTTTATTTATATGAGGGTATGGGAATAGATACCACTGTAATTCAATGCGCTAATTTTGCTCCGGATACACCGGCGGATAGTTCGATTAAATATCGAGTATTAATTACTGATACTACAACCAAAACTGTTGTAAAAGAGGTCACTTCTTTAGGTTTTAATTCATTTGTCGGATCTGCGCTTCCAGGCAATAAATCTTATAAAATTAGTTATGCAAAACTTACAAGCAGTGCAACCGATGTAGTAAAAACTTATCTATTCTATGGCGATACAACTTATACTTTTGATACCGGTTACCAATACTTTGTTTATGGCGTTGGCGACCCTAAAAAACCATATTTTGTAGTTGAAAAAAATTCACCCTTAGCAATAAGATCTAAATAATAAAGGAGTT
>Ga0210050_1001283_pt1 | contig 27888 bp, 24 predicted proteins | sample CryGey132114_all_FD_185463 | JGI IMG/M metagenome (GOLD analysis project Ga0210050, IMG submission 185463) | Groundwater microbial communities from aquifer - Crystal Geyser CG22_combo_CG10-13_8/21/14_all (SPAdes) (version 2) | ecosystem: Environmental > Aquatic > Deep subsurface > Groundwater ... | reverse complement strand
CGTTAGTTTTTGCTCTCCGTTTCTTCGGTTGTATTTCTTCTGGATTTGCTTCTTGACCCTTAAACAAGCCTGCCGCACGTGTTTGAAGTTGATTCATATTCGTTCATTTTCTTTTTTATTTTCAACTACTATTATATCGTTTTTTTTGATTGTTTCTACATCCATTTTTTATTATTTCTATAACAAATTATTTTTTCTCTCCATTCTCAATTCTATTCTCGGACACGCTCCTAGACAGACATATCAACTTGGGAAGGATGCGAGGGATTGGAAAGTTGAATTTGCACAAAATGATTTAAAAGAAAGTGGATTTGCAAAAGATAAAATAGTCCCAATTTTATATCGTCCTTTCGATTACCGTTTTACTTATTACACTGGGAACTCCCGTGGCTTTCTTTGTATGCCTCGTGAAGATGTTATGCAGCATATGTTAGAAGAAAATATAGCGCTATGTGTTGGAAGACAAAGTAGTGTAATAGGTTCGGATAATTATGATATCGTTTTTGTCTCAGAACAAATTGTTGATTTCAATTTATATCGACGTGGCGGCGAGTTGGTATTCCCTCTCTATATTTATCGCAAAGCAAAAGCAGCGAACAAGAAAAAAGCAGCAGCTCTTGCACAATTACTTATGTTTGAACCTGAAGTAGAATATGAAGCGATATTGTCAAATATTTCTCATGAAGTAAGGGAAATATTGCAGAATAATTTTGATTTACTATTTTTAAATCCATTGGACAGTGATAAAGAGTATGAAGGATTCGGCTCCAAGGATATTTTCTATTACATCTACGCCGTTCTTTACAGCAACACTTACCGCACAAAGTACGCGGAATTCTTAAAGATAGATTTTCCGCGTGTTCCTTTCACCAAAGATTACCAACTTTTTATTCAGTTAGGTAAACACGGCAAACAACTTGCAGACTTGCATCTGCTAAAATCAAAAGAATTGGATAAGACTATTTCAAAATTTCCGATAGATGGAACCAACAAAGTAGAACAGCTAAAATATGAGAATGAGGAAGTGTGGATAAACAAAGAACAATATTTTGACGGAATCAAACCAGCAGTTTGGCAATATCAAATCGGTGGTTATCAAGTCTGTGAGAAATGGTTAAAAGATAGAAAAGAAAGAAGCTTAACCTTAGAAGAAATCAAAACCTACTGTACAATTGTAACTGCACTTTTCAAAACAATTGAATTGCAAAATGAGATTGATAAGTATTATGAAAGCGTTGAGAAAACGGTGTAGCAAACTACTCTTAATGATCAAACTCTAATTGCTGCTTAAAGAAATTTGTTCAAATGAACTCAAAATCACAACAAAATTGGTTCGATGAATGATTTTAATTTATCAACAATATTTGCAAAACTATTTTCGGTAGATAACTTATTTCGATTAAGAAACGCAGTCCAGAATTTCTGAAGTTGTTCGTCCGATTTGAATTTATTCTCATAAATATTCTTTCGCTTTTCAATATCAGTATCCCTTTGGTCAAAGGTTGGCAGAATGGCTTCCTTTAGCAAGGCTTTGTTGAATTCGTAATTTTCTGCAAAGTAAAGGATGTCATAAAAGTCTTTCATGCGGCTTGTTTCCAGTTGTAGAGAAACAATTGCTTCAAATTTTTCTGCAACAGCATTTTCGATTGAATATACTTTTAATCTTGGTGCCGGGAAATCAAGTAAGGTTGGGAAATCAATCTCAATTGGCCCACCCGTAATACGATCACCAAACCCGATATCAATTTGAACTCTCTCCCGAGAATGTTCAAGATATGCATAAAATTTAACACGCACTCCGTGATATTCTTCATCCTCTACAATATCCTCCGCCTTAACATCAGTCTTGTCAAATAGTAACCCATCTTCGCAGCTTATATCCAGGATATCTTTTATTATATCTACAATCTTCTCCTTTTCATTTGGGACTGAGGAGCCAAGGAAATCAATATCTTTTGTTGGGCGTGAACGGCTAATATCATGTGCAACAAAAAGTATCGCCCCTTTAAGAATCAGATTATTGACATAAATTGATTTTGAAAGGCGAAAAAGAAATCATTCTTGAATGTATTGACGTAAAACGCTTTGAAAATCTTTACCGGCTTGAATGGAAATATTTCTGAGACGTTCTTTTACCGAAGCTGCAATATTTTTTATTTCTTTACGCTCTTTCATGATAGGATGGCTTTAATCATTGGTTCCATTTTTTTCTTAACATCACAAAGATCGGCATATTCAAGAAGTTTAGAAATATTTCTCTCTTTTCGTTTTTTTAGATATTCTTTTAGCGACTCGACAGCTATATCCTCCCCTAGCTTGTTAATATAACGGAAAAGATCACCGATAGTTTTCTCTTTATTGTAAATTTTTATTGTTCCGCTTTTAGTTTGAATTGTTTCAATCCCAGTCGAATAATAACTATTAGCGAAATAGTAAACTCTAATTGGTGGATATTTGAGAACAAATTTATCCGTGTTTTTTGGAACAGCAACATATATTTCAGATGGAATGAATGTTGTGAGTTCATAATAAGATGCTGCGGAGAGGAGTGAAATAACAGCGTTCTTGTTTGAATTACAAACATCGACAAAACTACTATGTTCATCCCAAGGGTAATCAACCAGTTTATAAAGTCCCGGTTTAACCTTTTCTATAATCTTTTCTCCTACTGCTTTGGCAACAATCCGAGTTTGGATTCTGGCTTCACGTAGTTCTTTCATACGGAGATAGCCATTATTCCTCTCGAATATTTTGATAATTTTTTCCATACAAACCTTGAATCGTTTACAAGGCAAATATACAACAATTACCTTGAAATTGATTCACTTAATTACGGTTAGTTAGAAAGAAAATTAACGTGAATGCTTAAAACTTCAAACTCTCTTTCTGAATGTACCATTCTCTGTTAATCTTTGCAGATAAAGAGTTTTGTTTCATTGAAAAAATTTGACAATTCTTTTGCAGTTTAGGGGGAAGGTTTGGGGGGAAGGTTATACAATGGTATAATATATTTAAAACACAAAAGCCTTATTAGTTATTACCTTATAAGGCTTTGTTTAGTGGAGCTAAGCAGGATCGAACTGCTGACCTCTTGAATGCCATTCAAGCGCTCTCCCAGCTGAGCTATAGCCCCAATTCAACGGTGTAAAATTAAAGAAATGATCGCCAAAATCAAATTATTCTTATAATTATTTTTTGATCTGGGTATATCGCAAGAGAAATGTCATGTTCAAAAATAAAATCATGCACATCGGTTTACCAGAAATTGCCGGCTAATCAACACAGACGATTTTCTCTTATTTTCATGCGTCACTGGTCTTCTATTTTGATGAATCTAAAGAAACTTTTGGGGGAAGAGGAAATAGGATCCTGTTTACTTAAGTGGTAGTCACGCTGCTCGAAGGCTCGTAAATAAGATCTCAGATTTATTCTTTTACAAATTTTATTGAAATAATTGTGATGAACAAGAACATAATACCGGCAAGAATAAATGAATAGCGTACCCCGAACATAGCTCCTATCAATCCTGAACTAACAGGTCCGACCATATTCCCTAAAATTTGAAAACTTGAACCGATTCCCATTACTCCGGCTTTACGGTTTAAAACAACTTTTTTACTTAAGGCTGTAAACAAAACAGGAGTAATAAAGCCGAAACCAAAACCGAGTAAAATCCTTATCGGGATTAAATAGTAAACATCAACAACAAAAAAATGAAGAATATACATCAGTCCCACAACAATGGAGGAAAGAATAAGATTTTTTTTATACCCTTTTTCATCAATCTTATTCCCAAATAATAAGGAAGATATGGTTGCAAATAACCCTAAAATGCTGTACAGAACTCCCGTAACTAAGGGGAGCGATGATGGTTCGATTTTGAACGTCTCAACATAAAGAACAAAAATTGGAGCAAGCAGAGAAACCGCAAACGCGCTCATCAATATTAAAATCCCGGCAAGTAAAATTTGTTTAGTCGAAAATACATAACGCCAATTCTCTAAAACAGAATAGGTTAAATCTGTCTTGTCTTTAGGAGTTCTATCTTCCTTTAAATAAAAGAGAATCAAAAGTGCGCAGATCAAAATTATACCCCCAGCGATAATAAAAACGTTTCTGAACCCAAAAAGCTGTGATAACACTCCTCCAAAAAGAGGACCGACAACATTCCCGGAAGTACTTGCTGAAAGAATAACTCCTAACGCATAACCGGTTCTTTCTTTTGGCGCGGTAGAGACAGCTAAAGCTAATGCTGCGGGATAAAAACCACTTAAGGCACCTTGCAGCATGCGGAATATAAAAAGTTGAACAACATTTTGAGAAAGCGCCATCAAGAGTAGTGCAATTGAAAGACCAAATACAGCTCTTAATGTCATTAATTTTTGTCCATATTTATCTCCCAGATTCCCCCACACCGGAATGATAAAAAAAGAGACAATAAAGGGAGCTGAAAAAATGTACCCGCTCCATCGCGAAGTTTCGGCAAGATTAGTTACCCCCAATTCCCTAATAAATAATGGGAGAAATGGAATAACAGCGCTTAATCCTGCTGCCGAAAAAAAAAGGGAGATCCAAAGAATAAGTAAATTTTTTTTCCAGGGTATCATGAAGACAAAAAATTAATAAATGTGGATACTAATTTACGATTTTTTCATTGAAGTGGATTGATTTTACGCGAAGTTTTACGCAAACAATCTCTGCTCTAAATTATTTATAGAGCATGGATAAATTCTGTTTCATAATGAAAAGAAGAGAGGATGTACGTAACGAACATTATGTCGGGGCGGGGAGATTCGAACTCCCGACCTCTTCGTCCCGAACGAAGCGCGCTAACCGGGCTGCGCTACGCCCCGAAATAATTGCAAATCAAAAATAAGTCATTGTAGGTTGAATTACAATATTTTACAGTTATAAATGAGCAATTATTATTCCTATCTTCGCTAAATTTAAAAAAAATAGGAAAAAAGTGTAAAGCTAAAATATCCTTTTCCGACCAACACATTTTTATTCCGATTTATCACTTCATATCTTTTTACCTTCATCATTCCCCAACTCTTTCTTATATTTGTACAGAATTTATTTTAATTTTAAAGGAAACAAAATGTTTTTAAGAAACTTATTACTTGTGTGCAGCTTCTCACTTTTGATGTTTGCTGGCTGCAAAGAAGAAGAGAAGAATATTCAACCCTTACCGGAAGGTTATCATGCAGCTAAAGTGTTGGAGCATATGAATGCTTCGAATTATACTTATTTGCGGGTAGAAGAAAATGATAAAGAATATTGGATGGCTGTTCCTCAAATAGCCGTTGAAGTTGATGAAATCGTTTATTATTCAAAAAGCATGGAGATGAAAAACTTCCATAGTGAAACTTTGAAGAAAGACTTCCCTTCTATTTTATTTGTTCAAGATATAAGCAAGACGATTGCTCCGGCAAATCAAAACCCGATGGGAGATAATCCTCATGTTAAAGGAATAACGCTTGAGAAAGAAGAATTGTCAATCCAGCCTGCAGCAAATGGCAAAACAATCGCTCAAATCTTAGCACAAAAAGAATCGCTCAATGGCAAATCCGTAACGGTTAAAGGAAAAGTAACCAAGTACAACGAAGGAATTTTGGACAGAAATTGGATACATATCCAAGATGGGACTAATACAAACGGAGAGTTTGATCTACTTGTTACCTCAAAAGATGTTACTCAAGTTGGAGCGGTCATCACCGTAAAAGGGAAGGTCGTTTTAGACAAAGATTTCGGAGCCGGGTATTCGTACAAAATATTAGTAGAAGATGCTGCAATTTCAACAGATAAATAATTTGGAGTAAGTATTTTATGGCACAAAATCATGCATTTGATATTGTTTGCTCAATTGATTTTCAAGAAGTTGATAACGCTGTAAATCAGGCTACGAAAGAAATTCAACAGAGATATGATCTCAAAGATTCTCAAACAACAATTGAGTTAAATAAAAAAGATAAATTTATTTTGATGAACACAAAGGATGATTATTCCCGCAAACAAAGCATTGATATTCTTCAAACAAAATTTATCAAGAGAGGAATTTCAATCAAAGCATTAAAAATCGAAGAACCTGAAGCTGCTTCAAACGGCAGGTTGAGACAAAAAATAAACTTGCAGAGTGGGATCTCAAAAGAAAATGCTAAAATAATTATCGGGTTGATCAAGGATGCAAAATTGAAAGTAACAGCACAAATTCAAGATGAGCAGGTAAGAGTGCAATCACCAAAAATTGATGATTTGCAAGCTGTTCAAAATTTGGTTAAAGAAGCGGATCTTGATTTCCCTACACAATTTGTAAACTACAAATAACCTTTATAAACTGTTTAACAAATCAATGATAAATGGCGGAAGAGCTGTCTTCTGCCATTTCTTTTTTTCAACTGAAACGGTAACCGTTTGTATTTCCGCAGCAACTTCTCCACTAACTTTTTTTATTTTGAAGAGTAACCCAAACGATGAATTCCTTATTTCAATAAGGCTGATCGCAATCTCTACTTCGTCGCCAGGGATCAAAGGTGAAAAATATGATGCTTCTGAATGAACAACTGGAAAGGCGATTTCCGGAGAGGAAAAATATTCCGCGTACTTCACTTGAGATAATAAAAATGATTCAAATGCAGTATGGCAAAGCTCAAAATATTTTCCATGGAATAGAACCCCCGCAGCATCCGCATCAAAAAAATTAATTCGTGCATTCGAAATAACCATTTTTTAACCTTTTCGTTTTTAGGTATCAAATATAACACTGAATTTATTTGAATAACAAAATCATTTGCTGTAAATTTGTAAGGAATTAAATTAATCACAATAAAATGAGAGTGCTATGTCAGACAGAATATTATCAGTTGGTTCAGCTTTTCCAACATTTACCAAAAAAGCAGTAGTTTCTATTGAATCAGGAAAAGAATTCGGCGAGATAACTTCAGAAGACCATAAAAATGCAAAAAAATGGATGGTGATGTTTTGGTATCCAAAAGATTTCACTTTTGTATGCCCTACTGAAATTGTCGAATTTGATGCTCATTTAGAAGAATTCACAAAAAAAAATACTGTCTTAGTTGGCGCTTCAACTGATTCTGAATTCTCCCACCTCGGCTGGAGAATGAGCCATCCTGAATTAAAGGGATTAAGAATTCCCCTGCTTGCCGATACTTCAAAATCTTTAGCAGAAGAATTAGGAATCCTTACCGATCCTGAAAAAGTTGCTTACCGCGCAACCTACATTGTTGACCCAAACGGCACAATACGCTGGGTTTGCCAAAATGACTTAGATGTTGGAAGAGATATCCCGGAAGTGCTTCGTGTTCTGGATGCTCTACAAACCGGGAAATTAACTCCCTGTAATTGGAAGCCGGGACAAAAAACAATAAACTAAATTAGGAATAACAAAAGGCAATTCTCTCCTGCGAATTGCCTTTTGAATATTTCTTTCTAAACTCGTATAAGGAATTTGAGAAGCTTATGAAACGGTTTTTCTTTGCGCTTCATTCCAACCTAGCAAAGCTAGTTTTGGTTTCATTTTTATCGGTTACCATTGCTGATGCTCAAAATAATACCTATGAATTTCTGCGTGTGGGGATGTCGCCACGCGCAGCTTCATTGGGCGGAAGTTTTGTCGCCGCAACTGATGATCCGGATGTGATTTTTTATAATCCGGCGGGAATTTTTTCTTTGCCTGAAACTCCGGTTTCATTCTCTTATGTGAATCATCTTCTCGACATAAATTTGGCGTCGCTTTCGGTTACAAGGAATGTTGAAGGAATTGGCAAATTTGGCGCCTCGATACAATATATTAATTATGGTTCGTTCCCTCGAACAGATGAATATGCGAATAAGAACGGTGAATTCGGCGCCGGCGAATTTGCTTTGAGCGCTGCCTATGCCGGGCTTCTTGATGAAAATTTTGTTTACGGCTCAAACATAAAATTTATTTATTCCGGAATTGCAGAATATAGTTCAACCGCTATTGGTATGGACATCGGGCTGCAATATCTAATACCGGAAGAAAATTTATCGTTCGGATTTACCGTCTCTAATATTGGAACACAACTTTCAAAATATATTTCTTCAAAAGAAGATCTTCCACTCGATATCTCATTAGGGGCTTCAAAAAGACTTCTTCACTTACCCTTAAGGTTCTTTGTTGATTTTCATAAATTGAATGAGGAGCAAAACAAGTTTCTAAATAAACTGAAAAACTTTTCAGTTGGTGGAGAATTTACTCTTAGTAAAGTATTAAAACTCCGGGCAGGATTCGACAACGAAAAAAGAACTGAATTGAAAATTGGAAACTTTGCAGGTTTAGCTGGTTTTGCGATCGGGTTAGGCATTACGGTTAAAGATTACCAGTTCAATTATGCGTTCTCTTCAATGGGGCAAATAGGGGCGATGCACAGAATTGGTGTAACAACTAGTTTTTAAACGCACTTTTCAAGTATTGCCTTGCTAAATCTCTTGACGAGCCGTACTCTCTCAAATCGAGTACTTGATTGTAGTATTCTAATGCTTTTTCCCGATGATTCAGCGCGTCATGCATCATCCCCAAATACAAAACTGTGTTTATCTGAAAACCTGAAGTCTCATCTTTGTCTATCTCTACTGAAATATTCAAACTTTTTTCAAAGTAAAGGATTGATGAATCGGAAGCGTTAATTGATTTGTAAAAAAGACCGACATAATAGGCAGCTTCACGCTCGACAACTTTATTATAACCGTTTTTATTGCGGTTACATTTTTCGAGTACTTCGGAAAATATTTTGTGGTATCGTGTTCCCTCCCCTTTTCTCACGGCAATTCTTCCATTCCATCTTTCAAAATTAGGATTATCCGGGAACTGGGCAGTCAACATTTTTGCGTAGGTATCAGCCTCAATCGCATCGTTTTCATACTGAAAATACAACGTCATTAAAAAATATTGTGCTTCATACTTTGCGTATTTTCCGTTAAACGCTGTATTCTTTAATTGCTCAATTCCTTTTAACTTATCGCCCGCTGGAAAAAAGATCATGAGTGGTTTAACCAAAGGATATTTGTCCGGAATGACCGAGGCGTAGTAATTGTAAATCCCAAATCCGAGTTGTACATCCTGATTAGTTGGATTTAATTTTGCAGCTCGTTCAACAATCGGCAAAGCCTGGCGCCCGTCATCAGCGGCTTTTAACCAACTTTCACGGAGCGCCCTCAATCTTCCTCGAAATCCGATCGCACCCCCTTTGAAGAAAAGCGCGTCCACATTTTTCTCATCCTTTTTCAGAATTTCATCGCAATGAAAAATAACATCTTCCAGCTTCTGATAAAAGATATCATCGTATGATTCGTTATCAACATCTAAGAGAATTTTCCACCAATCAATCATTGCAAGAAAGAATCTTCCAGCAGGATGCCTGGGATAATCGGAAATTAATGAGCGAAATGTTTTCTCCGCATCATTAAACTGAATGTTGTAAATCTGTTTTATTCCTATGGCAGCAACTGAATCAAACTTTGCATCCTGCGGGAAAGTAAAAAATGGAATTAAGACGAGAAAGAAGAGTAATCTCTTTTGGTTTCTCTGTATTTTAAGTAAAAACGAAGAAAAATAGATTACCGCAAAGTTACGAAGATACAAAACTTTACTCTCGAAATTGTTTTGGACCTGTTGTGTTTTCTTTGTGTCTTTGGGTCTTAGTGGCATAATCGTTATTTCCAAAAATCCGTTTTCTACAATTGTATCTTTTCAACTAAATAATTTTTTAACTGCGTTGATGCAACGCGAACTTGCTCCATAGAATCCCTCTCTCTTACGGTAACTGTTCCATCTGCAAGAGTTTGCGTATCAACTGTAATTGAGAATGGTGTTCCGGCTTCATCCTGTCTGCGGTAGCGTCTGCCTACGGCTCCTTTATCATCAAAAAACACTTTAAAGTTTTTACGCAGATCAGTTTCAATGTTACGCGCAAATTCCGGCATACCGTCTTTATTCACCAAAGGAAGGATAGCAGCTTTTATCGGTGCAAGTTTTGGATTGAATCGAAGTACTGTTCTCTGTTCCCCATTAACTTCTTCTTCATGGTAGGCATCAATTAAGAAAGCCATATAGGATCGGCTCGCACCCGCGGAAGTTTCAATAATGAACGGAATATATTTTTCTTTAGCTTCTTCATCAAAATATTTTAATGATTTACCGGAAAATTCTTCGTGCCGGCTTAAATCGAAATTTGTCCGGTTATGAATTCCTTCTATTTCTCCCCAGCCAAATGGGAACTGGTATTCAATATCGGTTGCATCTTTTGCGTAATGCGCTAATTTGTTTTTTGGATGATCATGGAATTGTAATTTGCTTTCGTTCATGCCGAGAGATTTATACCATGCAAGTCTTTCCCCTTTCCAATACTCGTACCATTCAACATCGTTAACCGGCTTTACGAAGAACTGCATTTCCATCTGCTCGAACTCGCGCGTTCTAAAAAGGAAATTCTTTGTGTTTATCTCGTTACGGAATGCTTTCCCTATCTGTGCAATACCGAAAGGTAATTTTTGCCGTGCCGAACTTTGTACGTTCAGAAAATTTACGAAGATTCCCTGCGCTGTTTCGGGGCGTAAATAAACAACTGAGCCGCCGTCTTCAACAGGACCAACAAATGTTTTGAACATTAAGTTGAAATTACGCGCCGCAGTAAATGTGCCTTTGTTGCCGCATTGCGGACAATTTATCTCTGCAAGAAGGAGTGAAGATTTTTCTCCATCTTCCAACAATTTGTCAAAATCACCATCAAGCTGAAGTGATTCCAAGATTTTCTTTTTCTTCTTCTCCTGGATCATTTCACCAAGAATATCTAAACGGAAACGGGATTTACATTGCTTGCAATCAACCATTGGATCGGTAAAGTTTTCAACGTGTCCCGAAGCCTCCCACACGCGCGGGTGCATTAATATTGAAGCGTCAAGTCCTTCGATATTATCGCGGTAGGTCATTACTTTCCACCATTCTTCTTTAATATTTCTTAACAGCTCAACGCCGAGAGGACCATAGTCCCAGCAGCCGTTCAATCCGCCGTAAATTTCACTTGATTGAAATACAAATCCTCTCCGTTTTGCGAGAGATACAATTTTATCCATTACATCCAATTGAGCCATATAACCGGTATCCTTCCGCCTGGGGCGGACTTATTTTATAAAAATTTTGTTGTAAATATAAGAATTTTGAGGTTATGTTTTTGAAAAGCAATAGTGGTTTCTCCGCGTCTCCGGGACTTTGTGGCGAGAAAGTTTTGCCACCAGGGCACAAAGACACAATGAAGAAAACATTTTGGTTCTTACTCTGCCGGTTTATTTCACTATTAAAAATGCGTTAGATACCGGTCTCTCGCCGGTAAGATCACTTGGATTATTGATCACCCCTTCTCCTTTTATCCAAAGAGTTGTAGAACCGCCGCCATCCAGATTTATTGCAGCCACACATCCAATCGCAAGCAAAAAGTTTTGAGCTTCTTTCAAGTTCATTCCTTCCGCTTTGCTGCTTCTCCCATCTACGGCGATAAATAAAAGATCATTTTCTGTAGTGCATAAGAATGTTCTCGGATACCGGTTTGTTACAAACTTTATGTCGGGCAAACTTGTCTTCTGTGTATTTAATAAAAGCAGCGGACCGGAAACCAACACTACTTTTTCTTCCTTCGATGTTTCATAAAATTGTTCCGGTTTAACTTGCTGCACTAAAATGTTATTCTCTTTAGTAATGATTACTGCTCCATTTATCACACTATCCGGTTTTGCCCATTTTAATTTTGGTGTTCTTGTTCTGTTGATGACGGAATCGTTCACTTCCAGATAACAAACTCCTGCAATGCTATCCATATCAAAATAACTGCCGTTAAGTGCGGCAACCGCGTTATTATTCTCTCCAAATGCACTTGTCGTCATCAGATCGGGATTGTTGTAACTTAATTCGATATGGAATTTGTTGGAAAAGGTTTTGGAGAGAACTAAGATACTTATTACTTGTTTACTGTTGAAGAGAGTATCTGTTCTTATTTGAAAATATTCTAATGAATCGTTTGATAGTTTTCTTGTATCATTCGGAAAGAAATTGTTCTGCCCGAAAACTATAGAGTATGTTAGAATTATTAGAACAAATAGAAGATGATTTTTCTTAAGCATGGGTTTTGTTTTGTTAATTTATTTTCTCTTTACAATGACGCATAACCTAACAATGTTTTTCTTCATGACCTCGTAGAGGTCATATTATTGTTTACCCGTCAATAGGCAGGTAATAAATACACACACACAACCTTAATCCTCGTAGAGCCTGCCCGGCTCAGAAGGGGATTTATAAACTTCTTTCAATAAAAGAAAAAGAACATTTTATCTAAGCACCGGCATTTGCGGAATGTTTGCGATATTTCCGCCAAAGGCGGATACACCTCTGGTGTATATTTTTCTCTTGTTTACCTTCCTCAGCCAAAGGCTGATAAATCTGGCGGGACTCTTTACTTATTAAAGAGGTTATATCTTTTCTTCACAAATCTTTACAGATGTTTTAATAATCTCTTTTATCTTATCCTTAAACGCTGATGCTCTGGAAGATGAAATGTTTGATGGAACCGCATCATCCAAAATTTCTTCAATCTTGTTTTTCCTTTGAAAGGTAGAACCAGATCCAGAATATTCTAAAGCTGAATTCCAATCAATATTGTGTAATCTTATTATTAATTCGCGTGCGAAATTCAATATTTGTTTGTTAAACTCACGTTTAATTTGATTTATGCTTTCAAGTTTAAGTTTATTAGTTACAATTTTAGACCAACCTTTTGGATTTGATAAAAAAGATTTTACTTCATTTGTGATTTTCTCTTCAAAATCAGTTATTGGGGTAAACATTCGAAAACTATCTATCTCCATTGACATTCGCCTATTGAAAGCTTTAATTGTTTGCCAATGTTGGGAAGATAAAAGATTTTGATAAAGTTGAATGAAATTATTTGAAGATTCTTTTAGGTATGCAGAGAGCATTTCATAATCGTAGTCAGGTTCAATAAAGGTATATTTAAACTTTAATAAATTTTCTGATTTTTTTATAATTCTTTTAATCCCCATTATTGTTAACGTATCAAGTGAATTCTTATCAACATCAGATAAGAATATGACATCATCTTTCTGTAAATTTATTTCAACTTCCTCTCCTCTTAATGCAGCAATAACATTTTCAAGTCCTTGCTTTACCTCATCAATTTTATCATCTCGAGTTGGTTTTTCAATATCATAAGGAATTACTTCGTCGAGTTTAGAAAATGCCAAAATCAATTTATCTCCATAGCCACGCTCGAAAATATTTTTCAAAGCACTTTTGCCAGAAGCAACAAATGGCTTTTGACTTTCTTCAACTAAAACTATTGCATCGGTGTTGTAAAAATAATCATAATGACGAGGTGCTAATTGGCTTGCCTCCCTCGCATCGTGACCTATACCTTCCCCATCAATGAGAACAATTTCTGTATCAGCAGGGAACCAACTCGCCAATAAGTTACCTTGTATTCTTGCATATTCAATTATAGGAGAAATAGAATCTTTTTCACTTGATAATAGTTTTTTACATTTATCAACAAAATCAGATTTACCGCTTGAAAATTGATAATGTTTATAATCAGATTCTATTTCTGTTGAATTACATAGTTCTGTGACTTTTTTGTTTATGTTTTTGAATATGACGTCTTCTATATTTTGTATTGACGTTTTGTTTTCAGTAAAAACCCAATCAAAAATATCTTTTTCATCATTTCGGTCGGGAAATTCTATCTGTAATTCGTCAAATCTTTTTTTAATTGAAGGAATTAATTTTTTTGTCATTTCAACAATTTCGTTTAATTCAATCTCTGATAATATGTAATAAAGTCTAAATCTCTGGTCACTAGTTTGTCTAAAATATTTATAAGCGTTTTCCTCTATTGTTGTTTCATTAAGAAGTTTAAAAGTTCCTTCTTGTAATATCTCGTTTATATATCCCCGAATTTCATTTTCTGTTTTTAAAATTAAGGTTGCCTTATATGGTAAGTTCTTACTAATTACATATTCAGTAGTCGCAACAGTAGTTCTTCTTTGTCTAGTGGTAGGGAAATTATATTCATCAGTTTCAAGAATTTTTCTAATAATAGTAGTTTTCCCAGTTCCAGTATCACCTAAAAAATAAACTTTGGGTATATTCTCTGGTATTGGACTTAACTTATTAATTAGTGCAATAATTTTTTCATATCTACTCATATTTGAACCTCTATTATTAAAAAAGTATAACAGTGTTGTGCCTGAGCAGAAACCCAGAATAACAATGCCACATTTATTAAACAATTTATTAATTAGAACAAACTTTTACATTAGCACTATAGCCAAACAAATAAGCTGCTGAACAGAACAAATTCAAAATTAAGTCCAATACCGATTAATACTCGCGGTCAGCTTGACCCGCGGGTTAGGCGGTGTGAACTTATTAGTGTTTATATAGCATCCTTAAATCTATATTACCACTATCCTCAGATGAATATAAAAGTTCATAATGTCCTGTACCTGTTACATCACCAAAAATAAACTTCCTTTGGCCTTTATATAATTCATCTACCCTCGAAGGGTGAGAATTGTTTTTCCCAGGACGCATGTATAACCATATTTGTAATGACTTAATTTTTGAGAATTCTCCAATTTGAATATCTTTAAATTCTTCACGTTCTATTGAACTGGGAGGTCCATATACTATATAGATCCTTTTCTGATCTGATCTTCCCCAGCCTCTTCGATCTGGATAATGTTCATTAGCGTAGTTCAATCGTTCTAAATAAATTTCTTTTATCTTTCCTTTTTCTAATTCCGACACTAAATCAATCTCATTCCAATATCTTTCAATATATTTTAGCATTTCCTCATCGGTACTCAACGATTTTAACATTTTATATTGTTCTTCACTTAATATCGGATACATATCATCAAGTGTTTGTTCCTTAAAACTTTTTGACATGCCCGTACAGCTTACCAAGGTTAATAATGCAATACCAATTAGCAGTATGGGTATTAGTGATTTTATTTTTATGTATTTGCTCATAATAACTTTATATTCCTTAGACAATCCGCCTAACGGCGTGGCAAATAACCGGCGCCCCAGAACAACAATGCCGATTAGAAAGACTACGCCAATAATTTAGCAGACGGTGCGTAACTTTCATCGTACGCACCGGCTGCAATAATTTATTTTAGTATGTTACTGCTGAACAGCAACCTTATATTTATCACAAAACTTAAAAACTACATAAATGCCGCATTGAAAACGGCTTCCGGTTGATTTGCTGTTTATACTATATAATAATTTTACTGTACTTTTTCCCAAGAAGTAATACAGTTGTAGCAATCATTGATTAAATTATTTTCTGTTCCTTCTCTTTCTTTGAGAATTGAGATAGCCAGAGTATTAGCGTTTAATTTATAATTCATCCATTCAGCATTAGTTTTCTCATTGAATTTTATAATTAAAGTATCGGAAAGGGTTCTATAGCTACCATAATATATTTTACTATTACTTCTTTCTGAGTCAGGAATATAGATTAGATTTCCATTATTTTTAATGTCTAATCTTCGAATTTGATAACCATAATCCATCCAAAGTTTTTTATTTATCCAAACACCTTCTAATTTATTATTTAAGACTGAATTTGGTGGAAATTGTGAATTACTTTTATACTGATTGTTTTCAACATTAACTTGTTTAATAATTGTATAACAGCTTTGAATAAAAAAACCTAAGATAACTATTGAAATTATTGATGGATATTTTAGCATTTTACTTCTTACGGTATAACTATTAATTCTCCTGCGCTGAATTATCTGTTTGGGAGTACATACCCGCGTGCAGTTGCATCCACCTAAGGAGGACAGGTCTATGTATTCCAATTGTTTTGTTTTTCACTCATTAACGCACTATTTAAAAATATCCATTGTTGGATATCATTCCATCAGGTATCAACCTAATATTTCTAATAACAAAGGATGACAAACAACCCACCACTCCCCTTCATCACCATCGTCAATAATCACCCATCAATCATCAATAATCCAATTTTTCTTCTGACGACTGACAACCGACCAATGACTTTTGACTAATGACTTATGCCTATTGCTGACTGCGGGCTGCCAACTGCTTCGCCGAAGGCGAACTGCCTACTGTGCCGGCGGCACGCTTCCGTCTTCGGGTGGAGTTTCTTTTTTCTTCCGCTCCTGTTTAACCCGCGTTTTTAATGCTGTTAAAGTAAATTCTTCGGTTTTGCTCTTGTCGCTATTCTTAAAAAGGATTTTTCCGTTTTTAAGAATATCCGTCATATTATCCCAGAGGTCGTTAAGTATCTCAAGATTATCTTCAACAAGATCGCTTTTCTCATTCGCCTTACTGTTTTGCAAATCGTTATCGGCTTTAACACTTTTTTTAGTGTTCACCAAAAACTCTTTTGCGGCGGCAGTAAAACCTTTGGCGCTTATCGAGTCAAAGTTTGCATCCACATTGGTTATCAACTTTCCCATGTTTAAGCAGAACTTCTCCGCATCTTTGCGCGAAATAGCGTCCCTTACTCCCTTAATGCCGAAATCCTCAGGCTTAAGAGTTAAGTTTGCCGCTCTGCTTATATAACCTTCAAGACGGTTAAGTTTATCCCGCATAGCTTCCATGGCGGCATTCATTCTTTCCGTAACAACCTTATCTCTTTCAGTATTTTTTCGGGAAAGACGATATCCTCAACCAATGCGATCTTTGCCTGGTAGTTGGATAAATAAGGTTGTTGGAAATCGGGAGAATAATCAGTGAAGGTTGTTAAACTGGACTCGAAACTTTTTGCTGCAAAACCCGCTATAACCGGCAGGCCCTCGACCGGAACATTGAACTTTTTCTTTAATTCTTTCATAAAAACTCCTCAATTAAATTTTGTCCTGTTCAACATTACGAATTTATTTTTGAATTATCAAAATATTTTTATAATAATTCTAAAAAAAAATCAAATACATCTGCAAAGGAATAAAAATATAAAGAGAAAAATGAACCGGTAACAGTTAAGAAATTTTACTCTTTATATTGCTTAGTACGTCACCTAATATAACTTGAGATTGAATTGCCCCGACATTTATGTCGGGGAGCAAATTAACAAGAAGAAGTCGGCTTTAGCCCAATTTTAACAGTTATTTAGGCTAAAGCCATTTACTTTTTTTGCTTATTACCCCACGACCTGAATGTCGTGGCAATTCAAGATAATATTCGTGTAAGACGAGTTATTAGTACAGAATTTGAAACTATTATTCTATGTGATTTTCTTAACAGTACAGCGCTTCCTCTAATTAGTACAGAAGATTTTCTAAGTAGTACGGAGCATTTTATAGCTATTTCGTATGATTTTCTTAACCGTACGACGATTTTTCATTACATTTAGCAATTAATTCTAAGACGTACACATTTTTTTCTTTGTATCGCTAAACTATAGTCTTTGATTTCTAAGCTTAAGAGTAGGATAATTCGGCGTTTGTCTAACAAAAAAAATCCCGTCGGGATTTAATCTTTGTAACATCGATACAAAACAAAAAAAAAGAATCCCGTCAGGAATTCAATATTTTTGATATTTCATTAATAACAAAGCTGAATAAGAATTGGAGTAGATGTATTTTATAATAATTATATGGTAAATATTTATTCCCTATGGGAATAGTAATTTAGAAGGAGATATCTTTTACAAAGATAGAACACCTACGGTGTTCGACTAATAAATCTTAATGAATTTCATATTACTAACTCCATCATAACAATGCACTAAAATCCCGTTAGGGATTTAATCTTTGTAACATCGATACAAAACAAAAAAAAAGAATCCCGTCAGGAATTCAATATTTTTGATATTTCATTAATAACAAAGCTGAATAAGAATTGGAGTAGATGTATTTTATAATAATTATATGGTAAATATTTATTCCCTATGGGAATAGTAATTTAGAAGGAGATATCTTTTACAAAGATAGAACACCTACGGTGTTCGACTAATAAATCTTAATGAATTTCATATTACTAACTCCATCATAACAATGCACTAAAATCCCGTTAGGGATTTAATCTTTGTAACATCGATACAAAACAAAAAAAAGAATCCCGTCAGGGATTCAATATTTTTTGAAGAGATAAGATATATTAAAAATCAATTAGCTCATTCTACCGCGCTAACAGCTTTCTCCACCCCGAATAACTTATATAACCGGTAATTCAAGCTATCATTCAACGCCTGGAAACTTGCTTCGATGATATTCTCAGAAACACCCACCGTCGACCAGCTTTCATCACCATCGCGCGAGGTTATCATTACTCTAACTTTTGCTGCAGTGCCGTGTTTTTCATTCAACACACGCACCTTATAATCAATAAGTTTTATCGTTTTAATTTCGGGATAGAATCTCTTCAACGCTTTCCTTAACGCGTTATCAAGCGCGTTCACCGGACCATTTCCTTCGGCAGCAGTATGCTCTTCTTCACCGTTCACTTCAACTTTAAGGACCGCTTCCGTTCTGTCTTGTCCGTTATGGTCATTTGTTACATTCACTTTTGAGTAGAGAACTTTGTAAAAGGGAGAAAACTCTTGCAATTCATTTCGTAAAAGAAGTTCAAACGAAGCCTCCGCGCCGTCGTATTGATAACCATCGTATTCCAAATTCTTTATACTTGCCACAACTTTTTTGCTTATCTCTTTTTCGTTGAATAGATCAATGCCTAATTCTTTCGCTTTATATTTTATATTGCTCTGTCCCGAGAGATCGGAAACAAGTACTCGTTGTTTGTTGCCAACAATTTGCGGATCAATATGCTCATACATCCTGCTGTCTTTCATCACTGCGCTCACGTGTACTCCTCCTTTATGTGCGAAAGCAGATTTTCCGACAAAAGCCGCACGCATATTCGGATTAAGATTCATTACCTCATAAACAAAATTAGAAAGCGATGTGAGATGACTAAGATTTATCTCTTGCTTTGTTTTATACTTTAATTTTAAAAGAAGATTAGGAATAATACTCGATAAATTGGCATTGCCGCATCTTTCACCAACTCCGTTTATCGTTCCCTGTACATGCACCGCGCCCGCTTCAACAGCGGCTAACGTATTTGCAACGGCAAGTTCCCCATCGTTATGCGTGTGAATACCGAAAGGTATTTTCACGACTTTTTTAAGCTCCTTTATTATTGAAGAAACTTCATGCGGCAGCGTTCCCCCGTTTGTATCGCATAAAACCAATACAGAAGCGCCTCCCTTCTCAGCCGCCAATAACATCTTTAAGGCAAACTTCGCATCATCTTTATAGCCATCAAAGAAATGTTCTGCATCGTACACAACTTTTCTTCCGGCATTTTTCAAAAACTCAACAGTACGAAAGATCAGCTCTTCGTTCTCTTCATCTCTTAAACCTAAACCTACTTTTGAGTGTAGTCTCCACGATTTTCCGAAAATCGAGACAGCCTCCGTCTCCGTCTTAAGCAGCGCATTCAAGTTCGCATCTTCTTCAAGATTAGTTAATGAGCGAGCAGTTGAACCAAACGCACAGATAACTGCATTCTTTAAATGAAGTGAATGTACTTTTGCGAAAAATTCTTCATCACGCGGATTACTTCCGGGCCATCCGCCCTCAATAAAATCAATGCCAAACTCATCCAAACGTTGTGCAATTACAAGTTTATCTTGTATGGAAAGATTGACGCCTTCGCCTTGCGTACCGTCGCGTAATGTTGTGTCGAATAATTCAATTACATTTTTCATTTACATTCCTCAATTTTAAGCGATCATGTCCGTTTGCCGCGCATATTCAAATAAATTTCCGGCTTCAAGTATTGGAAGAATATCTCCAAGCGGTTTCAATTTGAATTCTTCGTTTGTCGTTACATTTTTTAGCACATTTTTTTCAAGATTGATCTGAACTTCATCGCCGGTTTTAATTTTATCATTTAATTTATCAACTGATTCGTAAGGAATTACAAATCCGCCGTCAACAGCATTTCTAAAAAAGATTCGCGCATAAGATTCTGCAATGATTACTTTCGTCCCCGCTATTTGCAACGCAAACGGTGCATGTTCACGAGAAGAACCGCAGCCGAAATTTGCACCGCCGATAATGATCGGAAATTCAGTTTCGAACTTTTCCGCTTCTACATATTTAATTCCACCGTTCGGTAAGCCCGATTTTTCCATTGGTACAGAAGAAAGCGCATACTTGCCGTACATTTTTTTCTCTTCCGGATCGGATAAACTATAAACTAAATGTTCCGCCGGAATTATTTGATCCGTATCAACATTATTACTTAATACGAATGCTTTACCTTCTAATATTTTTTCCATTTGTTTCCCTTTTCAATTTCTGTTTTCAATTATAAATAGTCTCTCGGATCGGTGATAACTCCGGTTATCGCAGATGCAGCAACAGTCAACGGAGATGCTAAATAAACTTCCGATTGCCTGCTGCCCATTCTTCCCGGGAAATTTCTGTTCGTAGTTGATATTACTACTTCATTATCCTTCGCTCTACCAACAGTATCAGCCGGACCGCCAAGACAAGCGGCGCAGCTTGATTCTGCTATAATACATCCCGCTTTTTCAAAAATATCTTTCAAAGATATCCCGCTTATAGTTTCTTCTTCCAACGCTCTTTGCACTTCTGTAGAAGCAGGTACAATGAAAGTGGAAGTCTTAACTTGATTTCCTAAAAGTATTTTTGCAGCCGCTTGAAAGTCTGAAAGTTTTCCGCCGGTGCATGAACCGATATAACATTTTGTTAGCTTTGTTCCGGCTACACTTCGTACTGTTCCCATGTTATCAGGGCTATGCGGCTTTGCAACAACCGGTTCTAACTCCGCAGTTTTATATTTTTTTATGGAATGATATTTTGCATCCGTATCGCTCGTAAATATCTCATATTCTTTATTCGATCTTTCTTTAACATAAGCTTCTGTTACCGCGTCCGCATTGATGATACCGTTCATTCCACCCGCTTCAATCGCCATGTTTGTCAATGTCATACGCTCTGTCATTGATAAAGAGAAAACTCCTTCACCGTCAAATTCCATCGCGCGGTAAGTTGCGCCGTCGGTTGTAATATCGCCGAGAATTCTTAGAATTAAATCCTTCGCCATTATATATGGAGGAAGTTCTCCTTCAAAAATAAACTTCATTGATTCGGGAACTTTCTCCCAAATCTTTCCTGTACCGAGAATAAATGCTGCGTCGGTGTTTCCAACTCCCGTTGCAAACATTCCAAATGCGCCTGATGTACACGTATGAGAATCAGTACCGAATAAAACCGTTCCCGGAAGATCATATCCTTCTTCGGCTAATGCAAGATGACAGACGCCTTTGTATCTGTCCGTGCCGACATCGTAATAGTTTTCAATCCCATATTCATTCGCAAACTCACGAAGGATAGAAACGTTCCTGTTTGCTTGGGGATTTTTTGTAAAGATATAATGATCCGGAAAGATCACTAATTTATTTTTATCCCAAATTTTAGCTGCTTCGCCAAATTCTCTTTTCCATATTTCAAATGTAGGAGGACCGCAAACATCGTGCGTCATTAGTACATCAACATTAAGCCAGATATTTTGTCCCGGCTCCACAAAGGTTTTCCCGGCAGATTTAGCTAATATTTTTTCTGTTATTGTCATTTTCATTAAAATTTAATCCTTTATACAGCTTGTGATATCTCAGATAAATAAGAGGTTGTAATGTTCTCTTTCGAATTATAATAATGTTCTTGCTGATTTAATGCTTGTAAGAACCCTTTCGCGCTCGCTTCAATAATATCGGTTGAAATTCCTCTACCGGTAAAAACGTTTTCATCTTTTTTTATTTTAACGATGACTTCACCAAGCGCTTGTCTTCCTGATGTAACTGAACGAACAAAATAAGATTCCAGCGAAACTTTGGTATTCAAAGCGCGTTCGATAGCATTAAACGTGGCGTCAACAACTCCGTCGCCTGTTGCAGATTCTTGCAGCAATTCTTTTTCTTTTTTAATACGCACGGTTGCAGTCGGAATTGAATTTGTACCGGAATGGATTTGTAAGTAGTCCAATTCATAAAATGACGAAGTAAATTTGATTGAACTCTCTTCCATCAATATGCGCAAATCGTCGTCATAAATCTCTTTCTTTTTATCAGCGAGTAATAAAAATTTCTCATAAACATTTTGAAGTTCTTTTTCACGTAAATGATAACCGAGATCAGTTAATCGTTCTTTTAATCCATGTCTTCCGGAATGCCGACCGAGAACAATTTTGGTTTTTGGAACGCCTACGGTTTCAGGTTTCATAATTTCATACGTCTGCCTGTTCTTCAACATCCCATCCTGATGAATGCCGGATTCGTGTGCGAAGGCATTGTCGCCTACAATTGCTTTATTCGGTTGAACAACTATTCCGCTGTAAGAAGAAACCATTCTGCTGGTGTTATAAATTTCTTCTGTTTTAATCTTAGTGAAAAATTTAACTAAATCTTTTCTGACTTTCAACGCCATCACAACTTCTTCCAGTGAAGCGTTACCGGCGCGTTCACCGATACCATTTATCGTACATTCAATTTGCCTGGCGCCGTTTTCGATTCCCGCTAAAGAATTTGCAACCGCTAACCCCAGATCATTGTGGCAGTGAACGCTGATAATTGCTTTGTCTATATTTTTGACGCGTTTTTTTAGCTCAGTGATTTTTGCGCCAAATTCCGACGGAAACGTATAACCGGTTGTATCAGGAATATTGACAGTTGTTGCCCCCGCATCAATAGCGGTTTCTATTATGTCCGCTAAATATCCGATGTCGGTTCTGCCGGCATCTTCAGCTGAATATTCAACATCTTTGGTAAAAGATTTTGCGTAAGCAACGGAATCGTAAGTCATTTTTAAAATGGTTTTTCTTTTTTGTTCCAACGATTTTCCATAACGATCGTCTCCGAATTTTCCGAGAATATGAATATCGGAAGTACTGGTGAAGGTATGGATTCTTGGTTTCTTCGCTTGTTTCAAAGATTCGTAAGCTGACTTGATATCTTTTTCTATTGCGCGCGAAAGTCCGGCGACAACAACGTTCACTTCTGCGGAAATAAGCTGCACCGCTTCAAATTGCGCGGGAGAAGAAACCGGAAATCCGGCTTCAATTATATCCACATTCAACCTTTCAAGCTGCTTTGCGATTTCAACTTTTTCTTTTATGCTTAACGATGCGCCGGGAGATTGTTCTCCGTCTCTTAATGTTGTGTCGAAAATAAAAATTCTATTCTTGTCCATTGTTATTCCTTATAAAACTTAATCCGTTCGTCCTTGCTTGCAGAGCCAGAACCAAAGTATTTGTAACTAAAATATTGAATGATGGTAAGGTTAAATGATCGAATGATTGAATGAGATGCATTCATCATCATTCATTCTGCCGAGTTTTTTGTTAATCAAATTAACTAGTTACCGTAATTTTGTTTTTTTTAAAAACTTCTTCAAGCGATTTCAACACTTCATCGCGCATTACCGTTGTTGAAACAAGCGTCATCCCTTCTGAAAAAATATCTGCGGTTCTAAAATTCTTTTCTAAAGTTTTCGCAATTGCATCTTCGATTGATAAACCTATTTCCGGGAGATTGAAAGTGTAACTGAACATCAAAGCAATTGAAGCAATTGATGCAAGCGGGTTCGCTTTATTCTGTCCCGCAATATCCGGCGCGCTTCCATGTACCGGTTCGTACAATGCATACTTTTCGCCAAGACTTGCGGAAGGAAGCATTCCCAAACTCCCGGTAATCATTGCGGCAACATCACTTAAAATATCACCAAATAAATTTTGCGTGAGAATAACATCAAATTGCTTTGGATTTCGCACCAACTGCATCGCTGCATTGTCAACATACATATCATTTAATTTTACATCGCGAAATTCTTCATGAACTTGATGTACAATTTTGCGCCAGAATTGCGAACTTTCCAATACATTTGCTTTATCAACAGAAGTAACCCTTCCGCTTCGTTGACGCGCAACAGCAAAGGCTTTTCTCGCAATACGTTCAACTTCTTCAGTCGAATAAACCAATGTATTCCAACCTTTATGCTCATCATAACCACGCGGTTCACCGAAGTAAATACCTCCTGTTAATTCTCTGAAGATCACCAGATCAGTTCCCGAGAGAACTTCGGGACGCAGTGATGATGCGTCAATCAATGCGTTATAAACTTTTGCAGGCCGAATGTTAGAAAATAATCCGAGTGATTTTCTAATCTTCAATAAAGCAGCTTCCGGTTTTAAATGATGCGGTAGCGATTCCCATTTAACACCTCCGACAGCACCAAGAAAGACTGCATCCGAGTCATAACATGCATTAAGTGTCGCATCAGTTAGCGGCGTTTCATTTGCATCATAAGAACAGCCGCCCATCAAATGATAGCTAAATGAAAGTTCAAGTCCAATTTTTTCAGCAACAAATTGCAGCACTTTAACTGCGGCATCGGTTACCTCGGGACCAATCCCATCACCAGGCAAAAGAACTATTTTATATTTCAATTTAATTCCTAATTCCTAATTCCTAATTCGTAATTCCTAACCTGGACAAGCCAGAACCAATTTATCACATTAGAATGATTGAATGGCTGTATGGTAGAATGAAAAACATCCATCCATTCATTTTCATTCAGTCATTCTTTCGCTTTATTTACCATGTTACTATTCTGCCCAATATTACGCGAACTTTACTGATAAGGTACTATGTTTTTCCCTTTGAAAAGAAAACTAAAGGGAATCATGAATATCGAACAAGAAATTTAGAATAATGAAGTTGAAAGAAAGATTGTACTGACTTCGAGATTCATTTTTCCTTGTTCAATATTCGATATTCAATTATCGTTAACATGTTATTACTAACGACTCTCTAAGAGCCTAATTATTTAAGCGTCAACTTCTTCTTTTTTGTTTTGGTTGAAAAGCCAGCTCATCATTCCGCGGAGTTTTGCACCGACAGTTTCAATTGAATGTTCGCGATTACTTTTTCTCAACTTTTCAAATGAAGGACCGCCGCTTTTATATTCTGCCAACCATTCGTTAGCAAATTGACCGGATTGGATTTCCGAAAGAATTTTCTTCATTTCATTCTTAGAATCTTGATTAATAATTCTCGGTCCGCGGGTCATCCCGCCATATTCAGCTGTATCACTGACAGAATAATTCATTCTTGATAAACCTCCTTCATAATAAAGGTCAACAATTAGTTTCATTTCGTGCATACATTCGAAGTATGCGAGCTCGGGTGGATACCCGGCTTCCGTCAAGGTTTCAAATCCGGCTTTGATCAATTCAGCCGAACCGCCGCAAAGTACAGCCTGCTCGCCGAATAAATCTGTCTCGGTTTCATTTTTAAAATTTGTTTCGATGACTCCGGCTTTTGTCCCGCCGATTCCTTTTGCCCATGCGAGTGCTAAATTTTTTGTGTTGCCGGATGGGTCTTGCTCGACCGCAATTAAACACGGAACGCCGGATCCTTCGGTAAACGTTCTGCGTACTAAATGCCCGGGACTTTTAGGAGCGATCATCATGACGTTCACATCTTCAGGCGGAACGATTTGTTTGTAATGAATATTGAAACCATGACCGAACGCTAAAGTTTTACCGGAAGTAACATGTTGAACAATGTCGTTATCATAAATATCTTTTTGATTTTGATCAGGCAATAAAAGCATAATCACATCAGCCCAAGCAGATGCATCTGAAACAGTTTTAACGCTTAATCCAAGCGCTTCTGCTTTTCCCCACCTAGCACTGCTTTTGCGGAGACCAACGCAAACGTTCATCCCACTCTCTTTTAAATTTAACGCATGTGCATGCCCCTGACTTCCGAAGCCAAGAACCGCAATTTTTTTGTCCCTTAAAAAATCTAACGATGCATCGTTATCATAATAAACTTTCATGATACTTTATCCTTTTCTTTTGTTGTGAAAATTTTAGGTTGAATTTTTGACTGTTCGCCGCGTTTTAACGCAACTGTCCCGGAACGCGCTATCTCTTTAATTCCGTATTGAGTAACAACATTTATAACCGCGTCAATCTTATCCGGCGGACCGGTTATTTCAAGAGTTAATGTTCTATTATTTATATCAACGATTTTCCCGCGGAAAATATCGCAGATATTCGTCAGTTCGGGTCTTGTCCCTTTTTGATAAAAAACTGTAATCAAAGCAAGTTCCCGCTCAACGCGCGGCTGCCCGGTCAAATCAACAACTTTGATCGTGTCAATTAACCGGTTCAACTGTTTCACAACTTGCTCAATAATTTGATCATCTCCCGAAGTTACCAGAGTCATCCTTGAAATATCTTGATCTTCAGTTTCTCCGATAGAAATACTATGTACGTTGAAGCCTCTGCCGCTAAACATTGTTGCTACGCGGTTAAAGGCTCCAAAACGGTTTTCGACTAATACAGAAATTGTGTGTTTCATTTGTTATACCATTGTTTTGGGATTTAATCTTTTTGTCATCATGTCTCCGATAGAAGCTCCAGCAGGAACCATCGGGAACACCATGTCTTCTTTAACGACTTTAAACTCAATAAATACCGGGCGATCATTGATTGCAAAGGCTTCATCAAGCAACGGCTCAACTTCTTTAGGATTGTCTGTAGAAAAAGCCGCAAGTCCAAATGCTTCCGCTACTTTTCTGAAGTTGGGATTGCTCTTAGAAAGATCGGTAAAACTGTATTTTTCAGCATGGAAAAGCTCTTGCCATTGTCTTACCATCCCTAAGAAACTATTATTGATAACAAAAAATTTGATCGGGAGTTTGTAAGCAACCGCAGTAATAAGCTCTTGAATATTCATCTGAAATCCGCCATCTCCGCTGATAGAAATTATTGGACGATCTTTTACTCCGAAGGCAGCGCCGATAGATGCAGGGACAGAAAATCCCATTGTTCCCAAACCACCGCTGGTTAAGTGAGAACGAGGATGAACAAATTGATAATGTTGTGCTATCCACATTTGATGCTGCCCGACATCGGAAACAATAACAGCTTCACCTCGAGTTTTTTCCGAAATTTTTTCTATGACAAATTGTGTTCTTAATTTCCCGTCATGTGCATCAATTTCAAAGGGACATTCTTGTCTCCAGTGATTAATTTGCTTCCACCAATCTTGCAAATCAGGGTGGATATCCATCTCAGAAACCAATTCAGCAAGAACATGTTTAACATCTCCGACAATCGGTAAATCAACAATAACATTTTTATCAATTGCTGTGGGGTCAACATCAACATGAATTTTATATGATTTGGTAGAAAAAGATTCAACTTTTCCCGTAACTCTATCATCAAAGCGTGCGCCTAAAGCGATGAGCAAGTCGCAGCTGTTTACCGCTTGGTTTGCCCAATAGGTTCCGTGCATTCCAAGCATCCCCAGAGAAAGCGGATCGGTTCCGGGGAAAGCGCCCAAACCTTGAAGTGTCATTGTTACAGGTAAATTATTTTCTTTTGCGAGAAGCGCTAACTCACGCGTTCCAGCTGACATTATAACTCCCCCACCAACGTAGAGTAACGGTCGCTTTGCTTTTTTCAACATTTCGGCAGCTTTTTTAATTTGATTTTGATGCCCGATAAAGGTTGGTTTGTATCCTCGTATTTCCACTTTTTCAGGATACTCAAATTCGCAGACTGAGTTGATAACATCTTTTGGAAGATCAACTAACACAGGTCCAGGTCTTCCTGTTGAGGCTATAAAAAATGCTTTACGAATTGTCTCAGCTAATTCTTTTACATCGCGGACAAGAAAATTATGCTTTGTGATTGGTCTTGTTATTCCCATGATATCAGCTTCCTGAAAAGCGTCATTACCAATTAATTTTGTA
>Ga0210050_1001278_pt1 | contig 28018 bp, 24 predicted proteins | sample CryGey132114_all_FD_185463 | JGI IMG/M metagenome (GOLD analysis project Ga0210050, IMG submission 185463) | Groundwater microbial communities from aquifer - Crystal Geyser CG22_combo_CG10-13_8/21/14_all (SPAdes) (version 2) | ecosystem: Environmental > Aquatic > Deep subsurface > Groundwater ... | reverse complement strand
TTTGACAGGCGAGTCGGTGACGAAACGCGCGAATTCGGCGTATCAGGCAAACTCTGGAAATCAAACCTCCTAATGTACGACCGTACCGGAAACTCGGATACGGAATCTCTCTGGTCGCAGGTGCTGGGCGAGGCGGTACTAGGCCCGAAAACAGGCGCGCGACTTGCTGTCGTACCTTCCGATACCGTCCTTTACGGAAAGTGGAAAGAGAAATACCCCGACACTAAAGTTCTATCGCGGAAAACGGGTGCTATACGAACATACGGCATTGACCCGTACGGAGATTATTACAGCGACCGCTCGGTCTCGTTCGGCGCTACATTCACAGACACCCGCTTGCATCCGAAAGCATTTGTGCTTGGAGTTGAAATGGGTGGCAAATACAAGGCATACCACAAAGACGCGCTTCCGGAAGGGAAAATAGAAGATATTTTCGCGGAACAAATAATCCGAATTGAGAAAAACGCAACCGGCGAAATAACCATGACCGTAAACGGCAACCCGCTTCCGTATGTCGGCGGATTCTGGTTCTCTTGGCTTGCGGTGCATCCGGATACGGAATTATTCAAATAATTATTAGTAATATGAACTACGTAGCGTCCTACGTAGGACGCTATGTAGTTCAAAAAAAATATGGAAAAACAAGTGATAATTTATTCATCGCCAACTTGCCATTTCTGCAACCAGGCAAAAGCATTTTTTAAAGAGCACAATATAGCATACACCGACTTTAATGTAGTTCTAGACCCTGCGAAGCGCCAAGAAATGATTGAGAAAAGCGGACAGATGGGAACGCCGGTCATTTTTGTCGGCGATGAAATGATCGTCGGCTTCAACGAGTCTAAGCTGAAGGAATTACTAAGCATCTAATCTAATAGTAAGAAAAAAGCAAAAAGTGTTTGTGCGCCAGACAACTGGCAAAAACTCCCGGTAGCAAAGCACGAACAGTAATTGCTTGTAATAGGTTAATTACATATGCAAGACGAATCATCAAATAAAAACGCGTATGAAGCGAGGAAAGCTTCGCGTGAAGCGGAGAAAGCAGATATGAGGCAAAATGCTAAGCGCGCGGAAATAAAAGCCACCGGCGCGCGCGGTGGAAAAACGGTCGGCTGGATAGCGCTCGTTCTGATTATCTTTGGAGGCGGCATCTGGGTGGTAGAGAATACCCGCGAGCCGCTCGGCGACGATTATTCGCAATTTTATGAAAGCCAGGGGCGTACGCACATTGATGTAGGCGAACACCACCCGGAATACAGCTCAAACCCGCCGTCGTCCGGATGGCACTACCCGTCTCCTGCACGCACCGGCTTCTACGACACGCCGATCCCGGATGAAATGCTTGTTCATAATCTTGAACACGGCGAAATCTGGATCGCCTACCACCCGCGCATTTCAGATACCGCAAAAGACACGCTTCGTGATTTTGCCGACACATATGTCGTCGTCGCTCCGCGCGAGTCAAATGATGCAGATATCGCGCTCGTGTCGTGGACACGCGTTGACACATTCAATCTTGAGGAAAACGAATTGCACGAAACATATCAAAAACGCATTGAAGACTTTATCCGGCGATACGACAACCGAGGCCCCGAAAATCTCCGCGGAATCCAGCACAACCGCCTATAATCATTCCCTATGAAAGAACCACGACATACTTCATACGCTCTCTGGATTGGCGTTGCAATATTTGCAATCATCGCGGTTATTTTCTCTGTTAATTCATCGCGCGAGCCCGTTCCAACATCGATCTCTGATAAGCCGACGAAAAGCGACACGCTAAATTCATTGGGCACCGTGCCGTCATTCGCGCTCGCTGATTACAACGGGCGCACAGTATCGCTCTCCGATTTCGACAAAGCGGAAGTGTTCGTAATAAACTCATGGGCGGTATGGTGCCCATTCTGCAAAGACGAACTTGCCGATTTTGCGGCGCTTCAGGAAGAATTCGGCGAACGGATTGCCGTTATCGCGATTGACAGGCAGGAGCCGCTCGCCACTGTAAAAGGATTTACCGACGCTATCGGCATCACCGACACGATGACTTTCTTAATTGACCCGACAGACAGTTTCTACCGCTCAATCGGCGGTTTCTCAATGCCGGAAACCATTTTTGCAGACGCGAACGGCGAAATACGCATTCACAAACGGGGACCGATGCGCATACCCGAAATGCGTGAGAAAGTCCTCTCTATTATCAATTTACAATAACAACTGTATGGAAATAGGCATTGGATTCATATTCTCCGCATTTTTCGCCGGACTCCTCACCTTCCTCGCGCCCTGCACACTGCCGCTCGTACCGGCATATCTGGGGTTTATCAGCGGTGTGAATCAAGACGACCTGAAAGATCCGGCAATTGCCGCGTTAGCGCGGAGAAAAATACTTAAAAACGGCATCGCGTTTATTCTAGGATTCACATTCGTATTCATTTTCTTCGGCGCCCTCGCTGGATTTCTCGGACAAGCACTCGTGCCAGCACGACTCTGGCTTGGGAGAATCGGTGGGCTCCTCGTGATATTTTTCGGATTATTTATGCTCGGTGTATTTAAACTGCCGGCACTCGCCGGTGAGCACCGTATAAAAGTTCCGAAATGGCTCGCGCTCGGACGGCCGGGAAGCTCATTTGCAATAGGCGGAACATTCGCGTTCGGCTGGACGCCGTGCGTTGGACCGATTTTGGGCTCAATTCTCCTGCTTGCGTCAACCCAGACGAGCGTACTGCAAGGTACAATTTTGCTTGCCGTATTTTCAGCCGGTCTTGCGGTGCCGTTTCTGCTTATAGCACTAGGGTTTTCCCATGCAACAAGATATATAGAAAAGTTTCAGAAATATCTAAAGTGGATATCCATAGTTGGCGGAATTTTCCTGATTATCTTGGGTTTCCTCCTCCTGACCGACAATTTCGGACTTACAATCCAATATGGATACAAATTGTTTAATTTTATAAACTACGATCGCCTGCTTGAATATCTATAGCCAATAGTAAAGGCCCGCACGAGGTGCGGGCCTTTTGTATACTACTTTATTTGAATGTTAATAATCCGTACAGGCCGGTCTTTTCCACTTGGGATAGTCCCAACTGCCAACTCATTACTGAAAAATGGTACTCCTCCGATAGATATTGACGGCGCATCAAGAGCGACAACAACCCAGTTATCATAGCTTGTTATATTTCGCCGCGTGACTTTGATAAGCTGCCTGCCTATTCCTTCAACAAGGAAACAACACGCTTCTTTTTCATCGTTCGGTATAACAAGCACCAGCTTCCAGGTGCTATTCCGATATGCTTTCCAGTCGTCGCGCACGACCACATTGCCTCCCATGTTGTCAAAAATCTTGACTCCCGGCATATGGATGAGCGCGAGCTCACTGCCGAGCGCATATACGGAAGAAACACTAAAGAACCACACTGCAACACTTACCAACACACCTGCTACACCTGCCATTGCATTACTAAAACGCATGTAATCTCCTTTTTCGGTACGAACATAATAATGTCAAAGAACACATATTCTTTGTTTGTTTATAGTATACAAAAATTCAATATTTGTCAAGGATTTGCACATACGGCACCGTCTGGAAGCGCATACTGATACTGTGTTTTCTTGACATATATGATATACATATTGTATGACTGCGTACCTATATGCGTTTGGGAGCGTGTTCGCGGTGAGTCTTGTGTCGCTCATCGGTCTTTTCGCGCTCTCTTCGCGGACGCGTTTTTTCGCCGCACTTGTCCCTATATTGGTCGCGCTCGCTGTCGGCGGACTTTTGGGGGATGCGTTTATACACCTGATTCCGGAAGCGTTTAAAACGAGCGTAAACGAAACAGCGACGGCGCTCTATATTATCGGCGGCATGCTGGTGTTTTTTACACTTGAAAAATTCCTGCACTGGCACCACTCCCACGCCAACGAAGAAATTGCACACTACTATGAAAAAGAAAATTGCGAGCCACACAGGCGCGCGCATCCGCTCGGCAAGCTCGTACTCATATCAGACGGCGTACACAACCTCTTAGACGGCATCATAATCGGCGGAAGCTTCATGGTAAGCATTGAAGTGGGGTTTGCCACCACAATGGCTGTCCTCCTCCACGAAATTCCGCAGGAAATCGGCGACTTCGGTATCCTGGTGCACGCCGGCTTCTCGCGCGTCAAAGCGCTTTTTCTAAATTTCCTCTCCGCACTTCTTGCAGTCATCGGCGTGGGTCTTGCGCTATTTGTCGGCGGTGCTTCTGAATCGTTCATCGGAATCATAACACCACTCACGGCCGGTGGCTTCATATATATCGCCGCAGCCGACCTGATTCCAGAGCTACACAAGACAAAAAAAGTAGCGCTGTCTTTCGCGCAATTTTTCGCCGTCGTTATCGGCATCGCCCTGATGGCACTTCTGGTATTTTTTGAGTAACTATTTGAGTAACCATCAGCAAACTCCTCTGGGAATACGCTAAGGTACACCTACAATACCGCTGCTTCAAGCGCGGGCGGCGCCAATACTTCTGTAGCGTCAAACTTCACCCGTCCCAAAAGCTGTCCTCTTGTATTTATTACATCCACTCGCCACAGACTCGGAAAAATATTTTCTTTCACAGAGTAGCCGCGGTAACCACCATCCCGCCCGCCGGCGATTGAAAAACTCACACGGTCTGTTTCAATCCATTCGTCCCTAAGTGCGTCAAAATATTCCCAACGGTGGAAAATCGTCGTGTTTAATTTTGTCGGTGCAAACACAGCGCTGTATACATACGCCGGCTCTCCGGCACGGTAATGGAACTCCTTCGTCGCCCTAAAGGCATCCCCCCATGTTTTTTCTTCGCCCAGCACGGCGTAGTTTTCGCCGGACATACGCTCCGCAAAATGGTATATACCGATATCTTTGAGCGCAAGCGGAATCGGCGGAATAATATTTGTAAAATATAGCGCGTTTATTGCAAGGTATATTCCACCGATACACCCGACAATACTTCTTTTGTGCAATGCAACTCGTTCAGGAATTTTTTTTGAGAGGGCAAAGACAAACAGTCTTATTGCAAACAGGCTCACGATGCCGCTCAACAGAAAAATGCCAACGCCGTAACTGCCAAGAATAACGGGGATATAAAAAATGAAAAAAGAGAAGATGGTGACAAAAAAGATACCTGTCTGAAACTGAAGTCGGCGATATCGTTCCTCAAAAAATTCATTCCCGACAAGAAGCCAGAAAAGTATCAGCAGAAACGGCCAACTTGAGACAAGCGACGCGCTCCGCGTATAAAAAATCATGTAACCACTGAAGAGCCCGCCAAACGCGAACTGGATGATAACAGGTGCCCACGAGGCAAGCCATGGTAGAAATCTGTTTTCGGACCGCCCGGTTTCGCCGATGTTTAACACAAAGATACCGGCGCCGGCGATAACTAGATACGAAAAAAGAATCAGATTATCAATCCACAGGTCAATCCGAGTCAATGTTATGCTATCCCATAAGAAACCCGCCGCAAAAGCGGCAGTTGATAGATGGCGTTTATACGGAGTATATTTCTCTTTGAAGAGTTCGAGCATATATAGTTCCCTCCGCTTCGTTCCGAGGGTGCCCGCAGGGATTTGAACCCTGACTAGAAGCTCCACAAGCTTCCGTGCTAACCGTTACACCACGGGCACCATAAATTGTGAGACCGCCGCTAGTAGTGCGGCGGCATCTCAACCATACCACGATTTTTGTTCTCCTGTCGAGCGAGCGCGTATAGAAAACTTGAGAGGCGATTTAGATACGCGAGCGTCACATCCGTTACACTTATTTCTCCCGCTTCCCGCGCGGCAACCACGCGCCGTTCAGCGCGGCGCGCAAGCGTTCTGGCAAAATCAAAATGCGCAGCGAGCTCGGTACCGCCGGAGAGAAAAAATGATGTGATAGGCGGTAATGTTTTTTCTATATTATTGATTACCTGCTCCATTTCTGACACACGCTCATCATCAATCGCCTTACTGCTTCCGGCCACCTCCGCCTGCACGGAAAAAAGCGTATGCTGAATCTCTTGAATCCGCGCCGCCGTGTCAGAGCCAATTCCGATGTTTGTTTTACAGATTCCCAAAAACGAGTTCAGTTCGTCCAGTGTGCCGAGCGCCTCCACTACATGCGCGCTCTTTGAAAACTGTTGATCGCAACCGAAGAGTTTTGTTGTTCCATTGTCCCCTTTTCCGGTGTATAGCATACTGTGGATTATTTTGTAATGCCGGCAAATTCCCGCTTTAATACCTGTGCCGCCAGATATTCTGACGGCGAAAAATCGTCGGTAAGCAATTGGTGCGCCGACAAGTCAAATCGGCTGATATCAATTTCGTGCAAAGCAAGATTACGAAACACTGGCTCATCATACATTTCCAGCGCGACCCCCGTGATATCAATTTTTGTGCCGCTATTATGTCCCACAAATATAATATTCTGCGCACTTACCTGCTCTGGAGAACCCACCGCGAAGAAATGGCTGTTCGGAAACACAGACAAAAATGTCCTCATTTCAGACAGTACAAGCGATGGAGCTTCTGCCGATAAGTCCCCGATGATATTTGCAATAAAAACACCGTCATCCGCGAGTTTTTCTTTTGCCAATTCAAAAAATTCGCGCGTAGTGAAATGGTTCGGCACGGAATACAGAGAGTGGTACACATCGGAAAATATAACATCGTAGCGCGTGTCAGCATCGTAGAGGAAACGGCGGCCATCTTCTACATAGTTCCGAAGCCGTGGGTCATCGGGTGCGCCAAAATATGTTTGCGCCATATCAAAAAGAACCGGCTCAACTTCAACGACATCTACGCTGGCATACGGCTCCGCGACAAAGAGTGCTTTGGGTATAGAATACGCGCCGCCGCCAATAACAAGCGCGTGTGCCACATCTGGCGTAAAGATTTTGTAGAGGGAGTAGTATTTAGTGTAATCAAACGCGAGGTCACGCGGGTCATCTGAATCAAGAAACATCGCCGCCGAAAAGCTCCGTCCTTGCCGAAGAAAACGCGCTGGTCTGCCGTCGGATATACTGTCATAAATAAATATCCTTCCATATACGCCGTCTTTATTTAAGATAACGGAATCTTCCACACGCGCATCCGAGAATACAAACACACCAAGCACCGCCAAAAACACTGCGGCAACCGCCGTTGCCAGTTGCCTGTTCACGCGCAACACTACAAGCGGTAAAAATCCGAGAAGAAAAAGGGTAACCCCTGTGCCGACTATGATGCGATGGACGCCGAAATGTGGAATAAGGAAAAAGCCGGTCATAAGGCTCCCTAAAATACTTCCAACAGTTGACCAGAAAAAAATTTTTCCTGCCACTGTGCCAACCCCCGTTTCGGAAGAAAGCATATTCTGAAGCTTGATTGCATACGGAGAAAGCATGCCGAGTAGAAACGCTGGTATAAAAAAGAGAAGTATTGAAAATACAAACGGTCCGCTGGTAAGAGAAAGCGTATACCCAATAGACGGGAGTGTGAATGTGCCGAACAAGTGAAGCGCCAGAAGCGTCACGCTGCTTGCGAGAATAATACCGAAAAACCATTCCAAACGCGGATGCCGGTCTGCAAGCACGCCGCCAGCGTAGTAGCCGACGCTAAGTGCTGCAAGAATTATACTTATAACGCTTGAAGCGGTAAAAATAGTATTGCCGTAATATGGTGAGAGTACGCGCAACGCGGCAATCTCAATAATCAAAACGCACGCACCCGTAACAAATACGGATATCGGCAACATATTATTCTTTAAAAAAAGAATCATTGGTATCTTTATTTGTATCTCTATTGCACCAAGTTAGAACTAAAAGGTTTTGAGTTCTATTCTGGTGCGCGGGAGAGGATTCGCACCTCCACGTCCGTAATGGACACTAGCCCCTCAAGCTAGCGCGTCTACTGTTTCGCCACCCGCGCGGACGCTATTCAGTATATGGCATACTGTCTGTCTTCGTCAAAACATTCCGCCTAAAGCGGAATGTTTTGACATCTCTGCTTATTCTTCTGTTGTAATCTCTTTAGTTAGAAGCCGTATGCGGCGTCTCTTCTTCTTTTGCCTCTTGTTCTTCCGGTTTCTCCACTTCCGATTTCTCCACTTCCGCTTGCTCAATTATTTCTTCTTTCTCTGATTCGTCAAACATTGTAGCGGTAACCGCGGTGCTACGGAGTTTCTTTCTGATTGCCTTGGCTGCTTTTTCGCGAATATAGTAGAGTTTCGCACGACGGGCTTTCGCACGCTTCGTTACCTCAATTTTGTCAATTATCGGCGAATAGAGTGGAAATATTTTTTCCACGCCGATACCGCCTGTAACACGCCGAACTGTAAATGTTGCCCCCGGCTCGGCACCATGCTTCCGCGTCAACACAAGCCCTTCAAATAATTGAAGTCGAGTTTTGCCTTTTTCCTCTATCTTAATAAAAACGCGTACGGTGTCGCCCGCTCTGAAATCAAGGTTTTTTCGTTTATCCAGCATGACCGGCGAAACCGGCATTGCATGGCCGCCAAGTGCTATAGTTGCCATAATATGCGCCACTCTAACACATTCCTCAAAAAAAGAAAAGACCGCCCACAGGAGTAACCTCATGTGGGCGGCAAACCGTTGTCCTCTAAAACATTCTGCCACATGTCATGCATTTTTTCTTACCGGCACAAAATTGGGCAAATGTATCGGGCATCTCCGATACTTCATGACTCGTGCAATACGGACACAAAACGGTACTCACTTCTTTTTTCAGCTCCGAATATAGATACTCCATCGGAACATCATTATTATCTCCTTCCCAGTCTTCATATGGTTTCTTTCCCTTCGGATTCAACCCGCCTTTTTTAATCTTAAATAACGGGCGGTACGGCTTACCACCAGGCTTACCACCGCGAGAACACATACGAACCTCCTTTCGGTTTCTATAACCGGCATCTTACAACAATGCCTCATTCACAATAGTGCGTTTGAGATACGCCGTCAACTCACCAATAGATATCCGTTCCTGCGCGCCGGTATCACGATCGCGCACTGTGACGGCGTCGTCTTCAAGCGTATCAAAATCAATGGTCACACATGCTGGCGTGCCAATTTCATCTTGCCGACGATAACGCTTTCCTATGTTACCGTTATCATCCCACGCCGTTTGCGGAATTTCTTTCCGTACCGCCTGATATACTTCCCGCGCTTTTTTCACGAGTTCCGGCTTATTCTTAAGAAGAGGAAAGACGGCCACCTTGACTGGTGCAAGCACGGGTGGCAACGCAAGATACGCGCGCTTCTCACCACCGAGTTCGTCTTCACGATAATGCTCGTACAATACCGCAAACACCGTTCTCCCGGCGCCGAATGTCGGCTCAATCACATGCGGAATAAAAGTCTCTCCAGTGGATTCGTCGCGATAGGTTAAATCGACACCACTTGCTTCCGTATGCTTCTTCAAATCATAATCTGTACGGTATGCAAGACCATAAAGCTCCTTTCTACCGAAAGGAAAGTCGTATTCAAAATCAATAGTCCGTTTTGAGTAATGAGCACGATCTTCCGCCGACACTTCAAGCTCGTGCACATGGTCGCGGGAAAGCCCGATTTCATCAATCCATTTCCACATTTCTCCGCGCCAGTACTCAAATTGTGTTTCCCATTCATTTTCCCGAATAAAATATTCAAACTCCATTAAGTCAAACTCCCTCACGCGAAACAAAAAATCGCGCGGGTTGATTTCATTTCGAAATGCTTTTCCAATCTGCGCGATACCAAACGGAAGCTTTGGATGGAACGAATCAATAATGTTCTTGAAATTTACAAACATTCCCTGCGCAACTTCTCCGCGGAGATACGCCGTGACAGTACCACCAACCGCACTCCCCATCTCAATCGGAAAAAGAAGGTTAAATGTTTTTTCCGTGCCGAGTTTTCCGCCACATTCCGGACATGTTACGCGATCTTCTAACAAGTCAACGCGAAAACGACGCTTGCATTTTTCGCACTCTGTCATCGGGTCGGTAAATCCTTGCAAGTGGCCACTCGCCTGCCATACCGGCTCCGGCATAATAATACTTGAGGAAATACCATACATATCGTCACGGTCGGATACAAACCGCTTCCACCACAAGCGCTCAATGTTTGACCGGAGTTCATGACCGAACGGCCCGTAATCCCATGTGCCGGCAAGACCACCATAGATTTCTGAACCCTGGTACACAAAACCGCGTCGCTTTGCAAGTGAGACAATTTTCCCCATGAGTTGTTCGTTTGCCATAGAAAATAACCTTCTGTAATAGCCGTATGCTACCGTACCAGGCCCTACTCTACAACCTTGTCATAATCCCGCCTAAAACTCGGATCTGTGGTAAGCGATGTTGTAAGGGCGCGGCCGGGCACTTCAATGTCAGTATCCGCAAACTGATCACGCCCGACAAGCGTAGAACCAAGAAGAATTGTCAATGCTTTGCCGACATGATTCGCGCTCGGAAAAAGCGCGACTTGAAACGCTACCTCGCGCGCCGGTACGGAAAATCCTGTGCCAAGCGGAATGTCACCGGCATCCCATCGTACTATGCCGGTATCGGGGTCATAGGTAACGCGCTCATTCTGTGGCGTAACAACCCCGAGCCAATGTACATATCCTGGCAAAATAGCCGAGATGTTCGCGCCGGAAATATCATTTGACGAATTCACAATTGTCCAGATAACAGTATATGTTGTTTCCGTCTCAACTTTCGGCGGCAACGGTCCACGATTTGCAAACGGGCCGGCAAAATATGTCGATCGCGCAGACAATTGAACATCGGAAACAAACCTTATAACGCGGCGCACGAATGTTCGTACTTCTTCCGGAACGGCTGTCTCGGAAACCCGTTTCCCACGAACAGAGAGCGCGAGTTCAACATATGGGTTCACGATAGTGTCAGCAACAAACGAGCGCGGAAGAAAAGCAAACTGCAAGCTACCGCTCTCCCCTGATTCAACGCTCCCGAGCTCAGGCATACTCCGCTGATCCCAGCGAATAACATTTGCCGATGAATCGTAGATTCCTTTTGAAACGCTGACTGTTTGCGGATTAAACGCGTTGCCGACAAGCGACACTTCTATGACGGCGTCCGTAACCCTGACCGGCAGCGTATTTTTCCATTCAATCATCGCGTCTATCCGTTGACTCGGTGATGCAACATACAAAGCGGCATCTTTTCCGTTAATAGTGAGCGACGCGCCGAGAAATGGCTGTCGCAACGACACTTCTTCAAAGAGAGTGCTGTATGCCACGCCGATTTTTGTTTCGTCTGTATCGCTTAAGGTGCCGGTGACAATACGAAATACTTTTGTTTCCTCATTCTGTCCACGCATCACACCGGTAATGCGAATAGTCTTCTTCCCGCCTTTTGGCATGTCGCCAAGCACCCATGTGTTTTCCGAGAACACGGGTGTAAGGTTTGCTTCCTTAAACTCAAACCCGAACGGATACTCCACCTTCACCGCAACATCCCCTACAATATTCTCCGACGCAGACTCAATAGTAACAGTGAGCGTTATTTCCTGATTAACACTCACCTCGTCTACCGCGTCAACAGTAACTCGTAGCGGGGACGAGCTGATAGTAACATCATACGATGTCTCTTTCACAAAAATAGCATTTGACCCTTCCACCCGATACTCAAGCGTAATGGCAATAGGCCGCAAGCTCTGTTCTTCGCCAAAAAGCACAGAGCGTACAACTTCATTTACAAGCTCCCCCGCGCCGATAGTGCCAAGAGATTTCCTGACGCGGAGTAACGGCTCTGTTACATTATCGGCTCTGCGCGTACCCGGAGGGTACTCAATCAAAAGATCTGCAAATTCAATCGGGAGCGCGTTGTCGTTTTTGACGGAAATCTGAAAAGAGAGTTCCTCACCGCCGGCAACAGACACAGGTCCGGCTATCTCAATTCCTATATTCTTTGAAGAAACTGTGTTGCCACCGCCAAGAAGCACATAGGCCGCAACGCCGAGCGCTATAAAGAAAAAAATAATTGAGGAGACCAATATATAAGTGGTCAAGCGCGGTTTTGACATAAGTTTATCGGAAGATAGTTCGTCCGACTCGCGATTAAGCTCCCATTCCGGCGGAAGATTATATGCTTTCTCATGGAGTCTATGTTTGGCAAGAAGTGGTGGAGCTTCATTACGATAGAGTTTTTTCCGAAGCCTATCAAGCCCACCATCAGGCGAGCCGCTTTTCCCATCATTGTCGGAAGATGCATGTTCCATATTGTCCAGTATACCCCGTTACAAATTCCCTGTAAAAATTTTAAAGCGATGCCGTTATTGTAATCACATAGCGAAATAGCGCCGGCCGACAATTTACAAATGACTCGCCGTGATTGCGTACTTGATGTGCGCCTCGCTCAAGCGCACAAACGGCGAAAATAATTTGAGTGTTTCATGAGTTATAACTGGAAATCCGGAAAACCGCGCGAGTGCCTCATCAGAAGGCCCATAACCAAAAGCGGAACAGATATTTAAGCCACTCAATATTTCCAAAACGAAACGGTGCTCCGGCGAAACCAAAGGCATGCGCTTCAACGCATCCGCGAGAAAATCATACAAGTCACGGTCACTCCGCTCCCCGGGCGAGAGCCGAGCTATAAGCGATAGAAGCCGTACGGTATGGCGACGCGTCTCCGGCGAGAGCGCGGCGCGCGGCATCGCGCTGACAATACGCCACGCTTCTTTACCGCGCACCACACCAAGTCCGGCGCGCGAGTACGCCTGAAGCGCGTATCGCAATTTTGATTTCATAAGCCGAATACCTTCCGCTGACGCGCCGATAACACCGAGCTCTCTAGTAAAAAGCAAAAAATATAGGCCGGCCTCACCGCGTGGATACGCCTCAAGCACTATTGCGTCCGTCGTGTAGATATGATAACTCACAATAACTGAAGCGCGCGATTATTCAAACCGAACCTTAAGTAAAAGCTCATCAAAAGAAATATCCTCGCCATCCGGAACAGCACCGAAAGACACTGTCTTCGCATTTGAAATGCGCCTGATATCCGCATCAAACTCTTCAATCACGCCGCGACCCGCTTCGTTGCTTTCAAACAAAACGGAGATAGTGTCCGCAGGCAACATCCCTTTCTTTTTGCGGAGCTCCTGGATGCGGCGGATGAGCTCGCGCGCCTGCCCCTCGCGTTTGAGCTCCGGGGTTATCACAGTATCAAGCTTTACGGATAGTGCCTGCCCTTTCTCAAAAATGACATCTTTTACATTCACTTCATCGCGAATAATCTCGGCATATTCGGGTTGCAGCGCCTCCTGCATAGTAACCGTAAGTTTCTGAAGCGGCTGGCGCGCCTTGATACCGGCGTTTGCCCGCTCCAAAAGCGCGAAAGAAACAACCTCTCTCGCCTTATTCATTGTCTCAAGGCATACCGTGTTCGGCGCATCATATGTCGGCCAATCTTCCAGATGCACGCTTTCTTTCGCGTGGCATACCCGCTGATATATATCCTCGGCGGCAAACGGCATTACGGGCGCGATAAGCTTTGAAAATTCCTGTAAGACATATCGTGTCACGGAGCGCGCCGCCGCGCCGCCGCTATCCGCTTTGAACCGCTCGCGTGAGCGGCGGATATACCATGTAGATAGGTCGTCAACAAAAAGACCAATTTCGCGCGTCGCTTTGTCTATCATGTACACATCAAGCGCGACAGCCATCGTATTTCCTAGAAATGAAAGTCGTGCGAGAATCCATCGGTCAAGAACATGCTCGCTTTCAACTTCTTGTATGTCTTTTTTATCTTCCGCGTACAATTCATAAAACGAAAGAACATTGAAAAGTCGCCCGAGCACTTTCTTGTATACTTCATCTACGCCTTTTTCAGAGAAGTATAGCGGTTCTGCGCGCACGGCCGGCGACGACATCAGATAATACCGAAGCGCGTCGGCACCATAGGTATTCACGATGTAGAGTGGGTCCGGATAATTTTTAAGGCGTTTGGACATTTTCTGCCCGTCTTCGGCAAGCACGAGCCCGTTCACGACTACATTCCGATACGCTGTCTCATCAAATAGCCCGGCGGCGAGCACAAGCATCGTGTAAAACCAGCCGCGCGTCTGATCAAGCCCCTCAGCGATAAAGTCCGCTGGAAAACTTTTCCTGAAAAGCACTTCATTTTCAAACGGGTAATGGAATTGCGCATATGGCATTGAGCCGGATTCAAACCAGCAGTCAAACACTTCCGGCACACGGTGCGCGTGCCCACCGCATTCACATGAGAGTACGACATCATCAATGTATGGACGATGAAGGTCAAGCTCATAATTTCCATTATGCGGCAACGGCGTAAAATCAATTTCCAATAGCTCTCCTGTTTTTACAAAATCTGCACCGCGCTCATCTTTCATTCGGACAGCTTCTGTGACACCCGCACCCAGCGCGGCCGCCGACAGAAGCCAAACGCCATACTCATGCGTAACAATCAAAATCTTTTTGCCTTCGTACCGTGCGTCAATATCATACAAAAAGTCGCCGAGCCGGTTTTTCATATCGGTAAGCGTCTCGCCATTCGGTGCCGGCTTTGTAAATTTCTCTTCCTGTGACGAAAAATAATGCCGGTACTCCGCTATAGGCCTGCCGTCAAAATCGCCGGTGTCAATTTCCCGCAGGCGTTCGTCTGAAATGATCCTAGCGCCGGTTATGCCAAGTGTCTCCGCCACGATATCGGCCGTCTCTGTAGTACGCACAAAAGGCGAAACGAAAATAAAGTCAATGTTTCCACCCGCGAGTTCCGTCGCCGCCTGTCGCGCTTCTTCTTTTCCCTTCTCCGTCAAGTGATGTGGCGCGTCTGCCCGCGCGCTGACGATATTTCGCGCGTTGGATTCCGCCTCGCCATGACGCAGTACATAGTATTCGTTTTTTGAATCCGCGCGTTCCCGAATGTCTTCAACCGAGCCAATAACCGAAAGTTTGTCACACTCGGCGCACTTCCACACAGGAATCGGCGCACCCCAGAAACGCGAGCGTGAAATCGCCCAGTCACGCGCCTCGGCAAGCCAGTTACCGAAACGCGCCGTACCAACATGCTCTGGCACCCAGCGGATATGTGCGTTCAGCGCGGAGAGCCGGTCTTTCAGCGCTGTGACTTTCACAAACCACGAGCTTGCGGCGTAATTTAAAAGTGGCGTATCACATCGCCAGCAATGCGGGTACGAATGGGAAATTTTTTCTTTCGCGAAAAGAAGCCCGCGATGCGCGAGATTTTTGATGATTGCGACATCGGCTTCCTCCGGATTCTCTTTCGGTTTCACAAATCGGCCGGCAAAATCGGCAACCTCATCTTTGAAACGGCCATTCATGCCAACATGCTGAACAAAGGGAAGATTATACGCTTGCCCAAGTGCCATATCATCTTCTCCAAACGCCGGCGCAATATGCACAATACCGGTTCCGCTCTCCGTATCAACAAAATCCGCGGCGTACACTTTCCAGCCGTTTCCACGGTTTTCCAAACCCCCGTTTTTTGCGTAATAATCAAAAACCGGTTTGTATTTTTTGCCGACAAGGTCTTGCCCTTTCATTTCTTCAACAATTTCGTATTCACCTTGCACCGCGTCCACGAGCCGGCTTTTTGCAAGAATATACTGTTCATCTCCTACTTTTACCCTTACATAGGGAACATCCGGATTCACCGCGAGCGCAACATTCCCTGGGAGCGTCCATGGCGTCGTCGTCCATGCTAGAAAAGATGTGCCTGGCTCATCTTCAAGCGGGAACTTCACCGTAATGGAAATATCCGTGATGTCTTTGTATCCTTGCGTCACCTCGGAAATAGCGAGCGTCGTCTCACATCGCGGGCAAATGTGCATTGACTTGTACCCTTCGTAGATGAGCCCTTTTTGAAAAAGTTCGCGGAACGCCCACCATATTGATTCGGTATACTGCCAGTCCATGGTACGGTACGCATCTTCCATATCCACCCAGCGCCCCATGCGTGGCACGATTTCTTTCCATTCAGTGTCGTAACGAAGCACCGACTTTCTTGCCGCTTCGTTAAACTTCCCAACACCAAAAGCTTCAATATCTTTTTTCTCCAAAAGCCCGAGTTCCTCTTCAACCAGATTTTCAATCGGAAGCCCGTGGCAATCCCAGCCCCACTTTCGGCGCACAAATTTTCCGCGCATACTCTGGTATCGTGGAATGACATCTTTTATCGTACCGGGAAGAACATGGCCGTAATGCGGAAGTCCGGTTGCAAAAGGCGGGCCATCGTAGAAAACAAAATTCTCCTTGCCCTTATTTTTGGCAAGTGATTTCTCAAAAATTCCGTTTTCGCGCCAATAATCAAGCGTCGCCTCTTCCCGCATGGCAATATCCTTTTTTTTCTGTGTATCATCCATAAAGTTCTTTTACTCTAGCATTTTTTAGAGTTGCGAAAAACTGCCACAATCTTATACTGAAACGAGAGTTCTCTACCGCTTAATAGGTTACTCGTGAAAAAAATACTTTCTGCGACAGTATTCCTGCTCCTTTTTATCAGCGGTTGCGTAACGACAAAAGCCCGATTCGCGCCTATGCCAGCCGACGCGCTAGAAATGCCATTTGAGGAGCCTTTCGCAGAAAGCGAAGAAGTGGGCTGTCCGACACATGCTCTCAAATCTATAGATATGTTTTTCCTGCAGCATATAGCTGCCAATATCTGGCTATATGAAATCCGGCATAGTGTAAACGGCTACCAGAGCACCGTCATCGTTCTTGAGTATCCCTACGGCTTCTATCTCTGGAATACGGATATTGTACCTGGCGAATGGTACGCAACACGAAAAAATAAAATAACGCTTCTAACGCTCGCTATCTGCAAATTAACCCGCTTGCCTATTTTTTGAAACCCTCTTCAGACGAAGAGGGTTTTGTCTTGTCGTGAAAAAAATTACATTTTCTCCGGTGCGGAAATACCCATTAGCGCGAGGGTTTGCGCGAGAGTATTCTTTGTCGTGCGCACGAGCTCTGCAGCACCGGCACGATATTCCGCTTCGTCTATCACGCGCACATCACGATAAAATTGGTTAAATTCGGCAGCAAGCTCGTACGCGTAAGTAGTAAGCTGGTGCACGAAATAATTTCCGGAAATAGATTCCACTACTTCTGGAAATTCAAGCACTTTCATGGCAAGCGCACGGCCGGCAGGCACTTTAATGATATCTTCTATCGTCGTATTGTCGTGCGGAAGCGCGCCTATATTTTCAGAGATGCCTGCCGCGCGCGCATGCGCGTACTGTACATAGTACACAGGATTCTCAGCCGACTGTTTCTTTGCAAGCGCCACATCAAACTCCATATGTGTGGAAAGAGATTTCTCAAGGTAAAACCAACGAAGCGCGTCTACGCCGACTTCTCGCACCATATCTTCAAGAAGCACCGCTGTACCGGCGCGTTTTGACATTTTTTTCGTCTCCCCTCCTTCTTTGAGCGTAACAAGCTGGGTAATAAAAATCCGAAATTCAATATCCCAAGAAAGCATATCTTTCACCGCCAGCATCCGCTTCACATGCCCATGATGATCAGCGCCCCAAATATCAAGAAGCGCGTCGTAGCCACGGCCGATTTTATCGGCATGATAAGCAATATCTGCCATAAAGTAACTCCAGGTTCCATCCGAGCGCTTCACCACGCGGTCTTCATCGTCGCCATATTCACTTGTCTTCATCCACCACGCGCCATCTTTTTCATATACAAATCCCTTTTCTTGGAACACATCAAAAAGCGTCCGTACAACGCCCGAACCGCGTAAGTTTATATCTTCCGAGTACCAGATATCAAACGGAATACCGAGCTCTGCTTCAATAAATTGTTGATTATATTTTTGAATGTCTGACGCGAGGAGAAAACCGGCTTCAGATTCGCTTTTCCCGAAAAAATCAATAGCGTCGATTTTTTCTTTCAATTCGGGAGTCATGTATTGTTCTCCTTTGCCAAGCGCAGTTTTTCCCAGTTCAACAATCTGTTTGCTCTCGCGCGAATCGTTAATGTAGTATTCACGCGCCACACGCATACCGGCATACGAGAGTACGCGAGCAAGCGCATCGCCATAGAAAGCGCCGCGGCCATGGCCCAAGTGTAGATTACCCGTTGGATTCGCGGATATAAATTCAAGGTTTATATTTCCATGACGCATTGAGAAACCTTTGCCAAGAGTACGCGCCGTCTGCCGAAGAAATGTGCCTACGGCTTCATCTGATAACTTCATATTGATAAATCCGCGTCCCGCAACCGACACATCGGAAAAAAGTTTTTTATCTTTACTTATACGCGCCGCGATCTTCTCCGCAAGCGCATCGGGTCTTATGCCGACTTCCTTCGCGAATATAAGCGATGCGTTTGTGGCAAAGTCGCCTGTCTGATACGCGGGCGAATGTTCAATGGTGGGAGAAATGTCCGCGCGCATACCCTCATCTTCAAGCGCGCGGCGCACGGCGTCTCTCACTTTTTGATGCGCATATTCCATACTTATGCGGCTACTATACCACACTCTCACGCCGGAAGCAGGTAGAAAAAAGCGCCCCAACGGGGGCGCTTTATCACTTGAAAAACGGGCGTACGATATCGGTAATCTGGCTATGCACGATAATCCTATCCTGATTTCCATTCACGATTGGCCATCCTTCCGCTCGCGCAATATCAATATAGAGATTCCGAACGCGCGCAACAAGTGCACTATCTTCTTCATGGATATGCCTTTCTTCTTTTGTAAACGGCAATGCATCAATTAAAATTTTTGCATCTTCCCGTATAAAATCTGTGTTCATCGCGTATGCTGCTTTTTTCGGCACACCGGTCGCCATACCCCATACGATACCACCGTATGTCCAATCTTCGGCAATTACGATACACCCGTCAGCAAGCCAGTCTTCAATGAGTCCGGCACCGTCACGGCGATTTTCCGCGCAGAGCTCCTGAAATTCTTTTACACTGATATTTTCAGGGTTAACCGTTCCGCCATTTCCATCGCCATGTATATAACGGTCAATGCGTGGTCCTGTTGGCGGCAATCCATACAAAGGAAATTTTATCTGCTGAACCTCATAGCGAAGCTCGGACAGCCAGTCCGCCAATAGTTTCGCCTGTGTCGTCTTCCCAACACCATTCGTTCCATACAGAACAATAAACAATCCGATACGGTATATGCTATTAGACATAACCCCTCCTCTTTTATGTCAAAAAAGATTCTTCCGCAAACAAACCTACTTCCTTATATCATACAGCGATTACTTCACAAGAGTTGCAACATGTGATACAAAACGATTCAGTTTCCGTACATTAAAAACCTTCAAAGAAGGAGCGTCAATGGACACGCCCGAGCACGAAATAAACCCATACATTACCAAAGACAGAGGCGAGCTTTGCATTACCGATGCAGGATATGAACTGCTCAAAGAGCTAGTCACCGATACAAAAAGCGATGTATACGCGTTTACGGCAAAAGCGCCGCCGAAAATGATAGGCGCGGCAATGGCACGACTCTCGCGCAACCAGCACGACTTGAGGAAAACCTACCTGAATGAATTCGCGGTTGATGAATCGGAGGCGGACAATCTCATCAGGCGAGTCGTTACCGCATTCGGCGATGATTCCGTACAACAACTTGTCAGCATATCCGTCGTCGTGGAGAATGCCTCAAACCTACTCACGAAAAAACTGGAGTGGGGGCGGCTACTTTCATATCTGGAGCAATCTACCCGTTACATTTTCTTTGACAAGAAAAGAGACGGCAGATACCGCTACTACATTCCGGACAATCTGCCGGATACGCTCCGTTCAGTGTATGTGATGTATATGGACAAAATCTTTGACTCGTACTCAGAAATGGTCCGCGGTCTGACGGAATATATCAGAAAAAAAAGCGCGCATCTGGAAAAAAATATGGGAAAAGCCGCGTGGCTTGCCGCAACCCGCGCGCAGGCATGCGACGCTATCCGTCCAGTCCTACCGGCGTCCACAACTTCTACGGTCGGCATCGTCGGTTCAACGCAAGGATTTGACAATCTCATCATGCGGCTTCATTCAGAGCATCTTCACGAATGCGTAGCCACTGGGCAAAACATCCTCGCGGAAGTAAAGAAAATCGTTCCTGCATTCTTTGAACGAACCGATATGCCGGAGCGCGGGCTCACAGTTTCAAATTACATTAAAAATACGCGGGCGCTTATGCGGAAAACGGCGGATTGGTGCCTACCACGACATCTGGATACAAAAATAGAACGCGTCGTACTCGTTGATTACTGGCCGATAGACGAATTAACGCTCGTACCGGAAATGCTTTTTGCGGAATCCGACCTGCCGATTGACATCATTCAAGAGAAAGTCAGCGGATGGAGTACCGCGGAAAAAGAATCCATATTCAGATACTACATTGGCGAACGCTTGAACAGACGGCACAAACCCGGACGCGCTCTTGAAAAAGCACACTATGAGTGGCAAATCACCGGTGACTACGGCACTTTCCGAGACCTACAACGGCACCGTATGGTGGACCAAATGGAGTGGCAGCGGCTCACGCCATACTACGGCTACTCAACCCCACACATCGTTTCCGAAGCAGGTATGGAAAAAATCTTTGCGTCCTGTTTTGACCAGTCTGAAATACTCTTTTATATGCTTCTTGACGCAGGACTTGAAGAAGAATCACAGTACGCGACACTTCTAGGACACCGAATGCGCTACCGCTTCACCGAAAACGCGCGCGCGGCATTCCATATCCACGAGCTTCGCACAGGACCTGCAGGACACCAGGGATATCGCGCAATCGTCAATGAAATGCATGAAAAACTTTCTAAAGTGCACCCACTCATTGGTGAAGCGATGCGGTTCGTCAATAAAGATGATGACCCTGAACTCACCAGAAAAGCAAGCGAGATGGTAACCCAGAGCAAGCTCGCCAAACTCGCACGAAAATAAACAAGAATCCTCATTGCGGCATTCCGTAATGATGGAAGAACACCCCGCTACATATCCGTAGCGGGGTGTTTATCAAATTGAAAAATATTTGGAAAGCGCGGGACCTTTCTGTGTTTTATAGTGAGAGTCTGAAATCTCGTCGTAATGCAGGTCCGGTTCGCGTATCATTCGTTCAAAGCGAATACTTGCAATCGGTTGACTGTCACGAACCACGATATCTTCAAATGGTCTTACTTCAAGCGTCAGCTGGCGTCCGGCATTTTCACCTGCCGCACCATACCCCCACCCCGGGTCAATGAATCCTGCATAGTGAGCGCGGAACTCCCCGCTTCGAGCAACCATCGGAAACATCTCGCACGCAAACCACGGCGGAACGCGAACGCGCTCTTTCGTGGATAAAATATAGAATGAGCCGCGGCGCAATTTTATACTTTTGTCGGAGCGCCCGAATATAGGTTCAAAAAATACACTGGAAGAAACATGCTCCGAGGTGTTTAAGTTGAGCACCTCCCGCGTACCGCGACATTCATACCCTACAATTCCTGCGCATTCGTTTCCCTGGGGCAACGGCACCGTGTCGGCTGTCAGAATAATTGACCCATCGTTATCACTAATACGCAAATCTTCCGACACAAGCTTTGTGCCGAATGCATCATAGAGAACACCGTCAGAGCTCATCACGAGATCCATCTCCGTTTTTCCAAGACGCGTGTCTATGTCAAAAAAACGCATCTGGATAAGCGACACGCCCTCGGAACATCGTACGGGAAATGAGCGCGGAATCACAACCGCCCAAAGCGGGCCCGTATATCCGGCCGGTACCGTGTCATAACCGGCTTCACCGTCTACCACCAAACGAGCGTGTACATCTATCCTCCCAATTGACGACTTCGGATTACAATACGCATACACATTTTGATACTCCGCGAGCGAAAGACGCTCTCTTAATTTAATCAGATACGGAATATCAACCTCGAGTGGCTCTCCAAGCGAGTGCGTCATCGCCCCTGCAAACCCCAGGACAGAATCAACAGATTCGCCGGGGAGCGGAAGAAAACCATGCGTCAATCGGTAACATTCTGTTGATGCCGACAGGTCCAGTGAAGCAGGGTTTATAGCCATACGCGACGCGCCTGATATCGCCCCGCAAGCAATCATCTGGCCGATGAGCGAGTCTGGCAATGCGCCATGCCGCTTCATATATTATCTCCTTTTTTGAATTGTGGCGTAGTACAAAAGCTACAGCGAGTTATAGCATATGGTGCAGAAAAACTACAGCCGGCCAATCCAATAAACTGCGGTGACGGTAAAAATTAGTTAACGGCAGTATCAATACAGCAGCGCCTCCAATACATTCACCAACGCCGTGTAGAGATTGGCGAGCATAAGAGATACTCTTGAAACTGCGCCCTTACCGATAATCCTTACCGTATCCGTTCCTTCAAATGGAGTGCCGTCGTTGAGCCGGCCAGTGAGCGTAAGCGCCGTGTATTCCCCTATCTCAATATCCTCCAGCTCCTGCGTCTTAAATAATGCGATAACAAATTTATCTTGCGCAACAATTATTCTGTGCGAAGTGATGTTTTGGATTTTGATGGTCGCTGTTTCAATATCGATGACCGATGCTCCAGAACCTTTCTTAATTTCTATCATGACGCTAAAGAGGCCTTTGTTGCCAAGATTTAATGTCTTGGGAGTTATTTTTATTTTTGCGGGAATGGTACGTAAAGTGCCGCTGGCAATAGAAATAGATGATGTACCGAAAAGAGCGTTAGTCGCGGTTTTGCCAGGATCAATTAACTGATTTTTAATCGTTTGAGAAGTAAAAATACCTATTCCCGGATCAATAAAACGCGCGAAGACGCTGTAGCTGTCGGAGGCATCAGTGATGTGTGTGGCAATATCAGGATTTGTATCCAAGAACACTTGATTGTCGCGGGAAGAAACATAAAATACCGCTTCTTCGTCTGCAGGGAGGAATATCCACTCTTCATCATCTAATATGTCACCGGAAGTTTCGGTCTCCGAAATCTCAATCTCATACTCGCCGGTCTTATAGTTCATACCGACATGACGACCATCTGATGTGATGGCATGAAGATCGAGATCTGGAGAAACGATAGGCTCCAATCTGGGCACTGCAGAATTTATAATTCTTTCGGCGCGCGTAGGTACCGCACTCGACTGTTTCGCGATATCTGAATAACGCCATGTACCAGATGTAAGCGTAAGCCTTTCGCCATAACGCCACATGGGGACAGTGAGTAATATAATGGCAACAGCGATAATTATGAATATTTTTATAACTTGAAATATCTGTTGTTTATTTCCTTTTTCCAGCCATACAAATAAAATGATGGAAACGAGAATGTAAACAATAAATAAGCCTGCGACTATATTGGTAACATACATAGACATGGTGTAGCCCATGGAATACAAATCCGGCTCAAAAAACCATGCAAAAAGATAGCGAATATCTAGCACAAGAACGCCAACAAGAAGAAAAGAAGAAAAAATAACTTTTGACTTTGTGAGTGAAAATAATTTTCTTGGAAGAGAGAGGTTAATAGGCGTTGTCTTTGATAGAATCCGAAACCCGAAACTGACTATTGCCGCGGCAAGAAGTATATAAATTCCTATTCCGAGCTTATATAAACAACAATCATAGCTTTTATTATGGTAACTGATTTCAAAACTATCCTCATCAATATTAAATAGTTTTTGATTGCTCAGAGGAAACCCGTGCATCGGAGGTAGTATACGCACAGTATCATCAAAGTCTTCTGACTTTGCGCGCAGATTACCATCAGGATCCATTATAACCCCTATATATTGACGGATAAATTGACTCGCTGATACATCTTGAATGCGTGCTGTAATAATATATTTCCCCCCAACATGTGCGTCAGACAAAGCGGTAAACTTATTTAACCGCGAAAGATCGAGAAATGATTCTCCGCCAGGAACCAATATGCCACCATGTGGTATATTGATGGCCCATCGTTCTATATTGGGTTTTTTTGTTGTGTCACCATCTTTGTAACCAAATTTCGGCAATCCTTTAGAATCAATCTTATATAGAATTAGAGCTTTTTCTAAAGGAAGCGATTTATCCCACTTATTTATTCCAATTGTACTATTTCTGACATCAAGAATATAGAATATTTCGGTGTCTGGCTCTATATTATCCTCCAAATTATACCGGAAAACCGAATCTCCGAATTTTGCCGTATCAAGAGAAGAAACGCTGTGCGTGCCAGTATCTGACTGCTGGTGAATGTCATAAACAAGTAACCCTAAAAATTCTTTCAAGAATGCGCTGATATAAGACGGATCATTCCCCTTATTATCAGGATTGTACGATCCCGTAGACATCAAGCTCCATAGACCTTCTGATGCTTCAGAAAATAGTGGGTTAAATGCACCGTCTAATCCCATTTTGTATAAGTCTGGCAGTATAACATTATCTGGCACAGGTATAACAAGTTCGCCAATTAAATGCCCGATTTCATGCGCCCAAGGACCTATCGGGTCATTTTCAGCAATAAGAAACTTAAACGAAGACGGTCCAAACGGCTGACTACCGGGACGCCATGTTTGCGATGATAAATTACTGATGTTCTTTGAAAATTGAAACGATTTGCCTTGATGCGCCACTGCTATAATGTCAAATAGCGCCGGGTCAAAACCTGTTGAGGTCGCTCTAGTAATCGCTTCTTTGACAAATTCAATCTCGTCGCCGAATTTAAATGCTGATTTATTCTCCCCTATATCAAACCAATTCCCTCCGTTGTCAAAAATCATAAAATCAAGGTCAACGGTGCCGAAAGAATTTTCGTCGTAATAATCCTCTACGCAGAACGCAAGGTCGGCATAGTACTCTGCGTCATGTCCGCGCTGATATAGTTTCGGCGGAATAAGCTTGCAAGGCTGTTCCGTAGTCGGCATCGAAAGATGCGGGGCATCTGCAAATTCAGACAAAATAACAGCTACATTGATTTTCTGTACGGTCTGTTCTGCCCACCCATCTTGCGTTGTCCATGGCAAATTGTCTTGCCCGCCGGTAAAAAAATGCGTGGTATCGCAAATGGTATCCCTATTCGTGTCGCCACATCCTTCAGCAGGTGCGTCAAACTTGTCCCAGTAGTTGCCTCCTGTTGGAAGAGGCCGATTGAAAATATTGTTTGCTAATGCGCCTTCGATAATGACATCGGTGAAATTATTTATAAAGTTATTGTTGTATATTTCACTATTGGACGCACTTCTCAAATAGAAACCTGTGTATGTACTGCCATTGTTTTCCCGTATCATATTAGAGCGGAAGACATTGGCGTCTCCGCCCTGCAAGAAGATGCCGGCAGGGCTGTCTAAAATAACATTGTTTTGAATTGTATTTCGGTTTCCCTGCAAAAAGAGACCGTGAAAGTTACCGTCTAGTATATTGTTTTGAAACACACTATCGACAGCGTCGGCATAGATGCCTCTCCGACTGTTAGTTGAAGTTATGTTCTCTACAATTCCATTATTTGTCCCCCATAAATATACTCCGGCTCCGTTGTGCGAGAGATTCAAGTTCCTTACAGTGATACCGTCGCAATTGATACAATAAAATGTGCCGAGGTTAGATGTAGCATCAAAGGTCTGGCCCGATATATTCTTCAGGTAGTATACTTTTTTACCGTTGACCGTGTTCGTAGTGCTTATAGTGTGGTCATGGTGCGCATCGCTTTGGCCGCCAACATTTAAATTGTGACGGTTCCCAGTCATGATGTTATCGGTCAGAATAGATATGTTTGATTCCCCAACTGTGATACCAAATTCGGTATTGTTTGATACTGCGTTGTTATTGAGCTTTGCACTGTATGATTTGTTTAAAATAATTCCGCTCGAATTTGCTTGAACGATGTTGGTACGGAAATGATTATTTGCATTTGAGGTTGGGTTGAAGTCAAAACCGATTCTTGAGCTGAAAATACCGATGCCCATGTTTTGTTCCACGGTATTATTCTGAAATGTGTTGTTATTCGAATTTTCGTTACGGACGCCAAAAGTAAAATTGCGGATGTGAAGATTTTTGACAGTGATGTTGTGAGCCTGAAATATATATACTCCGCTACCGGTCTGATCGCCTAATACGGTATGGTTGTTGCCGTCTAATGTAATTCCGTTATCGTCTATTTGGATTGTTTCGCCGACATCCTGCACAAGCGTGCAAGTTTTTGTCAAAGCATTCCACACTCCTATAGATTGGCAATCGCCGCCAATCGCATTATTCCGTATGAACTTTGTGCTCTGTTTTGGTTGAATGAAAATAATGTGAGGACTCGTAGTGTCTTGAGCAAAAGAATACGCGCCGTTTGAGTCAGTTCTGAATTGGATAAGATTATGATAATTATCTTCGTATTTGAATAACCATGCATTTGGCGGAAGACCGCTTATGGTGATAGTGGTGGATGCAGAATTAGAGGCAATTGGAATAACGCCAATTACAATTGTTTCCGGCACTGATTCCAGTGAAACATAGACTCGTTCTGAGCTATCCAGAGTTATGTTCAAATAATTACTGTCCGTGATTTCAAAATGAGTACCTATACCTTCAGTGGCACCAGAAAAAAGATTGGTATTGATTTGCGCATTGACAAACGCTGGAGCCGTTGCACACAATATGCCGATAAGCAAAAGTAAAGGGGATATGATAGTACGCGATGTCATCATTTTGTATAAGTATACCACGGCAAAATTTTTACAATAGTATACTATCACGCAATAATTGAACCATCGTATTAAACACTTCCGCAGTAAAATAAAAACCGCGCGGTATTATCGCGCGGTTTTTATTTTACCTCTATGCCCATGGAGCGAGCGGTGCCTGCAATAATTTTTTCCGCCGCGTCCGCGTCATTAGCGTTTAAGTCGGACATTTTCTGCTCCGCGATCTGCCGCACCTGCGCTTTTGTAACCGTACCGGCTTTACTCACCAAATTTTTGCCGGACCCTTTATCTTTGCCGAGCGCCTTCAGAAGTAGTCGTGAGGCGGGCGGAGTTTTCAAAACAAAATCAAAACTCCGGTCTTCATAGACACTAATTTCCACAGGAATGATATCGCCGCGTTTATCGGCAGTCGCATCGTTAAAACGCTTCACGAAATCTCCAATATTGATGCCTGCCTGCCCAAGTGCCGGACCGATTGGTGGCGCAGGTGTTGCCGCGCCGGCAGGAACTTGAAGTTTTAATTTTTTGATTACCTTAGCCATAGTTTTGCCATTATGCGCTAGAGCTTCTTAACTTGCAAGAAATCAAGCTCAACAGGCGTGAACCGCCCGAACATGGTCACAAGAACACGCACCTTGCCACGCGCCTCGTCCACCTCGTCAACTTTCCCCTCCAAATCCTTGAATGGTCCGTCAGACACCTGTACCAGGTCTCCTGACACCAGGTCTATCTTATGAAGCGCGTGTGTATCGCCTTTCATTCTTATAAATAGCTCGTCTACTTCCTGCTTATCAAGCGGCACAGGGTGAACACCTGAACCAACAAAACCCGTTACCCGAGGGGTGTTTCTCACGACATACCATGAATCGTCGGTTACAATCATGTCAACAAGCACATACCCTGGATAGATTTTTTCTTCCGTTTCCACGCGCTTGCCGCCTTTCACTTTTATTTTTTTCTCCGTCGGCACAATAACATTAAAAATCTTGTCTTCCATGCCAAGCGACTCAATACGCGTCTTCAAATTACGCTCCACCGCGTTCTCATAACCGGAGTAAGTGTGAATAGCATACCAATTTCTATCTTGTCCTATTTGTTTTGCCATATGTTAGATAAACAACCCAAGCCCTTTTGTGAAAAAGAAATCAAACAGCCCTAAAAATAACGCGGTCACGAGCGAAACTACGATTACTAAAATCGTGAATGCAGTCGTCTGTTTTTTTGTAGGCCAGCTCACATGCTTTAGCTCGCCTCGTGTTTCCCTTAAATATTCTACAAGTCCCATAATAATGAATTAGATTTGCCCAATTTTAAAACCCCTCGCGGGGCTTTTGGTTACTCTGTATATTATCGGATATCAAGAAAAAAGTCAAATACTGTTGTCTCCCGTATAACG
>Ga0210050_1001272_pt1 | contig 28077 bp, 11 predicted proteins | sample CryGey132114_all_FD_185463 | JGI IMG/M metagenome (GOLD analysis project Ga0210050, IMG submission 185463) | Groundwater microbial communities from aquifer - Crystal Geyser CG22_combo_CG10-13_8/21/14_all (SPAdes) (version 2) | ecosystem: Environmental > Aquatic > Deep subsurface > Groundwater ... | reverse complement strand
AGTCGGATCTTTTCTTTGAAAAATCAACACCTATTGTTATCATGGTTAAGTCCTCCTCTTTAGTTTACTTCTCTCACCCCGAGTTTACCTCGGGGCGAGGAGGACGCAATTATTCATTTTAACTGAGCCCTTCGATGTCATGCTGAGCGAAGCGCCGCCTTTGGCGAGACTCGTCTCTGGCGGGAAGCATCTCGGGGTAAAATCCGTAAAAGATCTGAAAATGCAGATTCTTCTCCCGCCTATGGCGGGATCAGAATGACACGGAAAATAAAATATGAAAGTACACGAATACCAAGCCAAAACTATTTTCGCCAAGGAAGGCCTGCCGGTTCCGAAGGGGCGCGTGTTCCGAAAAGAAGATCTTTCAGTGCAAGGCATTCAAACGGTTGCTTCTTCCGATTACGTTGTCAAAGCCCAGGTGCATGCCGGCGGGCGCGGCAAAGCAGGGGGCGTGAAATTAGTGAAAACGGCGGATGAAGCGTTTGCTTTTGCCAAAAGCCTTTTGGGCCGGACGCTCGTGACGTTTCAATCCGGCAGCGGCGGACAGCCCATCAATCAGGTTTTGGTGGAGCCTGCCAGCCATTTGGCCAAAGAACTTTACTTAGGCATTGCCTTAGACCGTGAAGCATCGCTTCCGTGCGTCATTTTCTCGGATGCGGGCGGGATGGAAATAGAAGAAATCGCGCACAAAGAGCCGGAAAAAATCCTGAAGAAACATTTTAAACCGGCCGCACCGCTTTCAGTGAACGACGCGAAAGATTTCATCAAAAACTTTCCGTTTCAGGCTTCCACCCGTACGCAAATTGCCGAAATTATTTCGAAATTAACCGCCATTTATGTGAAGTACGATATTTCGCTTGTTGAAATTAATCCATTGGGTGTTTTAGATAACGGCGAGGTCCGGATTGTGGACGCCAAGATTGTTTTTGATGACAACGGTTTGTTCCGGCACCCGGAACTCGCCGAGATGCGCGATGTGGCGCAGGAAGATCTGCGCGAAGTGGAAGCCAAAAAATATGAACTGAGTTATGTGGGTTTGGAAGGCAGCATCGGCTGTATGGTCAATGGCGCAGGCCTTGCGATGGCCACGATGGACATCATTAAACTGCACGGCGGTGAACCGGCTAATTTTTTGGATGTGGGCGGCGGCGCGAGCCTTGAAAAAGTGAAAGCCGCGTTTACCATTATTTTGCAGGATTCGAATGTCAAAGCGATTCTCGTTAATATTTTTGGCGGGATCATGAAATGTGACGTGATCGCCGAAGGCATTGTGGCGGCTGTGAAAGAAGTGAATCTCAAGGTGCCGCTTGTGGTGCGGCTTGAAGGAACGAATGTTGAGCAAGGGAAAAAGATATTGGCAGAATCAAAATTAAAATTACAGAAAGCGAATGATTTAGCAGACGCCGCCAAAAAAGTCGTGCAAGCTGCCGCGGGGTAAATATGGAATGTAAGAAGAGCCGTTGCGAGCCGAAGGCGAAGCAATCCCAGATCATAGATTGCTTCGTCCCGCCATATGGCGGGACGGTTTATGGATTCTTATTGAGTGCCGGTGCAACTGCGCCGGCCTTTGTCCGGGTTTCGCACCGTCCTTGCAATGACAACGAGATGAATAAATGTCAATATTAGTTGATCAAAATACCAAAGTGATTGTGCAGGGCATTACCGGAACGCATGGCGCATTCCATGCGCGGCAAATGGCCGAATATGGCACGCAAATTGTTGGAGGCGTCACCCCCGGCAAAGGCGGGCAAAAGGTTGATCAAATTCCCGTTTTTAATTCGGTTCGCGAGGCGGTCAAGGCAACGGGCGCTAACGCATCCGTGATCTATGTGCCTGCCAAATTTGCAAAAGCGGCTATTCTGGAAGCGGCGGATGCGGGGATTGATCTCATTGTGTGTATCACAGAAGGTATTCCGACTGTGGACATGATTGAAGTGAAACTCGATTTTGAAAAACGGAAAACACGTTTAATCGGCCCTAATTGCCCTGGCATCATTACGCCGGGGGCTTGCAAAATCGGCATCATGCCGGGTTATATTCACAAGCCTGGTAAAATAGGTGTGGTATCAAGAAGCGGCACGCTGACTTATGAGGCCGTGTGGCAGCTGAGTTCGCGCGGACTAGGGCAGTCGACTTGCATCGGCATTGGCGGGGACCCTGTTTTAGGGACCAACTTTATTGATTGCTTGGAACTTTTTGAAAAAGACAAACAAACTGAAGGTGTATTAATGATCGGTGAAATCGGCGGGGAAGCCGAAGAACAAGCTGCAGACTTTATCAAGCAGCACATGACCAAACCGGTGGCAGCTTTCGTGGCCGGTCAAACGGCACCGCCCGGTAAACGAATGGGCCATGCCGGCGCCATTATTTCGGGCGGAAGCGGTACGGCGGCTGAAAAAGTCAAAAAATTGCGTTCTGTCGGCATTCAAGTCGCGGACAGTCCCGCTGATATCGGTCAAACAGTTCAAAACACGCTTGGAAAGGTGTCGTCGTGACGCGGCTTTCATCCGTTGACTCAAGCCGCAACGTGGATCATGCTTACGATCAATATTTGATTGCGCATGATGCCGAAGCCATTGCTGCCGTCAAACAGCATCAAGACCAGCTCAAGAAAAGCAATGTGAAATTCGGCCGTTTTCCGATCCCCTCATTTCTCAAAGCGCATTTTATTACGCCAAAACAAGAAAAATTGGTCAAATCCATTACCGATTTCTTTCATTCGATTCTCAATACAGTGACCTCGCTTTATTTTGCGGAACCCACATTAAGTCCCCAATTTCAGTTTACGGATGCGCAAAAAGAACTCATTGCCATTGACCCGGGCCTTTCGCGGAGCGTCGTCATTTTCCGCTTGGATGGTTTCTTAGAAGGTGAAAGCGTGAAATGGCTTGAGCTCAACTGCGACTCACCTTCGGGAATGGGATACGGCGATACGCTGGAAGGCTTGTTTTTTAAGACCCCTTTCCTGAAAGATTTTTTTGAAGAGCACCAATGCAAACAATCCGAACGGGCGCAGAAACTTTTGTCGGGGCTTTTGAGCGCCTATGAAGAATTCGGCGGTTACGAGAATCCTCAAATTGCGCTCCTCGATTGGAAAACTGTCCGGACCAAGCCGGAGCTCGAAGTCTTAAAACAATTTTTTGAAAGCAAAGGTTACAAAGCTACCATTGCCGATCCTGCCGAGGTGAAGTTCAAAGGCGGCAAGTTGTATCAAGGCAATTTCAAGATTGACCTCATTTACCGTCGTGTGACGACGGTGGAATTGGCCGACCGCCATGAAGATGTTCAGGATTTGATCAAAGCCTACCGCGAGCGCGCGGTTTGCTTGGTGAATCCCTTGAGAGCGCAGATTGCCTCCGACAAAACCGTTTTGTCTATTTTAACCAATCCGTCCTATCAGCGGCTTTTTTCAGCGCGTGAAAATGAGCACATCAAAGCGCATTTGCCGTGGACAAGGCGTGTGATAGACGCGGAAAACTTTTATGGCGGGCATAAGAATTACTTAATTGATTTTCTGAAAGACGAAAAAGAAAGCCTTGTTTTGAAACCTGCTTTTAATTACGGCGGGCGTGACGTGATGATCGGCGCCGAATCCAACGATGAAGATTGGAATGCCGCCATCGGACGGGCGCTCAAAGAAAATTGGGTGGTCCAAGAATTGGTTGGACAGCCCAAGATTACTGTGCCGGTCGTGATCAATCAAAAATTAGATTTTGAATACAAAAAGGCCGGCATCAGTATTTTTGCTGCCGATGGTAAATATGCCGGCGGCCTTTCCCGCTTAAGCGAAGAGACGGTGATCAACGTCTCCCGCAAAGGCGGTTTAATCCCCGTTGTCGCTTCCGAAGAAGTGGTCAATCGTTAAATCTAAACCTGGGTAAACGTGGGGTCAGGTCCGGGACCTGACCCCAGGCAGGAATTCCCACCTAATAATAGTACTATTTAGTACAAATTATTGTTAATTATAATCTTTTTAAAACCTCTTATTGAAAAGATAGCGGTTTTTGGCTATACTCATCAGGTAATCCACAAGAGAGGGAAAGTACTCAACATAAACTGTGCAACCGTTTAAGCCTTCCTTAAAACTGATTGCTTTGATCACAGTGATAGCGTTCTCTTGGACGTCTACCATCGCATATAGCGATGTTCCGCTTGTCATCGAAACTCTCCAAAAAAATCCTGCGCTCACACGCGCCAAAGCCGCGATGGACACATTCGCCGTTCGGTCTGAATTAAGAGAGCTGCTTGGTCTCCAGCGTAAATTGTCAACTGATACAGCGATAAGCAATAGGCGTTATGCATTAAGTGGAAAAGAAACAGACCTTAACGCTTATCCATTAGTGCTTGACGCTCAAAACAGGGCTGAGCTACGAAAAAGACAATTAAAAAACCCTAATCAAGAAGACATCCGAATTATCGAGGAAATCTTAAAGCCGTTAGATGACGCATTATCAAGTTTCTCAAAAGATGACGGGTCATCTGCTCAGGCGGTTGTGGTTCCAAATGCTCGGTTTCTCGTTGATTTTTTCAAATGGCGCGCCAGAAAGCTTGGTTTTAAATCTGTCGCTGCGTATAAAGAATATCTGGTTCATTTCTTGGAGAATGAACCGCATGATTTAAGACGGCGCGAAGCTCGTGAAATCAAATATGTGTTGAATCGCTTGTTTTATCCTCAGGACACACAATATACGGTTTCGCAAAACATGTACAATGCCGAGGCGGATGTTTTTATGGGGCAATGGATGAATTTACTCGAAGAAAAAAAACAACGCGGAGAATCATCCTTAATCGTTCGAATTGTTGGTGTGGGGCGAGGACCAAAGAGAGATAGTCAAGATTTTGAACTTCGTCAAATTTACAAGATGTGGAATCGCTTGAATCAAAGAGTCCCGGCCTTAAAAGATTGGGATATTCAGTTTCATGTTTATGATGTGAATGGCATTTTTTTATCACACGTGGAACGATGGCTTAAGCGCTATAGACGGTTTAAACAATTGGTAAAACTTCACTGGCTGGATTTTTTAGATCCTGAACAGGTTTTGGGGCAATGGGATGAAACACCGGCCGATCTCATCGTGATTCGAGGTGTATTTTATGGCCTTCCATCATATTCTTATTTAATTTCTGACTCTCGTATAATCAGGCCGGGCGGATTGTTGATAACGGATCAATATACCGGAGCCATGTTGATGGGAACGGAAGAGACATGGCATACAGATACCGGCGCAAGATGGACAGAGAAAAATGGAGCATTTGACCGTGTTTATGGTGATCCGTCTATGCTTCATACTCACGACGAATTCGCAATTTGGATTTTGCGTCGAAAAGAAACAGTGTCTGAAATACCCCGTTCCGAATCGAGAGGTCTTTTAGGTCTGAAAGAGGAATCAATGGTCTCTTCCACACAATTTCAGGCAGATCCTCGCCATAAGGCGTTGGCGAGTCCATCCGGACAAGTCCGCCGTGCTTTTTGGCGGACATCCTCTGGCGGAGACGCCCGATCCCCGGTCTCTGCCTCTCGCGCTGAACTTCGGCGGGAAGATAGCCGGAAAAATAAATCGAAGACGCTCCAATTTGTTTCGGGTGTTTTGTTGTATGGTTTATTTGGCGTCACGCTTTTCCTAAGTGTGGGAATGATTTGGACGATTGTCCAATCGCTTCCGGATATGATTCGATACGGAAAGCTGATTGATCAATTGACTGCAGAAGGAAGAACCATCCCTTACTATCTGTTTAGTTTTGGTTTCTTCACGGGTTTTGGTCTGCTTGCCAATTTCTTAAGAGAACCGCTTCAAGCCAAATGGATTGTTTTTACAAACCGATTAAGACCGTCCAAAACTGTTCTTAAGAGCACACATCCCAAACAAACTTTATATCTGCGCGGGAAAGGTCTTTTTGGTCTGAAAGCAGTCGAGGTATCGCTTTCCGGCCGTGAAAAACTTATTTTATATCCGGAACGAAAAGGTGAGGGCGTTGCTGCTGAGTTGGTGACCAAAGTCGAGAATCCCGCGAAGCACGATTACTATTTGGAACCAAAAGCGAGCCGCTATCTTTCAAGCGATCGAAACGCCATTTTGCTTCGATGGAATCCTTTAACGGAAACAACGGAGTTTGTGACGGCCGGTGAACCTGAGGATGTGAGTAACGGCGTTACTTTTCTAAAAATACACATGCCGCAATCGAGAACGATCGAACTTGAATTAACCGATAAAGAGCGCAGCGTTTCTCTGGCATTCGAATATTTCTTTGCGGTCATCAATCATTTGGAAACGTTTCATCGCATGATGTTTGCATTTGTCATTGGTTATTCGTCTGTGCTGGGCCTGCTCATGCTTCTTTTACTGCGTGATGTTGAGGCCGCCATACTTCTCTTTGCCACCGTATCTTTGAGTGGATTAATTTATGAATTCTTGTTAACACAATTTGCTTCTCGTGGTTTGCCGTTTGTTTGGCGGTGGATTCAGAAATGGCACCGTCAATTACTCAACCACACAAAGAAGGTAACACCCAACCTCACCGACCGATACTTGAGAGATAAGCATCACCCTTTTTCTTTGTCGCGCGATCAAGACTTAACGCCTTACCATCAAAGATCAGAAGCTATTCATAAAATTATCCTTGAGCTCTCCAAGGCAAGAATACGGGCACCGTTTGCCTCGGATGATGTGCTGACGGTGCTGCATCGTTTGGCCAGGACAGTTACCGATGACAAAAATCTAAATCGTGCCATCGAGAATGAGCTGGTTGATTGGGTATCTGAGTCTCATGATTTGAGAGCCGTGGCAAGCGTTATTGCCGGCTGGACACAGGCGGAAGGCAGCCGGTCTCTTAAATTAGATCAAGCGCTTCAACAACGTTGGCAACTGGACAAACAAGACGTGCGCGCACTCAAACAGCTTGGTAGCCAAGTGCCATCTGACATCCGTTACGAGTTGACAGAGCCAGAAACGGATTTGCCCCCTGTTATGCCGCCTGCTTACGAAGATCAGATTCGGGAAAGAAATGTTTATGGGTTGATGGGTGGAGAAGAAATCGAGAACATTGCGCGCCGGGCGCGTTCGATTGATCCCAAGCAACTTACATTATTTTTAAAAGAACAATTACAAAAAGCGTTTCCTGGAGATGCTAGTCAGGTGCGCATTCGAAGTGTGATCGGGTTTGGCAGTTATCTTTATGGGGTACGCCTGGATCCAACCGATTTGGATCTTTTGGTGGTGGTAGATCATGTGAGTGATTCAGAATTACCAAAGCCGATCAAACTAACCGTCACAGAGGTGCCACGCCAAGTATTTAGAGGAGAACGCGCCCGTTACACGAGCGCCATGGACATTCAATTTATGACGCATGAAAATTTGATGCGTACCACCAAATCTTCGACATTAGTGGCTAATTCCGGTATTGTTTTAAGAAATGACGAAATAATGTCGGACGGTCAAACACCGATCTTAATTGATGAACCGCTCAGTTCAGCGCGAGCATCCGATGTAAACCGCGTAGTTTGGGCAGCAGATGCCTTAAGTGATGCCAGACAAATGATCATCAAAGAACTTCGCTGGACGACCCGTTATGACGATCCTGTGCCGGTCTTCCGGGCAAAAGCGTCTCGCCGGTTGGATGAAGCAAATCTTTACTTGATGAAAGCAGATTCTTCCGTGGCAGTTCCGCTGCAAGAGATGAAAGATCTTAGGTTTAAATTTGTGATGTACCTGGAAGGTCACCGGAAGCACGACGTTTTTCAAAACGATTTGCGTGTGATGCGCGAACGGCTCTATACATCCCTTTTGCGTGCCCGGGCGGCTTTGATTTGGCGGCAATTAAAAACTCTTCAGACCTTGCCCACCGATGGAAATCAATCAGGAAAAACCAGTTCTGAACTTCGCCAAAACAGCCAACCGTTAATAGGCGATCCTCAACCGCAATCACCATCGACTGCGGACAATGGACCATCAACCAACCGGTCCGAGCTGCGTTTCCGTGAATTGTCTGACATTTCTCAGCACCCTCATTTACAACAGTTCTTTACGGTGCTTGGTCCAGGAGTTCTTGTTACGCCCACGGAATTGTTGATAGCTTTTCAACAGGCGTTGGAAGGAGTTAAACCAATAATCAATGAGGAAGAAATTACACCGGAGCGCTATTGGCACATTCTGACGATTTTAGAAGACCTAGCCCAATCTAATCCTGACGGCAGGGCTGCTGAGCTGTATGAGTTGTTACTCCCCAACGATGAAACAGCAAAACAAATTCGTCGGGAACTAAATATATTCCTGAATGAGCTAGGAAATTACACACTCCTTCCCGAGGAACTAATGCTAAAGGATGCTGCGGATGCGGTTTGGTATCTTGCGCTAGCTGCGTGGCAACAAAACGTATCAAGAATGCAGGACGCCAAAGATGGAAAGTTGGAGATTTTATCTAAGGCAATTCTCGAAAGCATTCCTTATTTTGTGCCGATCATTGCGCCCTTGCTACGCGGAGCCGATCCCCAATCGTTGGATTTTTGGATGCCGCTCGCATTTCCTTTTAATTGGCCATTCGAGGAACGAGATGCACTTGAGAAATTACAAAAGGCTCTTTTGAATGTTCGTCAGACTGAACCAAAGCAATTGGCGAAGGCCAGCACGCTCCTAGAGTTTGTCCGGAGCAGACAAGCCGAATTCCCTGACTTGGATTTGTCCTCGACAATCAAATTACTAGAAGCAGATCCGGACGCATCAGTGCTCGACCTTTGGATGGAACTCATGTACGGCACTTTTGTCCCCACCGCATCTCAAATGTTTCATGAACTTAAAAATAATTTTCTTGCCGCGTATGGACCTTATTTGGATCAGGCAAAAGGGCGGCGCCAACGGTTCGAACGCTGGTTCCAAAAAGCCGAAGGAAACATAAAATCTTTTTCACAGTATTGACCGGGCGAGTTGTATCCCTCCACGGGGCGGGCCGAACTGCGCCACAATCCTAACCTAATCGAAGACAGCACCGGACTCTTGGAAGAAAAAAGATCTAAAAGATTACCGAGCTTCGAGAGCCGTGAGACGGCGGTCAATCACAAGGAGATCGTCTTTGGTAGCGACACTCTTAAGCACGATCTTAATCATAGAAACGTCCGTTTCCACGCGCGTCAATCTTCCGTCAATTTGATCCAAACGCCCGTCAATTTTGTCCAAACGGCAATTGACTTGTTCCATGCCTTCGCCGAACACGCGAAATTGGCTGTCAATATCCTCGAGGATTACCTTGACTTCTCTTTCGGAATAACCCGGTTTTTTGGGTGGTTTTACCATCACATCTTTCCTTTCTTCGTGGGAGGGAAGTTAACAATAACACTTGCTTCCCCAAAAGTCAAGATGGAACCCACGGCTTTGATTTGGCGGCAATTAAAAACTCTTCAGACCTTGCCCACCGATGGAAATCAATCAGGAAACACTAGATCCGAACTGCGCCAAGACAACGATAGACGAGAAATTGAAAAAGACGATGTGTTTACCATTCAGAAAAAGTTAGGGGAGCGCCAAATTCAACCCAAACGCGCGGGAACTCCATTTGTCATTCCGCTCGCGCGTCTTCGCGCCGGTGATTTAGTGATGGTGGGCGTGAAAGAAAAAGATAAGACGCGGTATTTCCTCATTCACGGTGAAAATAAAAACAAGCAATTACGATTGATTCATGTGACGCGACTCAGGGATGAAGTGTCTGATGACTCAAGAAAGCGGGCCGAAGTCCCCATTTCAGTCACTGCTTTTAAATTTATGTCAAGCCACGGCGATTATTTTCAACGGAACACACTCGATCTCACCCATCCGCAAGATTCAGCAGTCGTGGCAGGAAATACGCCGTTACAGTTCTACTTGGGCGTTCAAACCACTCAAGGCGAGCCGGGCCTTGCTTTGAATAATGTTCAAACCACAAACCTTGATGTTGAGATATTCCAAATAACCCAACACAAAAGCTTGCCCAAAGCAACCGAACAATTTCAAAAACTGGCTGCCCGTCATTTGGCATCCCTCGAGAAAAAAAGCCGCGGCATTTTCAGTAATGAATTCCTCAAAGGTACCGGCCATTTGATTGCCAGGTACCGAAAGGCTGTGACCTTATTGGTGTTAACGGGTCTATTGGGGCTAACGGCTTTTGGGATGTTCCGATATCTGGCAAATATTCGGGAAGCCACGCTCGGGAAACCGTATGTTGTCAATTTAGCAGAAGTTTATCGCAATTCTAACATTGTATTTGAGGATCATACGGAAGAAGGATTATTAAAGACACAAACGCTTTCCTTTCCGATTTATCAAGCACTCACCGTTGCTTCACGCGAAAGACGATTTGCCATTCGAAAGATTAATGTCAGCGATCAATATGATGAAGCCAAGCATCGTCTGCCTAACGAGGTTATCGTATCCTTGGAGATGGATGATGTGTCGGACCTTTCTTCACGCGCCGCACGGCATGAACCAGAATTAATCCCCGTCAATCTCCGCCGCGCCTCAGATGTCCTAACGCTTCAAGAAAGAATTTACGGCGGCGGCTATGAAGCCAAACAAAATAGCCGTTTACTCATCGCCAATTTTCTTAATTTGTTTGTGTGGTATCCCATGATTGCGGCCGGCGTTTTTCTGATTTGGGCTCTGGTCAGTTTCGTCAAAAAAATTTCGAGCTATGTGGAAGACACAGGCTCAGAAGCGCACTTCAGAGCAACCGTGATGAGTCTAGAAGTAAAAGGGGATATTGACCGGGACACAGACAATCCGAGAGGTAACAAGAGCGGTTCAGTTCATTCAGAGTTACGACAGATCATCATCACCCGCTTTAACTATACACAAGCACTGCATGAAGTCACCATACCCGTTGCGATTCATTTGACCATTGAGTCGGATGGCCATCATATCAAAGGAGAATACGGTGGGGAAAAAAGAGAGATTGTGTTGGGGCGCTTAGAAGGTTTGACGGATGATCAAAAAGCCATCCTGGACCGAAGTTTTCGGTCAAAATTGCCAAAAGGGGATTATGTTTTAATTGCTTTTAAGGAAGCAGATTTTATCGCGCTTGCTAAAATGGCGCATCTTGAACTTTCTGAGATTTCAGATCCAGAACTCAGGCGTGTGGCAGAATCCCATATTCATTTTCAAGGGCAATTATCAAAGCGCTTGGAAGAAATCGGGAAAAGGATTCCAAAAGACAAAAGGCCGGTTTTAAGTGACTCCCCAACGCAATCAGTTCGCGTGGGAGAATATATTGTTTTCGGTCCCGGTAGTCCCGAGAAAGTCAACGCGCTTTTTGGTTTTGCGGCAAATTATTATGGTGAACCAGTTTACTTTTTCCCTTCAGAAGGCCCCGTTTGGTCTGAAATTAAGCATATTAATTTTAAAAATATCCCTGTTCATCAAGACTCTGACGAATACGTTCAAGTTAGTATTGAACACGAAGAGAGTGAAGGTATTTCCGACGTTAGCCTGTCGGCCAGGTATCCGAATAAAGATTTAACCGAATCATCGGATATCAAGCACATTCCTTTCTTTCTCACATTCTTATTTGGACTCTCAGTCATCACGAGCGTTTCGGCCATGGCGTATTTGCTCTCAAACAGTTTGCTTATTTTCGGCGTTGCTGGGGGTGTTCTTTTAGTCGCGGCAGTTATCCTCAGCAAAACCGTCTTTCATAAAAATAGTTTACCAAAAGCGGACAAAGAGAAATTGCTCGAAAAGAAGACAAAATCTGAACTTCGTGAAATGGTTAATGATCCGAGTTATTTGATTGCCAATGTAGAGACTTTGGATCGGATCAGCCGCGAAGCGGTCCTTGTTGGCGAAAAGCGGCAAGCAGCAGATGACGAATATGAGGATCATATTTTGGTGGATGACTTCTTCAGGCGTCTGGCTAAAGAAGACGCCAAGGATACTCTCATCGTGTTGTTAACCGATTTGTATGGCGGATTAGAAAATGAGGTTGATTGGGCTTCTTTGCAACCTGACAAACGACTATTGGTAGCGGCCGCGGAACGTCTTCAATCCGTGGGTCAAAGTGGTGTATCTGATGTTTGGGAAATGTCAAAATCAGCCGCGCATTCACTGGTCACCACGCGCGTACAAAGACGGACAGTCCTTCGTTTATTTGGGGCGGCTTTATGGGCTTCCGGTGCGGGGCTTGGCGGACGTGCGGTCGATTGGATCGGTCAGGAAGTTCATTTACAAACATTGGTAACAAAAAACTTACCAAGCTTGTTTAATGGTTTAACACTCTCAGTATTTCCGGACTCAACATTACAAAATGAAGCGGCTCTTGATGATCCCGATATCGCAGTTGATGTTTATGATTGGAGTATAAAGAAACGAAAAGCTTATAACCAATTAATGGATGAATGGGGGCGTAAATTGTTTCCTGAAGTCGTACGCTTGATCCGGCAGCAGCCCAAATTATTTGCTGATCTGGCAGCAGCCATGGAACAAGAAAGATTTAGCCAAAGAATTCTTAATCATGATCCGAGTTGGGTGCCTGATTTAGATCATTTTATGTCTGCCATGATGCAGCCGCAGGCACTTGATCATTTAGTAAGGGCTCAATTGCAGCGGCTGTGGGTGGAATGGCGTCCGCAATTGCAAATTTTTCACGATCTCGTTAACGATTTGCCTGAGGAGGTGTTTTCCCTTTTGGGGGATCAGTGGGATGATGAGGAAGGAGCACCCAATGACATCTTAGCCAAAAAGACCGCATTGCTCGAAAAAGAACTGATTCGCGTTAATCAAAAATTGTCTCGGATTAAAGACATCGGCAAACGTATTTGGTCGCCGGAAGGTGTGTGGGGAGTGACGCCTGAAATGCGCGAACTTTACCATCAGCGTGGTCATTATGAAATGCTGCGCGAAGACTTGGATTGGAGTCTTTACTTGTTGCGGCAAACCAAGCGAAAATTAGAAGCAAACACCCGCAGACACATCTTGCCGCCCAAACGAATGCGCGCGCGACCAACCTTAGATCCTGTCATTGTTGCCGGCACTGCTTTTCGTCCGGGTGAATTTGAAAGTGATCCCATCCGTTTCCGTCTTAAAATTACACCCGAGCCTGACCGTTCCGAATTACGTCAAGACATGCAAATTTCCTTGGGCAGCCCTGAGTTTCTTTTGGCTCTTTTGGCATCGATTCCGTTGTCTCGCAATGTCCAATCCATTGCAAACGAAATTGAACAAGTCAAGCAATCAGCTTCGCTAAGTGCAGCATTCGCTGAATATGAAAAGATGGCTCAGCGCAGTTGGGATCGCCAGGGGGAAATTGGTCAAACAATTCATGATGCTATGATCGGGTGGATTCGATCGATGGCGCCTTCACAAACATTTCAAGCGGTTACTTTTGGTGTTGACACCGAAGGCTGGGCTAGGTTTCTGTCCAAAGAATTCCCGACACTTCAGGCGACCGACATTCGCATCGAACCTTTTCCCGATACGTTGCCTCAAGATCATGCATTTGATTTTGCTTTTGGTTTTTTACCGCTGGCCATGATGGATTGGGATCGAACAATTTCCGAAATGAAGCGTGTCGTAAAGCCAGGCGGGCATATACTCTTGTTTGTCGACCACCAGGACTCCATCATGCGGGATTATTTTATCCACGAACAAACCGTGCTTAAGGAAATGTATGATTACATTCTGCAGGCCGTGGATGCGCTTGAAACCACAACTTTATCGACAGGCGAAATACCCGAATGGCTACCGTTGCTGCAAGCATTTGTACACGGTCCCGAAGTGACTCGTTTCCTTCCTTATTTTCAATTGATTTTTCCGGACATCATTGAATATCTTTTCGATCCATCTACCGATCCGGAAGTGGAACAACTTGGTTTTGATAAAGAACGCGTCCGGTTACTCATCTTAGACCTCCTGAAAACGCTTAAAACCATGTATGAACGTCAATTGGGATTCATTGGTTTAATGATACAAGAGAACAAATTTGCGCTCTCAGAAGAAGAAATCAACGCCTTTTTAGATGCGAATGGTTTCCCTAAAGATACGCGCACGTTTCGTCTTATCCGTTTGGAAGGACAAAAAGATATCCTCGGTTATGCCATTGAACTAAGAATGCCTGCATCTGAAGCAAATGCCGCATCCGAAAGTGTCACCAAAACGGCGCCAGATGTTCAAAATGCAGTCAAAATAGAAACACCAAGCGAAGTTATCTCGAAGGCTCTTGAAGCGGAAGAGGCGGCTTTGGCGCATTTGGATCCTGATATCCGCGAGGTGATTACGGATCAAACAAAAGCACCGGAACTATTAGCGGGTGAACGAAATGCGGTCTTGCGCCGCTATATTCCTTATGCCGACAAAATCCATCCGGATGATTGGCAAGCGATTAAACACCTGCTGACCCAAAATGACGAGCATGCTTCATTAATTCAAAATCATACGCCGTCTTTGATTCATCTTGAACATCCTTTTGTAGATGAACATGGCGAAAAAATCGCAGCCATTCAATTAAAGCGCATCTCATTTGATGAACGTGAACTCCTAGAGCCGCATGATGGCCATGGCCGACAGGATCAATTATTTTCCGCAACACCCGACGGTTTTTACGTCGACAAGCACCCCAATCCGAGATCGCCCCAAGGTGCTATGGTGTATCAAGTAGCAGCGCGGGAATTTGTTAATACACATCTATTGCATACCAACGCCGCTTTTAATGAAAAAGCCCGCGTCAAAGCACTGCTCGCCGTCGGCTTGTTTCCGAATGCCAAATCTTTCGAAGAAAATCCTTTAGGATTTGTCATGTTGGGTGTTCCGGAATCGGGTTTAAGCAGGTTGAAGAAAAACCGGCTTGGGTTAAAGAAAGCCAGACTTTACGGCGGAACGCTTCGGCTGCTTCACGATCTTGGTTTTGTACACTTTTTCCTGCATCTTTCTAACATGTCGATCGATTTCGATGGTCTAAAAGAAAATCTGCCGGTTGTGCACGATCTTGATCACATGCAAAGCCGGGCGTTGGATCACTTGACCGAAGCGCAGCTGCTTGCTTTGATGACGGGAGAGTTGCGCCGGACATTGGCCCAGATTCATGATGCTAACGGCGGGGTAACAAAGGCCGAACAAATAGAATTCTTGAAAGGTTATTTTGGAGAAGACATCCCCCCCGGCAATCTGTCGCCATCCGAAGTTTTGGAGTTATTACATGCTGCTGTCGAAATTGTGATGCGGCCGGATGTGAATGTGAAGATTGAAAATATCGACTTTCATCCCATCATTGATCGATTAAAGGAAAACGTGAAAGTGGCTGCCGGAAACGCGCGTGCTGAGCTCAGAGCCATCCCGGCAACAGGACGCGTGACTTTAAAAGGAGGTGTTTCCGGGATTGATAGTTCAGCAACAGGTTTATTGGATATTTTGGATGAGAATCGTGCCCCCACCGGACGCCAAGCGATGAAAAAAGAAATACACCAAAACGGCTGGTGGCATCAGGTGGCTCATATTTATCTTTTTGATCAACATGGCAGAATTTTATTGCAAAAACGCTCATCCCAAGAAACAGAATCCGCAGATAAATTCCAGGTAGCTGTTAGCGGACATGTGGATGCCGGAGAAACGCCGCTCGAAGCTACTTTAAGAGAGGGCGCCGAAGAAGTTGGTATCACATTTAACCAAAACCGTTTGATACCAATCTCAAAACCATTGGAAATCAAACGCGAATATCCCCTTGAGACCGGCTTCAACCGCGAGTTTGTCACCGTTTACGCCTATGTGGTGACGGATGAAGAGCTTGAGGCCATTCGCCAAGGCTACAACCTCAACGAAATATCAGAATTGGAACTGATTCCCATGGAGGATTTTGAAGCCGAAGTCAGGGCTGATATTGAAAGGGGAGACGTTTACAGCCGCACATTGCGTTTGGTGCTTTCCAAAGAAACCGAGTTGTGGGGACGTTTGAGAAAATTTGGTTTTCAGTCACTTGATTCAAAAAGCGAGCTTCGCGCCCAGCATGTCAAACGCAAAGATTTTGACCCGGTTGAAGCGCATCTGGCTTATCGGCCTTTTTTGAACGCCGGTATCCGGTTGACACAGGAGATCGGGCATGGTAGTTTTGCCGGCACTGCTTTTCGTCCGGGTGAATTTGAAAGTGATCCCATCCGTTTCCGTCTTAAAATCACACCCGAACTTGATCGTTCTGAGCTAAGAACAGTCGAACGCGATCAATGGATTCGGGCAAAGGAGCTGGTTCAAGAGCTCATGTTGGTTCTTCATGGAATGGATGAATCTGCTGGCGAAACGAGTGGAAACTTCCGCGATTTTCTACATCCGGTGAGCGTGCACCTACATGCATTATATGTGTTCCTGAACAGCATGATTGACGGTACTGATCAAAACCCGAAAGAAATCATAGCCGCTTATGCCAGCCTGAAGGAAATCACTCTTTTTCTAGATGAAATGATTCAAACAAGTGATATTACTCGCATTAAAGAAATGGCAGATCAAATGGTGGCCAACCCGCCGCCAGGGCTTTCCAAAAGCATTTTAGGTATTGCCAAATTCATTACGAAAGGCGGTTGGACCGATGGCGTGCGGGACCAGCTCATTATCTTTCGCGATGCATTTCAAGCACGTCAGGACGAACTGAATCAAATAATTCAATCAGCGGCGCGCTCTAGGGGAAAACAAATCGTTAATTTACTGCTAGATGCTTTTGATCAAAATGTGCGTTCACTTGCGCCATCAAAGGGCTCAACTTTTCGTGGCGTGATTCATTTGACCGAAGCACCCTTACAAGATCTTTTAGGTCTGTTTTCGATTCGCAAGCCGCTTCTTCCTAGAGCGATTCCAACACTACATGCGCGAATGAGTTCCATCGACCATTGGTCTAATTCGTTTTCGAATCCTGGCAATGAATCAAAACTAAAAGAATGGGCTGAGGGTATTGACACCGAAGACCGAGCACACCCTTTGAGCGTCCGTTTGACGGCCAAATTTATTCGAGAAAATGGATTATCCCAAGAAGTCTATGAAGCCTTTGCTGCTTTCCGGACAGTATTTGACCAGCATGCCGCTGAACTTCAGCAAATCATTCAGTCTCTTACACCAAAAAAAGATAACCAGTCAAATAAAACGAAAGCAGAACTGCGCCAAGCTAACCGGCTTGGCACTGTCGGCTCCTCACAGCGAACGGCTGTTCGGGCCGAACTGCGGGGAAAACACTTCCCGCCTGCACCGCAGGGAGACGTTTCTTTTCAAATGCCGGTCGATCATGTGGAAACTTTCCCCGATCCAAAGACACAAGCTTTTTATGGGCCTTTTTTAGATGTCGGTATCCGATTAACACAACAAATTGGTCAAGGAAACTGGGCAAAAGTTTTTACCTTTGATTTGCCTTTGGAACAAATTGCACCTCACTTACCGGTCGATCAGCCTGCCATTTATTCACATCCGGTTTATATTAATACTGTTATTCGCATTGCACCGACAGGCGAGATTGAAGGACCCGGGGTCATTCGCCATCAAGCGCAGGGACTCCATTTCCCGAGTATTGCACGGCTATTTTTGGCAGGGACTGTTGGAGACTACACGTTTCATATCATCCGGCGAGCGGGCATTACCAATCATATTCATCTGTGGCAGTTGCCCATGTATCCCAATATTTATCGTTATTTGTTTACGGATTTCAAAACATTGGTTCATGCCGGTTCTTGGTTAATTCAAAGCGTCGGAATGTTTGAGCAGGCAGGCTTACCGCATGGTGATTTAACCAATAATGTGGTGGTCGGTGATGACGCTCGATTAGTTGTCCTTCAAGACCGCTTGGAAGGACATCCGGCAGATACGCAATTAACACCCATCCCGCCATTGGGCAAACATTACCGCACCATTGCCGGTTACAGCGCCTTATCGTTTGCAGAGAAACTCAAAATCGACCGCATTCAAACGGGCATCCTTTTGGCATGGCTTTTTGGCCTTGTGCGGGGAGAAAATTTCTTTGCCCAGCCGGTTAGCGATTTAAGTCGAAGCTTGAAACTAGCCATTCAACGCAACCGGGCTCACTTCATTGGCCCAAGTGCTTTACCGCTTAAATATCGGGCAGCACAGGCATTGGCTTATTTCATTATGAATTTACTGAATGAACACAGACGAGCCTATCACTCAATGACGGAAGTGCACGAAGATTACCAACGTTTTTTTGAGGAACTGGGTATCCAATTTACCGAATTTTCGTGGGTAGATCAGTATACTGCTAAACAAATTCAAATCGGTTATGTCGCTCAACCGGATGAGAGTTCCATCAGACAGCCGGAAGGTGTGTTGAAGTTTACATTTGAACGCATGATGCCCGTCGATGAAACCCCGCAACCGCAAGCGGTTAATCAAGATACTGATAAAAATCAACCAGAGAAAACGAAGAGCGAATTACGTGTGAAATCGAATTTTGACAGCAATCGTTTAGAGGCAGCCATCATTCAAATTCTTGACCAAGCACAAAAACCCCTCACTTACGCAGAAATCACCGAACGTTTGCATCAGCAGGAGGAATTTGATGGAATTTCAGTAGAACAGGTGAGGCATTTTGTCTTCAACCATCATGTTTACAATCATCCGAAGAATGGCAGCCGACGAGAGCGCAAACAACCCGCAACGACACAAACGACTTCTCGCCCTGAATTACGCATGACTGATGATGAAGAAACGATGATGGAACGCTGGTTGCGCGAGAATGAAAATTCACCAGCAATGATCGATCGGGTTTCCGGATTTTTCAGAGCAGATAAACCTGTTTTATTGGAGATCGGCAGCGGAAGCACGGCTCATATTGCGGCCATGGCACGCCGACATCCGGAAATCAATTTTATCGCGACCGATGCTTGGGTGCTTAACCCCGAAATTTCAGGTGCAAGCCCATCCTATCATCGATATTGGGAAGCTTGGCACGCAGGTCAATTGCAGGCTCAGATTGATTCAAAAACATTGGATAATCTGGTCGTATTAAAAATAGATGCTGAACAGCTGCTAACGTCTTTACCCGATCACTCTGTTCATCAACTTTTACTCGTCAATCCAGAGCCCTCCGTATTGAACACAGTTTTGGATTTAATCTTAAACCAAGGGTATTCAAAAAAATTAGCACCGGGATGGGAAATTATTCTCAAGCCGTTTTTCCCGCTGGCCGTGACTCAATGGGAGAGTGTGCATAATCACCAAATGAAATCCGTTACCGATCACATTAAAGAGACTGAAAAACTTTTGTCAAATGTAGTGACCAAGCCGGGCTCGAAAATCTTGCACGACGTTGATCTAACTCAAGGGGAAGTGCGTTACACGAGCAATCAGAAAACAGTTGTCATCACAGAATCAAGTTTGGCCGCGCCATTAGACATAACAGCAAGGCCGGCTAATTTTAATCTAGCTTCTCCGAGGAATGTACAGCCTGAAGATCGCAGGGCGATTGAAGGCGCTGCTAACCATATTGAAGGACTTCTTGAAACCGAAGCAGGACGCTCTGAACTCAGGCGGGATGAAAATGCCGGTGTTGCTTTTCGTCAAACGGTTAATGGCGGTGGCGTTTCTGATAACGATCGAGCAAATGCCAAGTTAGAGCGAACACACATACCAAAAAAACCGTTCCATACGCAAACCAAATTGGGTCAATCTCGTTCATTTTACTCTTTCCTTTCAGCTGAATCGAGTGTCAACGACAGCAAAAGCGTTAGGACATATAAGATACTGCCAATTGCAAATACTGGCAAGTTGAAACCTTCAGACCCAAATGCAGAAGCGACGACGATACCTGCTAAAAACACAGTTCCCGCATTTAAAAGAAAAGCTTTGAATGTTGATCGGCGTTTATCTGTCAATTCAAACATAGGCGGCAGGTTACCACAGGGTGTGCTGAATGTCAATAAAAATCATAATGAAATTGATGAATTATCAATATCAAAAGGCAACGAACTTGCTGTTCCTATTCATATTGGGCCACACCACTTGGCGCGGATTGAGCAGGCAGCAACTGACATAAAGGCATTACTGGCTACGGAAAACGGACGCTCTGAACTGAGGCAGTTGACTTCAAATTTCAACACGACTGATCAAGAAGCAAGCCAAGCGGTCGTTCTCAGTCATTCGCTTTTCCCGTATTACGCGGTATTTGCGGTCGACGCCAAGCAAAAAAATGAACCCCGGGCTGTGATTGCAGTGACCGAAGATGAGCGGCGCCAAGTTGAAGCAATTAATGAAGCCATTGGCCCTGTGATCATGGATGGAAAAGCTTACGATGTTCTCACCCCGTTTAAAACCATATCCGAGGCAGTTTTGGGGATCCAAGGTATTTTAGAAATCAATGATGTGCTTTATGCCACGCGTGAAATGCTTGAAATTCCTTTGGCAGAACGCATTCCGGGAGTTCACGCAGTGCGTTACACGCAATCTCAATTGGATCAATTTGTAAACAGCGTCGAGGGGCTTTTGAAGGAATTTATGAAACTAGATGCGGTGGCAAATCTGATCGCTCAAATGGCATAACGGATTTGTTGTTTTGTCATTGGAGTAACCGTAGGGAACGAAGCACTTTCGGAGAAGAACGTCAAGTTCTTCCCGAACACTTCCGGAGGAGAACCTCCAGTTCTCCCCGGAGAGTGCTCGCGCAAGGGCGCGCGGCGAAGTACTCGCGCACATAATCGTAGGGCAACGTCAAGTTGCCCACGATTAGTGCTGGCGCATCGGCGCCTGCAAAAAGCGCGCGTGCAATCTCGTAATCTTAGATTGCTTCAGTCGTTTCCACTCCCTCGCAATGACGGTACCAATGGTTAGAGATTCTTGACTTCTATTTTGAATTCCCTCATAATCACAAGATCAATTTGCAGAACGCAGGAGAAAAATTGAATGATTGTTCCGAAAAAATGTTTCTTAACAAAAGGCGTCGGGGCTCATCCCGAAAAGTTATCCAGCTTTGAGTTGGCTTTACGCGATGCCGGCATTGCGGCTTACAATTTAGTCAAGGTCTCCAGCATTTTCCCCCCGCATTGTAAAATTATCCACCGAGAGGCAGGGTTGAAATATCTTTCGCCGGGCCAGATTGTTTTTTGTGTGATGAGTGATAATGCGACCAACGAACCAAATCGCTTGATTTCGGCCAGCGTGGGCGTTTCGATTCCTAAAAATCCTGCTATGCACGGCTATTTGTCCGAACACCATGCGTTTGGCTGGACTGAACGGAAAACAGGCGATTATGCTGAAGATTTAGCCGCCGAAATGCTGGCAACGGTTTTAGGCGTTAAATTTGATCCCGATTCCAATTACGATGCCAAGCGGGAACTCTGGAAAATTTCGGATGAAATTGTGCGTACCACGGAGGTAACCCAAAGCGCACAGGGTGATAAAGACGGCCGTTGGACCAGCGTCATTGCCTCCTGTGTTTTTATAGCGTAGCTTTACCTCCCGTTCACCGTGTCACTAAAGCGACTTCAAGCCATCATATCAGCATCAGGTCATGCCAGCAGGCGGGCTGCAGAAAAGCTCATCCAAGCGGGCCAGGTGCGCGTCAATGGCCGCGTTGTCACGGCGTTAGGCACAAAAGCCGACTCTTCCAAAGATCAAATTGAAGTCGAGGGTACATTATTAACATCAGTGCCGGCCGCTTTTCGTTATTTCATTTTTCATAAACCGTTTGGCGTAACCACCACTTTATCCGATCCGCATGCTAAAAAAACCATTGCCGATTTCTTTGGGAATGAACCCGTTAGGCTCTATCCGGCCGGGCGCTTAGATCAGAATTCAACCGGACTGCTGCTTGTGACCAATGACGGAGAGTTGGTCAATCACCTCACCCATCCACGCTTCGGAGTCAAAAAGTATTATCAAGTGGTCATCTCGAGGGCTTTAACGGCAGCTGAGCTTAGGCAAATCCAAGAAGGCATCATGCTGGACGATCAAAAAACGGCTCCCTGCAGGGTGCGCTTACTCAATCAAAAGATCAAAAAAGGCGTGATCATCGAAATCATCCTGCACGAAGGCCGTAAACGCCAGATTAGAAGAATGATGCGGCAAATCGGTATTCGTGTTCTCAAATTACATCGGATAGGTTATGGACCGCTCCGTTTGGGCAGACTTGCACCCGGAGAAAAAAGAGCGCTGAGTGATTCTGAAACGAAAGCGCTTAAAGCAGTCATTCATGACAAAACCAATTGATCCGGCATTACCCAAAGCCTATCTCGCACGCTGTCCTGCCGCGCTTCATCAAGCGCAGAGTGAGTCTTTGTGCCGTTTGGATGCCGGTTCGGCGTTTGAAATGCAAATCAAACACGGTACGGCAGAAACGATGGTTGGTTTGGTGTGCCATGATTTTCTGGGGCTTTTGTCCATTGTTTCCGGGTTACTTTCTTCATATGGCTTTAACATCCGGGAAGGCTGCACCTGGACGCTTGAGAAAAATAACAAGGGGAAAGCTTATGTCGCATCTTTCTTTATCGTAGAAAGCAAAAGCACCATCGATTGGCAGGCTTTTGAAAAGGAGCTGCGGTATTTCCTGGAGAAATCAAAAAAAGGCAATTTGAAAGCGCTTTTTCAGGAAATGAATGCCAAAATTGTTAATTATTTTCGAACACATGAAGAAACTTACCTTGAGAAACTGTATCCGGTTCAACTGGCGATTGATCAAAATCGATCCGATCGCGAAACGGTGGCGACCATTACTTCACAGGACACCTTTGCGTTTCTTTACGAACTTACCAGTGCGCTCAGCCTGATCGGCATGAATATTACCGCCATCCAAATTGACACGCAAGCCGGTGTTGTCCATGATCAAATCTGGGTGACGACGACGGAAGGTCAAAAAGTTACTGACGCCAAGCAGTTGAAAGCACTCCGATGGGCAATTCTTTTGATTAAACAGTTTACGCATTTGGTGTCGCAGGTCCCGGATCCTCAGGTGGCGTTGGATCAAGCCATTTTGTTCGGTAAAGAAATTATCGAGCGGGAGGATTTTGATCAAGCGGTTCTTTCTTTGGAAGGCGCCGGTACTTTAGAAGGCCTCAGCCGTATTTTCGGATCAAGCCGGTTCTTCTGGGAAGAATTCTTGAGAACGCAGCATCAATCGCTCATTCCGTTGATTGGCGACCAGGCGATCCTTCGAAAAAGAAAATCAAAGAAAATATTAAAAGAAGCGCTCGCCAAACGATTAAGCGAAGCGAAGCGTTTTGATGAAAAAGTAGAGTTATTGAATCAATTTAAAGACCAAGAAATGTTCCGGATCGATATGAGGCACTTGTTGCAGCAAACATCTTACTTGGAAGAATTTGCCGAAGAGTTTACCGATTTAGCGGAAGTGGTCGTGGCGGCAGGGTGCGGCCTTTGCTGGGAAAAACTTTTGGAAACTGCAGCGCATCCTTTAACCGAAAAAGGTACTAAGAGCCGCTTGGCGGTCGTCGGGCTCGGTAAATTTGGCGGGCGGGAATTAGGATATGCCTCTGACTTAGAGCTTTTATTTGTCTATGAAGATATTGCGGATTCGGCTGCTGTACAGAGTCAAAAAAACTTTGATTTTTACGAAGCATTTGTCCGTCTCTTCCGGTCTGTCATTTGGGCGCGCCGTGAAGGCGTTTTCGAAATTGATCTCAGACTTCGTCCGCATGGGGACACAGGGCCGTTGGCGGTTTCGGAACATTTGTTTAAGCGTTATTATGCCGGCACGGGGGATGCGTGGAGTTATGAGCGTCAAGCGCTTGTCAAATTGCGTTTGATTGCAGGAGACTCTGATTTCGGGCGTGAAGTAGAAAAATGGCGCGATCAATATGTCTACGGCGGGCAAGCTTACAATTTGGCCGAGGCACGGCATCTGCGCGAACGCCAAAGAACAGAATTAACCGCACCGGAAACACTGAATGTCAAATACAGCAAAGGGGGGCTTCTTGATATTGAATACCTGGTCCAAACGCTCCAAATTATTTTTGGCCAAGCACACAGCGCACTCAGATTACCAAACACGTTACAAGCGCTTCGGCAAATCTGGCAAACCGGCATTCTCAAAGAGTCCGAGTTTCAAGCTTTAAGAGCTGCTTATATTTTTATTCGTGAACTCATTAATGCGCTTCGTATTTTCCGCGGGAATGCCAAGGATTTGGCTTTGCCGAAAAGAGACGTATTGGAATTTTCTGTTTTAGCCAGGCGGATGCATTATGAAGGGACGGATGAAGAAGTCCGCGAAGCGCTTCACCGAGCTTGTGAACACCACATGAAAACAGCGTTTGAATTTTATGATGCATGGATGGCGCGTCTCGCTTCCCAAAAATGGGAAGAAGTCACTCGCCTCAAACTGGAACCGGTTCATCTGAACCGGCCTAGTTTGGATGAGCTCTTGCGCGGTGATTTGTCAGATAACTCCAAAGAAGCCCTGCTGGCATCCGGTTTTGATGACTTGGATGAAGTCATTCATTGCATGAAACATCTCTATCCGGGCGCAACGGCGTTCGAACCTTTTGCCAAAGCGTTCGACACCCTGTGGCCTATTTGGCAGCAAATCCCGGATCCCAATCTTGCGCTCAGGCACTTAGAACGCCTTTCGGGTTTGTCAGAAGACAGGCTTGCTCTTTGGAACCTTTTGAATCAGAAAGCAGACGGCGCAGTGCATCTGCTGCGTCTTTTTGGCAGCAGTGAGTATTTGGCTGATATGGTTATTACACACCCCGGCAAGCTCGCGTGGGTTTTGGAACCGGGGACACATGACCTGAAACTAACTCAAGAAAATTTATCCCGGTTGTCCGCAGAAAAAATTGCAAAAGAAACATCGGCACAAGAAACGCAAATGGAGAACTGGCGGCAGTTTCGCCAAGCCGAAACACTTCGCATCGCTTTAGTAGAGCTTAGGCAGTTGACGCCGCTTCAAAAAATCCACGCGTCTTTCTCGGATGTAGCCGACTGCTTGTTAAACAAAGTTTACCAAACATGCCTTCCGGGAATGCCCTGTGGTGTGGCGGGGCTCGGAAAGTTAGGAGGTCGTGAGCTTAACTTTAGTTCGGATGTGGATCTCATGTTCATATCAAAAGAAGAAGACCCACAGCTGGCGTCACGTTTGCAAACCTACGTGAATAGGGTGGCCAAAACCAGTGTAGAAGGTTTTCTTTACCGCATTGATTTAAGGCTTCGTCCGCACGGGGAAGGCGGGAGCCTGGTGATGTCGGCTGATCATGCGCGGCATTACTATCAAAATACGGCTGAACCATGGGAATTTCAAATGTTAATCAAAGCCAGACCGGTGGCAGGCGACTTATCGATGATGTCTTCTTTCTTGGCGTCCGTACAACCGCTTATTTTAGGAAAATCGTGGACGGATGAAGAATTTGAATTCTTGAGGAAGGTGAAGAGACGTTATGAGCAGGAAACCAAAGAACGGGGTGAAAGCCATTCCAATATCAAATTAGGTCTGGGCGGTATCCGGGACGTTGAATTTGCCGTTCAGGCGGTACAATTGCGGTCGGCTCACAAACACCCTTCACTCAAACAGGCTAATACGTTTCAATTAATCGATGAACTTGATCGTTTACATTTACTGCCTGAGGACGACTGCCAAACACTCAAAAAAACCTATGAGCTTGTCCGGCGGATTGAAAACTGGGTTCAACTTTATCATAACCGGCAATACTTTCTCGTGCCTTCACAAGCAAAGAATCTAAGAAGGTTAGCGAGAACGCTTGGGTTTCAAGATCAAGGACAGGAGAAAGCGGAAGACATATTTGAGCGTGATCGTAAGAAGTGGATGGGAAAGACGCGCGAAATCTTCGAACGTATTTTTTATTAGGCTGTGTTGACATGACAATTATTTCCCTCTCCCTTTGGGAGAGGGGCAGAGGGTGAGGGAGTTAAATGGTAAACAACACATCCGCAAATTAACCCACACGGGAAACGGCAGCTACTATGTCGTTATTCCACCCGAAATCATCCGCAATTTAAAGTGGAAAGAAAGACAGAAATTAGTGGTGAATAGGAGAGGTAAATCAATTATCATTTCTGATTGGGCAAAGAAGCGACCTTGAGGACGGCACCATCCTTAGGCGTCGCCGAAGGTATTTGGGACATCAGTCACAAATACAAAAGCTTGTCGTCAAGCAATCTGGGAGTAAAATAGTTATTCAAGATTGGAAGGGTTAAACCTTCCCGCTCGGACGGTCCGGTAAACTGGAATTATATAAAATAGGAGATAGGAATGATGCGACTAATCAATTGTCTGCTTTTTGTATTTTGTTTTGTTATTAGCTTATCGGCGATCGCATGGGCTGATGAGCCTTACAGAGATAGCGAAGGCTTTATTATTGGGCATCCCTACTGGTATCCGGATGGCACAGCAAAGCCATTTCATTATGACCATTTCGCAGACCGAACAGGTGCGCCGCCTGGGGGAGGAAGCGGTGTACTCACAGGACAGATTTTTGATCAGCCGTATCTCATGGCGGCTTCGCAATCAGCACCGGAAGCGTTAGACATCGGTGATTTGAATAATGACGAGTTAATCGATGTAGCGATGGTTGATTATTACCACGGGGGTGTTTCAGCGGTTGACTTGTTTTACCAAAGGCCCGACGGCACGTTGGCACCGCCGGTTTCGTATCCGACAGCCAGAGCTGGGTTGTCGGTTGCGATTGCGGATGTGAACAACGACAAATTAAAGGATCTTGTTTTTGGCGCTTATGACGAATACAACATCTACCTGATGTACCAGAATCTGGATGGTTCTTTCGGTGAGCTGATTTCGGTTCCAATTTCCGACATCCCACAATACTCAAGTAACCTACACGGTATCGTGAGCGGCGATTTCAATCATGATGGATTGGCGGACGTTGCCGCCATGGCATGGCATACCTACACGTATATTTTTTATCAATTACCCGACGGCACCTTAAGTGAGTCAACGCGATATGAAACGGGCCAGCGTGGATTCAATAAGATGTATACGACTGATTTGAACGGAGACAACCTTGATGATTTGATTGTTCAAAGTGGTCAAGTCTACGATTCACCGGATCTTTCCATTCTATATCAAGATGAAGCAACCCATTTGCTCTTGGAACCCGTATTCATTAACTTACCGGATCGAGTAACACCGGATGTGTCAGCTGTTGGCGATGTTAATGGCGATGAATTGAAAGATTTGGTTTTGATCGGAGGTTTGTACCCAACGGTGTTATACATTTACTACCAACGCGAAAATCATGAGTTTCCAAACGTTGACGTTAGCTTTGAAACATATTCGTCAATTGAAACCATGGAAATCGCGGATGCTAATCATGATCATTTAAATGATATTTTATTTAAACACCTGTCCGCGTATTATCAATTAGCGGATCACACCATCGATCAAACACCCATTCATTACGGAGGCTATTATCAAAGCCACATCAGTCCTTTTGCCATAAAGATGGGCGATATCAACAATGACGGAAGCAACGACGTTGTATTTGCGCAAGCATATATTCCGGTGCCACCTTATGACACGCTAACCGTCTACGAAAACACACTCGAGATTAATCGCCCACCGGTGTTGAATCCAATTGGAAATAAATCTGTTGTGGCCGGTCGTCAGTTAATTTTTGACGTGTCCGCACAAGACCTCGATTGGAATGACACACTTAGTTTCGATGCCGAAGAGTTACCGCTGGGAGCAAGTTTTGTGGACAACGGGGACCGTACGGCGACTTTTTATTGGGTACCGGGCTTGGATCAGTTTGGTCGTTACGATGTAACCTTTGAAGTGACAGACGGAAATGCGTCCGATTTTGAGTCCATTACGATTAAGGTCAGACACGCACTGACCGCCATAAGATGTGCATATCCTGAGTGCTAAAATAGAATTAGATTAGAATGGAAGGTGCCAGTAGAAGGCAGTAGAAAGAGAGAATATCACATGGCACAACACATGCGCATGGCACCTGTCCCGCAGGGGTCTGTTGCAGAACTCGTTTAAATAGCTGATAGACCGAAGCTAAAGTTTGCTTGTTCTTTGAAACTTCCAAATATTTGACTGAGGAAAACGCGGAACCAAAACAAGAAGCGGATGAGCTTCTTGAGGTTGATGGTTGCACAAGCCATGAGAAATCGTTTTCCAGCGCTTTCAAGCCCCAGGGAATAAAGCTTTTTGAAT
>Ga0210050_1001270_pt1 | contig 28100 bp, 36 predicted proteins | sample CryGey132114_all_FD_185463 | JGI IMG/M metagenome (GOLD analysis project Ga0210050, IMG submission 185463) | Groundwater microbial communities from aquifer - Crystal Geyser CG22_combo_CG10-13_8/21/14_all (SPAdes) (version 2) | ecosystem: Environmental > Aquatic > Deep subsurface > Groundwater ... | reverse complement strand
TTACAACTATGAATTGCGTGCAGGGAGTTGCAACAAACTCTCCCTGTTTTATATTTATTTTAATAGAAATAATTACCGCAATTCATTCATTGGCTTGAAAGCCAAGGATTTCTTGCGGAAGGATTAAAAATATTTTAAGAAAGTTAGGTGAAGAAGGTTTTAGATAATAAGGTCACACTGAAATGCCTTCCCAGCTAAGAGACCGGCAGGGGTATTCTACCTCAATCCCACACTATCCGCAATTTTTCTTATTCCGGAGATAGCAATTCCCATAAACTCTTCCAAACTCAATCCTAGATTTTCACATTCCAAAACAACATCTCTATCAACTCCAGCTGCAAACTTCTTGTCCTTGAATTTCTTTTTCAAGCCTGATACTTCCATATCACTCACCCGAGAATCCCGCATAAGTGCGTAAGAATGTATAAGTCCTGTGATTGTCTCAGAACAAGCAAGAGCATGCTCTATCTTCTCGCTCCTCTTTTTATCAATAAGCCCTGCACAATCAAAACCATATCCATGAGAAACAATTATTTCAATAAACTTATCATCGAATCCAGCATCTTTCAAAATTTGAGGTGCTTTTGTTAAATGTTCTTTCACATTTTCTTTTGTCAATCCCCAATCAATATCATGCAAAAGTCCTAACATCCCCCAGTAATCTGCATTCTCTCCAAGATGTTCAGCAAGCTCCCTCATTACAGCTTCACTCTCAAGATAATGATTCAAATCACTCTGTTCAGAGTTATATTTTTTAACAAGCTCAAAAGCTTCATCTCTATTAATGGGCAGATTTTCTGACATACCATTTTATAGCATTCTTCACTTAAAAATTTTCCCAGACAAGATTTTTAAATCATTAATCTTTAATAGAAGTATGAAAAAGAGTGTTAGTCAGAAATCAAAAATATCCTCTGCCTTAAAATCAAAAAAGCCAAAAGTCTTCACATACAAGAGAGCTTACGGAGGTTACACAAAAAACCATATCTGGGTAAATCCAGACATAAAGGGTGCTGATAGAAAAAGAGTAACGAAACATGAAAAGCTTGAGTTAAAATTCAGAAAGGAAGGAATGTCTTACCATCAAGCCCATAATAAGGCAACTATTCTAGAGCTTAAGGGTATGACTGAAAAAGAAAAAGCAAGATATAGGTATAGATTATTCAAATCAACAGGAAAATAACTCACTTATATTCTCATCCAATTATTTTCCCAATCTCTCGCAGTTTTTTCATCCAATTTAAACCTTTCATTTCTTTTTCTTTTCCCAAATTTTCTCCTATAAAAAATTCCAAGAAGCAATCCAAATCCCATACCTGAAAGATGAGCTATGTTTCCAGTATTATCTATTGGATTTCCTGCAAAAAATCCGACAGCCCCGATTATATCTCCAATTGCCCAGAGGATACCTGCTACAAATATGGGCATGGGTAAACTAAAAGCCCAAACAACTTGTAAAGGTCTAACAAAAATCAATGCTCCTATAACTCCAAAAATAGCTCCGCTAGCTCCAAGTGATGAAGAATAAAAATTAACAGAAATTAGGTTAGCAATTATTCCTGTTACAAAAAAAACAAAAATAAATCTTTTGCCTCCAATCAAGGCTTCAAGAACACTTCCAAAAAGCATGAGTGCAAATAAGTTGTACAATAAATGTCCAACACCCCCATGCAAAAATATAGAAGCAACAAATCGCCATACCTCCACCCAAGCTTTAGTATTTAAAACAAAAATATCTGTAAATCCTGGAATCAAAAGCTGAGCTACAAAAACGAGAGCCATAATTCCAGATAACTTAAATGCATAAAACCTGAAGCTCATTTTCCATTTACAAACTATCCAGTTGGAGGACAGCCATAAAACTCACAATCATTATTGGAATTTCTATAAACTTCCGTACCATTCTCACATATAAAAGTATCACTGGGACAATATGGAAGAGTTCCACTGCATAGATATTGACATTTCCTTACTCCAGATATATATTGCCATCTCCCCACACATTCAATTGTCTTATCATCTTCATGAGCCTTTGCACAACATGTATCCTGAGCATTAGAATTAGGAAGATTGCCACAAATAGCATCTCCAATAAGAGAAGATTCCCTGAAATTCTCATCACTTTTAGAGATATAATAAGCAACAAGAGAGAACAGGATAAGTAATATAACAAGAAGATAAATTAGTAATAATCTATGATTCATTTGCCTCTTTTGTTTAACCATCTGATACCAAAATACAATTAGTATTTAATAGTTACCAAAAGTCTTTTAATCCCATTGAAATGTATTTAGGTATGGCGGTTGTAGTTCAATGGCTAGAACGCACGGTTGTGGTGAGTGAGATCGTGAGCGGATTTAATCTGCAATAACGAACAAGCTCGCAAATTCCGTGAAACGAGGGTTCGATTCCCTCCTTCCGCTTATATTCAAAATCTCTAAAATTACTAGAATTATTTCCAAAAGATTGAAAAAAAAAAGAAAAAAAAATTATTTAATGTTTAACGCCTTGCTAGACTAAATACATGCCTCACAGCCACAATAACTGTAGCAGGCACAAATATGACTAATAGAGCGTAAAACATATTATTAAGCAGAGGTATTGTGCTAAGCACATCTTGGCCAAACGCACCAGCAATTATCAAGACCACTCCTGCAATCAAGAATGGCTGAGTTTCTTCATCTGTTACGTTAAGAAGTCCTACAATTAAACCAATAATAAACAGTATCCAGACCATTGTTGGAGTCAAACCTCCAAAAAGCCCTAGAATAACTGCTAGTATTACTCCTATCAAAAATGCCCAGCTTCCAAGCATATTTTTGCTATTTCTTTTTGCCATCAAACACCTCCTTATGATTTATTATATATTAGTTCATTTAAATAATCTTCGGAAAGATTAAAATAATTATTCTTACATAAAAACTACATAATGATTAACTAAGCCATAGATTTAAAAACAATTTTCCCTGAACAATTAATATGAAATCAAGAACTAGGAGTTATCGGCATACGCGAAAATAAAATTCTTAATTTGAATTCTAATCTTGACAAAACTTATAAATCACCTCAAACTAATCTCAAAGGAGATAAAATGAGAATTGAACCAGAAAAAGTAAAGGGTTTCCCAGAATTTCTTCCTCCTGAATCTCAAAAGCGGGAAGCAATAAAGAAGCTAATAAAAAAATATTTTGAGCTTTATGGCTTCATGCCTATAGAAACCCCTATGATTGAATATGATGAATTAATGAGATCAGATGTTTTAGAAGGAGAAGATGAAGCAATATCAGACAGATTCAGACTAAAAGACCGCGCAGGCAGGAACCTTGGAATAAGATATGAGTTCACATTCCAACTTGCAAGAATATTCAAACAGAATCCTAATTTAAAAACACCTTTTAAAAGATATCAAATAGGAAAAGTTCTCAGAGATGAGCCCACCTCTTCAAACAGATTCAAAGAATTTACGCAATGTGACATAGACATAATAGGAGACTCTTCTATAAAAGCAGATGCAGAATGCATAGCGACATTCATTGATATTCTTAAAGAACTAAACATCAAGGCAGTTGTTAAAATAAATAACAAAAAACTCCTTACCTCAATCTTAGACAGTGTGAAAATACAAAATAGAATAGAAGTGATGCGTGAACTAGATAAGCTTGACAAAATAGGGGAAGATAATGTAAAAGGCAATCTGAGAAAATACGCTGATGCAAACCAGATACTCACATTGTTCAAGCTCCTTGAAAAAGACATATCATTCTTCAAAGAAAACTTATTTGAAGGAGCAGAAGAAGTAGAAGAACTTCAGAATAATCTTAAATTATACGGATACAAAGCCGAATTTGATCCATTCCTAGCAAGAGGGCTTTCGTATTATACCGGAAATATATTTGAGATAAAATCTATAGACTCATCAGGAGCCATTGGAGCAGGAGGAAGATACGATAATCTTGTAGGAAAATTCCTTGAGAAAGAGATTCCTGCAGTTGGTATCTCATTCGGCCTAGAAAGACTGACAAGTATAGCAAAAATAGATATAGAAAATACAAAGGTAATTCTTATCTCATTAAGTAAAGATAAAGAAACAATAAAGCTTGCTCAGAAATTAAGAAAAGAGTGTATTCCATGTATTACATTCTTTGGAAAGCCTGGAAAAGCACTTGAATTTGCAAACGCTCAGCAAATATCTTATGCTATTTTCATTGGCCAAGATGAAATAACTGCAAAAAAATTCAAATTGAAAGATATGACCTCTGGAGAAGAAAAACTTCTCACAGAAAAACAGATGATATCTAAATTAGGAAAATAGCATATTTAATCCTCTTCATCTATATCTCCACCAACACTCTCGTCATATTCTAACTCTTCTTCTCCTTCAGATAATATCTTGGCTTCCTGTTCCACTTCAAGAGCTTCAATCTCATTCCTGAGCATCTCTAATCTTTCTTTATTTCTAGAAAGATATACTTCTTTCAGTAATATCCATATCTCCTCAAAATGATTTTCCTGCTCAAGCCATACCTTCTGCTGATTATCTAGATGAAGAAGTGAAACAAAAGAAATTATCTTGTCTTCTCTTTTTTCAGTTTCATTGAGAATATCTGAAAATGCAATTTTTTCATTGCTACTCAAAAAAGTTTTTTTAAGTTTCCCATACAATTCCCGAATTTTATCTTTAAGATTAACAGTATTTTTTGGAAGAACTATATCTGCATATCTTTCCTGCTGCCTAACCATTATCTCCCTTTTTATTCTTCGAGTTTCAGTTTTCATTGCCTTTCCAAGAGCCTCCATTAGCTCATTTAATGTAACTCTTTTAAATCTCGGTAAGGGAGTTCTTGGAATTAACTCAGGAATATCTTCATCTAGCTCAATCCTCTCCTGTTCATACTTCTTTGTCTCTTCCTTACCAAATAATACATCATCCAATGTTTGAAGGTCTTTATTCAATAATATCTCAGTCTTTATTCTCAATAACAGTGATGCAGCGAGCAACACCTTGCTAGAAACAAAGAAGTTAGCCTCCTCAAGTTCTTTTATTTTTTCAAGATATTTATTGCTCAATAAAATTATATCTACATCCCAAGGATTCAATTGTTCTGTATTGATAAGGTCGTAGATAATCCCTTGCCATCCAACCTTCTCTCCAAAAAGAAGATCATGAACCTGATCCTGTCCAACTCTTTCAGGATTATTATCTTCTTTCATTTTTTAATTAGATGCGAATGCTTTAAATGACTTTCTTATAAGACATAACCTATGTTCTTATTTCAAAGTTACAACAATACCGAAAACTTTAAAAACCCCTAAAGGTACGTATTAATATCACCTCTTTTCCCGGGAGAGGACATTTCACCTGTCTAATTTAGTTGGGTGGGATCTCCTCTTCTAGGGTTTAATCAAAATTAATTCTTAAGGAACTTAATTGTTAAAGGATATTCCCATTTTCTTCCTTCACTTGCCTTAATGGCTGCTATAATACAAAATATTACATTTAATACCCCTAATATTATCATTAACAGAAATCCTATAAGAATCAATGCCAAAATTGCGGATATAACAAAATAAACTATCAAACTCAATTGCCAGTTCAATGCATTCCTTGCATGTTTCTTAACACTCTTATCTTCAGAGGCAATCAATATTATCAAAGAACCTAAAAATCCCACAAATATTCCCAAAATATGAGCCAATATTGCAAGGATTCTACTTTCATCTTTTCCAGCCATATTAGAAGATACAATTTAACATATTTAAATTATTCTAAATTTTTTTGCCTTCAAATTCAGTATAATGACATTTCCCACAATATTTCCTACCTAAACTTTGATTTAAAAATATACCTGGTCCACATCTCGGACAATGTGCAGACCTAGTCACTTTTCCATTTTGGACAGAATATTTTGAATATTTTTTACTGCTAGGCTTATTTTTATGAACTTTCTTCCCTTTTTTATCTGTAGATTTCTTTGCCATTATTTCTTTTTCTCCTTCTTCTTTGGTTCAGTTTTATTCTTACTATCTACATCATCATAAATGAATATTTCGGCTATAAATTCACCAGAACCATAGTTTCCATGAAGAGACTTCACACTACAAATATCTTCTGAGATTCCTTCTTTTTTGCAAACTTCCCTTAACACTCCTCCGTATCCAGGATTAGCGCTACTATCAAAAACAGAGGTAACTTCCCTTCTCTTTAATAAATCATTTCGAGTGTCTTTTGTAAATTCCATTTTATCTTAATTTTATTGCAAAAATCCCCTTCTTAGTCACATTAACCTTTTTAGCAAGTTCTGATTCTTCAGGATTAAGGATAGTTATTTCTCCCTTGAATGTATCAACGCTTTCACTACCTTCACAAAGAGGACACTTAGAACTTTCATAAACTGCTCTGCATTTCTTACATGCTTTCTTTGCCATTATTTCTTCTTTCCTCCTTTCTTGCCCTTGGGCTCTTTTGATTCTTTTTCAACCTTTTTCTTTTTCTCATCAATCCATTCCAATTTTCCAAGCCCAGGTTGTCTCATTGTAAGGCCAATCTTAGGTTCTCCTAACTTGTAACTTATTGCGACAATTCTTGCCATACAGTTATCTCCAATTGATAAGGATCTTTTTGAAGCTTTTCCAGAAAGAGTTCCAGTCTTACTGACAGAAACATAATCATCCATTGTCTGAGAAATGTGTATCATTCCCTGCATCACTCCGAGATCAATGAAAGCTCCAAAATTGGTAATCTCAGCTATTGTCCCATACACTAGCTCATGTAACTCTGGCTTCCATATTAATGCCCTGAATTTTGAATTATAATATGTTGCTCCATCTCCGGGTATTATGATTCCCTCACCAATATCTTCTATTTCAACTATAGTAATAACATATCCAAGGTCCTTGCTAACACTATCTACATAACTCTCGTTAAGCTGCTTTTCCACTGCATCCTTTGTAGCAAGACCAAAATGTCTTGGTTCAACTCTAACGTAATCTTCAATGTTTGCTAAATAGAACATAACTATCTGAGAAAAAATGGGTTTTTAAATCTTATCCAATATCTGAAATTTACCTTTCTGGCTGTATATTGCTAGTATATCTTAGATTATCTTCTAAAGGGCCGACATCCAAATAAGTTTCCCTTCTCTCTCGAGGGGGTTCCACTCGTAAACTAACTTCCCTTTGAGAACTTATATAATCTTCAGCAATTGTGCCTGCAACAAATAAAGATCCTCCAAGAGTCAATAAACCTGCTGCTCCCAAATATATTTTAGTCCTTGCTTTCATAAAAATCTTATAAAAATGGAGGTTTTAAACCCTTCTATCTCTCAACACCAACACTTCCCTTAGAACTGAATATCACAACCTTATTCACTATAATGTTCTTAATCCCTGCATCAAGAGTGGCTATGTGATATCCTTCTTTTCCCTTTTGTATTAAATGATTGTCTACCTTTCCATCACCAAATGAAGTTTTTTCCACAAGCTTGTTTTTTTCCAGCATCTGAAAGGCCACGTCAATAGCAGTCCTATCTTCCCTAGAAGACCTATCACTATTCCTCAAATCTTTCATTTCCTGCATGACTTCTCTTGGAACAATAATCTTAAATCCCTGTTCGTTCAATTGAGAAATAAAATCAATTCTTTTTCTTATACATGATATGATAAAACTACTATCTAGTATAACTTTCATCATTTAACTTAGTATCCAAACTATATTAAATTTTCTAATGATACATAATACCTCCATTAAACTCCATCTATATCTTTAAATATTCTAGAGAAAATTATTTTTTATGGGGCTTGAAGGAAAGGTTATAGGCATTTTAGGAGCTTCTTCGGGTATAGGAGAAGGTGCAGCAAGAGCAATTGCAACTCAAAATCCTCGAGGTTTAATATTAGCAGCAAGAAGAAAAGATTTTTTAGATAACCTCGCCGAAGAACTAAGATTAGAATATGGAACAAGCATTATGACAATCTCTACGGATGCAACCAACCCAGATGAACTAAAAAAGTTTGTTGACGAATCTGTAAAGGCATATGGAAAAATAGATGCTGTAATTAATTCTGCAGGACTCATTCAAGAAGAAAGACATTTAGAAGAAATGCCAGGCAATGAAATAGACCTAATCATAAACACAAATCTCGGACAAGTTCTAAAATTAGGAAGTTATCTCATTCCCCACTTTCTCACTCAAAGATCTGGAATCTATTTAGTAATATCTTCACAGGCAGGACAAAAACAAAATGCATTCCCTAATGAAGAGATTTATAACTCCACAAAAGCAGGAGTAGATCATGCAATAAGAACTCTAGATAAAAGATTTTCAAGATTAAGAAATGAAAGTAATCAAGAGATTTACACATTTTCACTTGCTCCAGGATTTGTAGATACTAAGGAAGCGAGAAAACAATTCCCTAATATCCCAGAAGAGATTTGGAAAAGGGCACCGTCCCCATTAAAATTAGCAACAGAAAATATCATTCCTTATCTGACTAGTCCGGAAAAAATGAGCTTGAAAGGAGAAAAAATCTCTGAAGATTTTCACGATCCAGTCCACCTTATTGAAACTGTCAAATTTTAAATCACATTCAATTATGGGAATATGGGCACGGAGGGAATCGAACCCCCGCCTGCTGCTCTGGAGGCAGCCATTCTACCATTATACTACGCACCCTATTAATCTAAGAAAAAAGCCAGTTTTAAGCTTTACTGAAAAAGATTTATATATGAATTAATCTAACTTTATAGATGTCAGAAGGGAAAAGTTTCCAAAAAGTTATAGAAAAAAGAACGCAATGGATATTGTTTATGGTTATAGCCATTCTTGTCTTGTTAGTATTTTTTATTATGCAGATTTATTATATTGAAGGAATCTTTCTAACAGGTTTGGGATCAGCAGGAGGAGAAACAGGACAACCAGAAAGTTCCCCAACTGCTGAAGCATCTCCAACAAGCTCTGGCGGGTCTGGAGAGACAAAATACTGTGGAAATAATAAGGTTGAAAACAGCGAAGAATGTGACGATGGCTCTCGAGGATCTCAATACTGTAGTTCAGATTGTAAATTAACAACTTGCGGTGACGGAACAGCCCAACAGCCAAATGGAGAAGGATTAACAGAGCAGTGTGACGATGGTAATACAATAAACACAGATAGTTGTATTATAGACTTTAGCTCAAACAAACTATGTCTTAAAGCTGTTTGCGGTGACGGATTCATTCAGAAAGAGGGATGCAACAGCGAAGTTGAATCTGGTGGAAATTGCCCAGAACAATGCGATCCTGGAAAAACATGCCCTAATGGAATATCCTGTACGAGAGATGCTGATTGCTTCGAGCTTAATAGTTTAGCAGGTTCATGCCAGGTTCGTGAAACAAATACATGCACAATAGAATGTAAATTGAAAGACCCTGTTGCTCAATGTTCAGATGGAGTTGATAACGATAATGATGGTTTCATAGACCAATATGATCCTGGTTGCCATATCAATGATGATTTAAGTAAAGAATATGTTCCTTCGGATGATAGTGAATTTAATTTCGGAAGCTCTTTTGATGGAGATTCCGACGGAGTCCCTGATGAAATAGACAACTGCCCTAACACATCTAATCCAGACCAAAGAGATTCTGATGGTGATGGTGTTGGAGATGCATGTGATAACTGTCCAAATAAATCAAACACTAATCAAATAGACGACGATGGTGATGGTGTTGGAAATGCTTGTGACTTGGGAGACGACTCTACAGACGACGAAGGATTTAGAGGCGGATCTAACGATGGAAATAGACAAGGTGGGTCTGAAGAAGACAAGATAACTTATGATATTAACAATGGAGAAAACCTTCTCTCTGGTCAGTACGCCCAGTTAATACTAAGGGAAAAATTAGACACCTTAAAGTTCACCATAGATGAGATAGTCTATACAATGACAATCCCAGAATTGTCAGAAAGTTCTATACAATTAGAAATAAACTATAATTTCAGAAAAATATTGAAAACTATACAGGTACAAGAAATCACTCAAATAGATTTAGACGGCAAAAAAATAGCAATTAATATTGATGAAATAGAGAGTTCAGGAAATGTGTACATTACCATAGTGAGACTAGAAGATGAAGAATCCTCAAACACTCTTGACTCTGTATATCAATCAGTTACTCAAGATGAAAATAACAAGGTTAGCTCGGAAAGAACAATTATAGAAGAACCTGAGAAAAATAATAGACAATTGTATTTGGCTATATTAATATTAGCATTAGCAGTGTTATTATTCTTAGTAATCCGCAGATTAAAGAAACATTAAATCCTTCCTCACACCAAAACATAATATCACCCTTCTGAATATGAATAATAGCTCAACATGCCAATCAGGTTATAAATTCATTAGAGATCTTTAGAATTAATTCTCAATCGCAAACCCCCAATTATAAAGGAAACCTAAATGGAATGATTCTAAATGCCTGCCATCGAACATAAAAATAACAAATTAGAATACAATAAAATCAGAATATCTAAATAGAAAAACTACTCTGAAATAATCTATGTTTATGAATAATTAGAGAACTAATTAAATCGAATCCCTATCTGAGATTAGAAAAGAAACAATAAAAATAACAATAGAAATATTTTAGATTATCCGATAGCTGCACAATCAGAAAGAGAGTTCACTATAGCAATCCCAATATATAAATAACTCTAGAATAACTCCCTCACACACAAATTTTATTTTATTAAGAACATAAATCAAGTAATCCAAGATTTAAAATCAGAAGGAAGTTAAGAAATTAAATTCTAATTAACATCTACGGCCATCTTGTTATATTTATTGGGATGATGTTACTTGCCCCACCATTACCAGTAAACATCCTAATACTCAGATTATAATCTTCTGGAGCAGACCCAATATTTCCATTCAAATCATCAGAATAACAGTTCCAAGTATAATCTCCGCTTCCAAGAATCACATTAAATGTCTCCTCTGCAAAATCTCCTGCGACTGCTCTCGTACTAGCATAAACAGTATTACCATTCTTCTTTACTTCTATCGCAAGATTATCTAACTGCCAATCTGTTGCAGAACAAGTGAATTCAATCTCAGGATTCCTACCATATACCCAACTTTCATCTTCAGGAGACACCAATTCAACCAATGGAGCTATACTATCTAATACCAACAATGGCTTATTAACATTAATTCTTGAAAATTCATATCCATTAACACTAAACTGCAACCCTTGTTCATATAACAATTGTTCTAATCCATATTTAGGATGCATTGACATTGGATTTCCAGTCAAAGCAAGATATTGATTAATAATCGCAATTGCAGCAGATACCATTGGCGCAGAAGCAGATGTCCCACTGGTTACCCTATATCCTCCATCTTTTTTCGTCAAATTAATATCTGATCCGGGAGCAAATAATTTCACAAGGCCATTATAGTTTGAACCGCTCCAAACACTGTCATCCTTATTTGTTGCAGCCACAGGAATTGTAGTTGAAACACAAGCAGGGTAAGTGATTTCACTAGAATTTCCATTATTTCCGCTTGCAACAACAATTGATACATTTTTTGCAAGAGCATTGTTAACTCTCTGATCAAATGATGGAGCGAAGCCATCACAAGTCCCTTGATAAGTATTAGAAGTTCCCAAACTCATAGAAATCACAGAGATATCATATCCTTCGGCATTATCAACACACCATTCAACAGCTCTTTCAATAGCCTCTATTCCCGCATTAGAACTTCCATCAGCAAACACTTTAGCAGCAATTATATTGCTTCCTTTTCCAATACCATTGATTCCTCCAGAAGCTGCTACAACCCCGGCAACTGAAGTTCCATGTCCAGTAATACTTCCATCACCAGTAGTATTATTCAAAAAGCATCCTCCAGATTGAGTACAATCAAGAACAGCTCCGAGAATGTTTTTATCAGCTAAATCAGGATGGTTAAAATCAACACCAGTATCCACAACACATATAGTCTGCTCATATCCATCAAGATTTACTCCTCCAACTTGTTTATCCCATGCTCCAACAGCATCAACAATTTCAACAGAATCTTGTAACATTGGAATAAAAGAAATTATCCCCTCTATATAGTAGACGTTACCATTCTTTGCTAGGCTCAAAACCTCTGATTTGGAAAGTTCGATCACAAAAGCATCATTTCCAAAAACATCTCCCACTCGTTTATTATTAAATTTCTTCATTACATCATTTATTACAAGACTATCACTAGGAATTCTTCCAAAATCATCTCTCACATTAACAATCACCTTTACAATTTTTTCATTTTCAAAATCGCTTAAAACCCCTGAATCTATTTTACTATCTCTTGCAGCAGATACATTTCCAGTAAAAGCTACAACTAAAAGTCCCACAAAAACAATAATAAATAACTTCGTATTAATCATCAATTATAGAGATAGATTTCCTTTTTAAATTTTACTACTATTCAAAAAATGACAAAATACAAAGAATAATCCAATATCAATTTCATTAATAATTTATACAAAAAACCCAATAACATTTATAAATAACTTTAGCCACACATAATAGTCGAAGAACTATGCCAAAAAAAAGAGGAACAACAAAAAAAGTCAAAAAACCGACTTCTCAAAAAATAGAAGAGAAAATTTTGCATAACCTTGTTGAGCTACAGAAAGTTAATACAGATCTCTCTGAAAAGTTCAACAAATTATCCAACCAATTATCTGATCTTTTAAGTCTTTTTGAGATGGCAGCGAGGTCATTTGCCAGCCAGCCAAATGTACAATCTACAGATAAAGACAGAGAATTTCTAGAGAAGATTGACAAACTTTTAGAACAGAACAAGGTAATAGCTAAGGGACTAACCCTCATGGAAGGAAAAGTAAGAGAAAAGCTCTATGGTACAGGAACCTCAAATCCTCCTGTATACGGGCAACCCTCCAGAAGTTTCCCTCCACCTCGTTAAATGAATAAGGAAATAACTATTGGAGAAAAGTTCTTAACAGAATTTGTTAAAAGAATATCCGAACTATCTAAAAAAGATTTTCCAGCATCTTCTCCAATTTCTCCTATCAGCAATGAATTTTCTGAATATAATATAAGTCCCCCAATTGTTGAACCTGAGATTCAAACAATTTCCCCCCCTATCCATAATCAATCTTATCCTATATCTGCACCCCCACTTCCAGTTAAAGAAATTTCCCAAAAATTTATAGCGCCAAAACAATCTACTCCTCCAAACATTCCAATTGTCAGGCCAAAACAAGGATACATAGATCTTGGAAAATTGAATATGTTAATAAATGATCCTTGGATACAGAGTATAGAATGCTCTGGACCTGATAAAAAAGTCACCGTAAAAAAAGGAGCCAAAATTCTTATGACTTCAATATCTCTCCCAGAAACTGAGATAAAGACAATATTAGAATCATTTTCTAGAGCAACTAGAATCCCAATTGCAGAGGGAACAATAAAGGCTATGCATAACAATCTAATGATAACTGGAGTAATCTCCGAATTCGTAGGGAGTAGATTCATAATTCAGAAGGTAACTCCCCCTACTTGGCCAGCTAGATCAAAAGGTCATTGAATTGGTTGTATGGAGAAAATTTACAAAACCTTGGAACAAATCTCTTGTGCTCAGGTCCCCTGACATAATCACTGATTGAATATAATATCCAATTTTTGAGTTTCTTTGTCAAACCTAAAAGTTGCAATGTTCTTATTTGTCTGGACATCTATGATTGATTTGACAACTACGCTTCTAACTTCGTCCTCCGAATCGTCTACTAAATAGATTTTCTTATCCAATGGACAATACTTTATTAATTTAGTCTGTGGAGGGCAATCCGGCTCTTCAGATGTAAAAACTTCTTCCTGAACACTCTCAATAAATGGTACTCCCTCCATTATTTTCTCAGTCTCAAATTTGTAAGAGCATTCACCAATCTCTTGTACAACATTCTTCCTACATTCTTCAGGAAGCCCTATTGGGAATCCTTCAGATACTGAAACCTGGTCTAATATCTCGGAGACTTCGATATCTCCAGTAGAAGGAACTTTTACTACTGAGTAAATTTGCTCTGTCTCTGGAGGCAAGGTGATAATGAATTTTACTACATCTGTTTTCCCATCTGCATTTGAATCAAAATGAGTCACAGGAGGCTCATTACCATTTTTTCCTATCACTTTCACATCTTCAGAGTCTTTGATATCTTGCACCTTAGTAAATACAGAAACTGCAGAATAAAGATTACTTGTTGGGTTTGAAACAACAACTTCAGTGTTACCGTCTTTTAATACCTGCTCACTTACTATAGAAAAGTGTCCAGTTGAAAATGAAACATCATAATTTCCTTTCAATGGATTTTTAACAATTATTTCAACAGCATTATCTCCAACACTGAATAATCCTTGGGTGAACCCTCCAAGATTTTTTGTATTTATTGATACCTCTGCAGAATCCGGTCCCCTAACTCCCACATATTTTGCATCTTCTAGAATGAACTTTAACTCCCCAACGATATCTTTTTCAACATTAAATTCAGTATCCCATTTCACTAATTTTCCTGCAACAGCCTCCTCTCTTAAAGAAGGTTTTTTCACTTCCACACTCGTTCCACTAGAAATTTGAGAAACATCCCCTATAAATTTCACATTCAAGCTCGGAGAGATGAAAGACACCTCAGAATTTTTAGAACTTATAATTTTTCCTTCCTGATTTTCAAATTCACCTCCATTTCCTCCCTCACCAGATTCTACTGGAGGAATAGTCTCTATAATATCCTCGGGGGTGATGATTGCCCTTCCAGTCAATTCAAGATTATAGGCAGAGGCCATATAATAAAATAAAAGCATTACGAGAATTGCCCATGAGACTATCAGAATATTTCTCAGATTACTTGGATTTCTTTTTCCCATGTCTCTTAAATAATAAGAGATATAATATAAAAACCTGTCGTAAACCCCCACCTTGCTTTAGATTTAAATAATCATGTTAACTATTACGAATATGAAAAAAGTGATGGTGATAAGTCTTGGAGGCAGCATAATCATCCCAGATAAGATAGATATTTCACTATTAAAAAAATTCAAAAAAGTCCTACAAAGCAATTACCCAAAATACAAATTCGTAGTTGTTTGCGGGGGTGGAGCAATAGCTAGAAAATACATTTCTCTCTTAAAGGCTGAAAAAAAAAGTCGCAGAGAAATATCCCTTGCAGGAATACGTGCAACAAGAATGAATGCTACAACAATGATTCAATTTTTTGGAAAAGAAGCTAACGATTATATCCCTACAAGCATGAATTCTATAAGTAATCTTTTGAAAAAAAACTCAGTAGTCTTCTGCGGTGCATTAAGATATGCAGAAAACGAAACATCTGATGGGACGGCAGCCAAACTTGCAAATTATTTCAATACAGAATTTATCAATGTAACAAACATTGAAGGATTATATGATAAAAATCCTACAAAATATAGGTCTGCTAAATTCATCCCAAGTATCTCCTGGCTAAAATTTGAAGAAATGGCATTAAAAATAAAATTTGCACCAGGACAACATTTTGTACTGGATCAAAATGCTGCTACATTAATAAGAAAAAAGAAAATTAAATCCTACATAACTGGGAAAAACATGAAAAACTTAGACAATATTTTGAATAGAAAAAAATTCAGGGGAACAACCATAAATGGATAATCAACACATCAAAAAGTCTCTGAGTTTACCCCGCCCTAAAGGGAAAGATTTGTTTAGACTTTTGGATGTTCACGAACGCCTTGTCCTTCATGACAATGTTTTCAACGTTCGTGACATAATCAACACAACAGATTTGGACAAGGCAAAAAAAGAAATCAAAAAATCAAAAAAACCAGTTATAATAAAAGCCCAAGATGATAATTTTAACAGAAAAATATTAGAGCACGGAAAATTTGAAATAATTCTATCTCCTGAATCTGGAAACAGAAAGGATAAATTAAAACAGTTAGATTCTGGATTGAACCATGTTCTTGCAAAAATAGCTAAAAAAAACAATATTTCAATAGGAATAAGCACAAATGAGATAAAATTCAAAAGCAGTATTGAAAAAGCAAAAACCCTCTCAAGAATAATCCAAAACATAAAACTCTGCAGGAAAGCTAAAACTAATCTAAAATATTTAGGTAACCAAAAAGAGGGGTTTCACTTTTTAATATCCCTCGGGGCAAATAATTCGCAGGCAAAAGAAGCAACCTCTAAGAATATATATGAAAATCTTTAAAATGGTCCATTCCCCTAATCTTACATGGAAAACGAAATAATAGACTCTCTATCACCTATAGAGATAAAAATAATCCCATTTTTGAATGAATCTGTAGAGGGTATAATAAAAAAGACTTCTCTTGATAGCACGACTGTCCTTAGAGCCCTTAGATTCCTAGAAAACAAAAACCTATTGAAAATCAAAGTCACAAAAAAAACTTTTGTAGATTTAGGAATAAATGGCATTTATTACAAAAAGAACCAACTTCCTGAAAGAAACCTTCTACAAATAATTGAAAGCAAAAAAATAATCTCACTTGAGAATGCAAAATTAGAATCAAAACTATCTGATAACGAATTTAAGGTCTCCTTAGGAGTTCTAAAAAGAAAAGCAGTTATAGATATAAGAAACGGAAAACTTTCTATAAGCACCCCAAAGGAGGATCTTGGGAAAAAATTTCCTGAGGAATCCCTATTGGAAATTCTGCCAATAGAAAAAGACAAACTTCTTCCAGAACAAATTCTTGCATTTAAAAACTTAGAAAAAAGAAAAAATATAATCGAAATTAAAGATATTAAAGTGACTGAGTTTGAACTGACTCCTTCTGGAAAAAATATTGCTGGTAAGGAAATAAAAACAAACTTCCTTGAAGAGGTCACCTCAGAAATGATAAAATCTGGTCTAAAAGGAAAAAAATTCAGAAAATATGATATTCTTGCCCCAGTCCCTAAAATATCCGGAGGCAAAAAACATTTTGTGAATTCTTCAATTGAACAAGGAAAAAGAATATGGTTGGACTTAGGATTTAAAGAAATGGATGGAAATTTTGTCCAAACATCTTTCTGGAATTTTGATGCATTATTTACATCTCAAGATCATCCAGTAAGGGAAATGCATGATACATTCTTTATAAAAAAAGTCCAAGGAACTCTACCAGATAAAAAACTAGTAGATTCCATCAAGAAAGCCCATGAAACTGGAGTAGGCGGCTCAAGGGGCTGGATGTACAAATGGGATGAAAAAGAGGCAAATAAAGTTGTGCTAAGGACACATACAACCTGTCTTTCCGCACAAACTCTTTACGCTTTAAAAAAAGAAGATATTCCTTCTAAATTTTTTGCAATAGGTAAAAACTTCAGAAACGAGACAGTAGATTGGTCTCACGGATTTGAATTTAACCAAACAGAGGGAATAGTCATAGACCCCAATGCTAACTTTAGGCATCTTATAGGTTATCTGAAAGAATTCGCTGAAAAAATGGGATACAAAAAACTTAGAATTCAACCTGCATATTTCCCCTATACAGAACCAAGTCTTGAAGCTGCGGTCTGGAATGATGAGAAAAAAAAGTGGATGGAAGTTATTGCAGCAGGAATATTCAGGCCAGAGGTCACAATCCCATTATTGGGCACTGCATTCCCAGTATTAGCTTGGGGTCCAGGTTTTGATAGGCTTATGATGGAAGCAAATAAGATAAAAGATCTAAGAGACCTTTATAAGAACGATTTAAAGACTCTGAGAGAAAAGCAGGTAATAACAAAATGACAAATGTAACATTCCCAAGAAAAGAATTTGAGAAACATATTAAATTAACAAAGGAGGTTATAGATAAGATAAGTCTTTTTGGAACACCTCTTGAGAAAATAGATGATAAAAGCATTGAGATAGAGGTATTCCCTAACAGGCCAGACCTAATCCCATTACATGGGTTCATACGTGGTTTTAAAGCATTTCTAGGAAAAGAAGTTGGACTTAAGAAATACGCCTTAGAAAAACCAGAAAAAGATAATATAGTATATGTTGAAAAAAATGTTAAGGATATCAGGCCTTACATTGCATGCGCAATTGTCAAAGATATCAATTTTGATGATGAAAAAATAAAAGAAATAATAGATCTTCAGGAAAAGCTTCATATAACCATAGGAAGAGATAGAAAAAAGGCAGCAATTGGCATATACCCATTAGAGAAAATAAAACTCCCGATAAAATATGAAGCGAGAAATCCAATAGACATAAGATTCAAACCTCTCGGTCATGATAAAGAACTTAATGCTAATCAGATACTTAATAGACATCCTACAGGAAAAAAGTATGCTTCTCTTTTAAAGGGATACAAAAAATTCCCAGTCTTTGTAGATGCAGAAAAGAACATATTATCTATGCCTCCTATCCTAAATAGTGATGAAACTGGAAAAATAACTGAAAAAACAAAATCAGTCTTTGTTGAGTGTTCTGGATTTGATCAAAACGTCTTGAATAAGATAATAAACATAATAGTCACTGCCCTTTCAGATATGGGTGGAAAAATTTATCAAATGCATATACAAGACAAGAAAAACTTTATCTCTCCTGACTTCGAACCCGAAATGATGCCTGTTTCTATTGAAAACACCAATAGACTACTTGGTCTTAGTCTAAGTGAAAAAGATGTACGCATCCTTCTTAATAAAATGGGGCATGACTACAAAGAAGGGTATGCAATAATCCCTCCTTGGAGAACAGACATTTTGCACGAAGTAGACTTAATAGAAGATATTGCTATTGCATATGGATATGATAAAATTGAGCCTGAAATACCAAATCTTTCTACAATAGGCAATGAACTAAGAGAAAGCAAGATAAAGAACAAAATATCGGAACTGCTTATAGGGCTCGGGCTTATTGAAATATCTACATACCATCTTATAAAACCTGAAGAAGCGAAAAAGATGAAAATACAAAATCCTATTGAAGTACAAGATTCAAAAACAGAATATAAAATTCTCAGGCCAAATCTCTTCATTCCAGGACTAAGAATAATTTCAGAAAATATTGATGCTGAGTACCCCCAAAAAATTTTTGAAATTGGAAGAGTCTTCACACCAGATGAAAAAACCGAGACAGGAATAAGAGAAAATGATTCGGTTTTAATAGCCCTCACCCCATCTAATTTCACAGAAGCGAAACAACACTTAGACTATTTGCTTAACTCTTTAGGATTAGATTATACTATAAAAGAATCAGAAACTTTTGGTTTGATCCCTGGAAGAACTGGAAAAATCTCAATATCTGGCAAAGAAATAGGATACATTGGTGAAGTTCATCCCAATACATTAAAATCATGGCATCTTAAAATGCCCCTCTCAACAATAGAACTCTCCTTAAGCGAGATATATAAACAAATTTCTAAAGGTTAGCAATCATTGAAACATCTCTCTTGCCCCCATTTAATTATCTAATAAAAATAAAAAAATCAAGTTTTGATGATTATCTACTCTTCGTTAGAATCGTCATCTGCTGAGTCGTCAGAATCGTCATCATCTTCAAACTCATCTTCAATTTCTGTTTCCAATTTAGCCTCCCTGTTTTTTCTTTCAACATATTGAAGGGTTTTTAAATCTTACCAAAGGATTTAATACGAACGTAAAGGTTTAAAAAATGTAAAAAAACACGAAAATCCAGATAATTATTATGTCTTAGACCTAAACCTGTAAGTATGGGCCGTTCTAGAATTTGGATTATGGGGTTCTGCGTTCACAATACAAGTTAAATCTGTTATTTCTTTATTAGAAACCCCAGCAACCCCATGTACTTTCGAGATTACTTTCATCGGGAATAATGCTTCAACAATAGGAGTGTGGACATTCAATGACAACACCTTATTAGCCAGCCCCTTACCTGTTTCTATATCAACTACCTCATATAAGCCAACATCTATCCTACTATCTCCTTCATACCCGACTATACCCGTGACATATTTGATAGTTTCATTCCTAAACTCGTCTATGCCCCTCAATCCAACAATAATTTCACTTGCAACATGGTCCCTAAATTCATAAAGCGCAGGATCTACACGCTTCTCCAACAATCTAGAATGTTTCATGATATCCATATTCAAAATATAAACCCTGACTTTTTAACGATTATTATAATAGAATTACAAAGACTTGCTTGCATTTTCTTGAGTTTGTCCAGTAAATAAAATTCAAATCAATCAAAAATTAATCCTTATTATTCTACGCTATGACCTAATTCTGACAATTGAAGCCAAACATATACTGATTTAAGTGAAGGAATGTGAGAAACTACAAATTCCTTTATTGCTATGCCTCCATAAAAGGATCTAAAATAGTCAATTATCTTATCAGACTTATAACCCAAGGTAATTATTGCTTTTTTAAAATTATATTTGACTAAAAGATCCAGTATCTATTGAATTGCAGGCTTTCCTGCAACAGGAAGTAAAGGCTTAGGCAAATTATTTGTTAAGGGTTTTAACCTAGTTCCGAAACCCCCGACAAGAATAACTGCAGTATCCATAAAATTAAGAGCAATAGTCCATATTTAATATTATCTCTAAACTAATTCTGTAATTGCCTCTTTGTATCTCATGACATATTCAAGCGCAGCAGCTCCAGAAGGAACCATTGAATGTCCGAATGTTTCCAAAAATTGCGGAATCTCATCTGTAGTATAAAATGATAAATTTCTGTGCTCAAATTTGTCAGGCGCTGATTTCTTCCATCTTTCCATAAGTTCTCCCTTGCCTATTTTTACAGTAACTCCCAATACAGCTTCCGGATGTCTTGATGGCAACTGCCTTATCATTGCATAGAGCATGGGAGAGCTAAATTCATTTTCATCCAAACCAACCTCTTCTTGTAATTCTTTTTCTACATGGGTTTTAAAAGATAAATGAGAGCAATCTTCGTCAATATCTACTAGCCCTCCAGAAACATGATGAACATTGGGGTATATAGCCACCTTGTTGCTTCTAACTCCCACAATAGCATATGCTTTTCCACCCTCCACACCATTAATTACTGTGCAAGCCGCCAAGGGATTAGCGAAGTAGGCATTTTCGTCGGCATAATCGTTGAAGCCAGCATCCATTAATCTTTTTCTGAAACCCTCATTATTTATCGCTTGCTCGTTAGTCCCTATAAATTCCATATAATTAGTGCCGCTAATTGCAAGAGACAGGCTCTTATCTCTTAGAGAGGCATAAGTTAAACGCTGGCTTGGAGATACCCCTCCAATCATTTTCATTATTTTAGCAATAGCATCCTCGTCTCCAGACTGCAAGGCAGATATTATCTCATCTGAACGTGCCTTTGCGATTTTTGCTTGTGAAGCATTCCAATAATCAAGGGCTTCTTTGTATAGCTTGGGCCTATCTGCAGCTAGAGTTAGGGGAGAGCCCTTGCTTACTCTTATCTCCAAATCAGAAACAGGTATCGGGCTATCAGGTTCTATTAAAGGTTCCCATGTTCTTTCATACATAGTCGGGCAAAATTTGAGACATATATAAATCTATCTACAAAGCCTCTGCCGGGATTCGAACCCGGGACCTCGACATTACCAATGTCGCGCTCTATCCAACTGAGCTACAGAGGCATAGCCAGAGAAAGAGAATTACCCTATAAAAAATTATCCACCATAGAATATCTTATCATCTACCTTAAAAACCCCAAAAAATTATCCACCATAGAATATCTTATCATCTGTTTTAGGAATCACACCTTCACCACCCATATCTTTTGGAGGAAGCCATTCAAACTTTACCACGAATGAAGTTACCTCTCTCCCATGTAGAAAAAGCGTACTCAACCAAAAAGAATAAGAATCAATAAAAACCCCTCTTTCAGAAGAATCAATAAGATGAAGATCCTGGTTACTTATTATAAATAATGCTCCTAAAAACAACAATTTGAAAATAACCATAGAAACTTTCATTTTACACCAGCTGTGGAATTAATCCAGTCCTGTTTTATTGCATATCCTGTAATGTCTGCAAAATTTGCAACAACTCCCTTAAGCCAGAACATATATACTTTAAGTGCGCTAGCAACCCCCTCATAACTGCTTAAATTCATATCATATATGCTATAGAGTCGAGTAAATGAAATAGCCATAAATGCCAATATCACAATAACAAACGCATAAAAGAAATGATCTCTAATTAATGAAATAATGTATACCTGAGACATTGTTTTGAACATCAACAACATTAATCCGAACACTACAATAACTATTATCACCCATGCTGGAATCATATAGAATCTATTCAATCAAAATATAAATACCTTTCCACTAAAATCTTGTAGCCAAGAAAACTATTCCTAAAACTAAATCCACCAATATAAAAGAAACAAATATTCCCCTTTCCATACTCCCACCCACTCTCACAGGACCTGTAGATGTATATTTCAAAGGCCAGAATGGTTTTATTCCCTGAATAGTAAAACTATCTGCAAAAAGGTGAAATGAATATCCAATAAAAAATGGCAATGCCAAAACTGGATAAAACAATGCAAAAAATATAGATACTGCGACTGCAAAAGTGTATGTATGTATCACGTTCCCTGGTCCTGCATCTTTTCCGAGCTTGAGTGATTTTTTTTTCTTGATAAATGTTAAAACAGAACCAGCTTCTGGCAACAATGTGGATATGATAACCATTGAGAAAAAAATGAATTCATCATTCACAAAAGGAAGAAAATACAATGCAACAGCAAGCCCTATTGCTAAATGGGTTTTAATCATCATCACCTTATTCAGGAAAAACCAAAATATAAACCTTTTTAAGTTAAATTCTCCAAATTAAATCAAAGCCTTATAGTCTAGTGGTCAAGGACGCGGCCCTCTGGAGGCCGAAACCCAGGTTCGAATCCTGGTAAGGCTATTTCAGATATGCGGAAAATAGAGAAAAAAGAGGTTTCAGATGTCCATCACCATATAAAAAAGGTTGGCAAAAGAAAGCATTACAATTTATTATTTAGGGGCAAATACAGAAAACTCACAATTTTACTCATTTCAATAATTGCAGCCTATATGATTTTTACTAACTCAAAAATTCAATTAATATTGCCTTCTGAAGCCAGTTTTTTTAGTATTTTCCTTGCAGGAATGATTTTTGCATTTGGATTTCTAGCTCCTTTTGCAACAGGATTTTTTATAACTCTTAATCCTTCTTCTATAATAACTGTATCCTTAATTGCCAGTCTAGGAACCCTTATTTCAGATATGTTCATATTCAAATTCATTAAACTCTCCTTTTTAGATGAATTCATTTACTTAAGAAAATCTCCTATAATTAAAGAAATAAATTTAATTATAGATAAAAGTTTTCTTCATAAGATAAAAGCATACATATATTATTCATTCATAGGTTTCATGATAGCTTCCCCATTACCTGATGAAATTGGGGTTTCTATGCTTGCGGGTATGACAAAGATAAAGTCCTGGATTTTAGCTATTCTAAGTTATGTACTGCATTTCATAGGATTTCTTATTCTCTTCTCAATTTAATTTAACGAATACAAATGGATTATCTAACTGAGTAAACACAACCCTTTTAAACAACCAGTTTTTTAGATATCCAGCTCCTGTAGTCTAGTGGCCAAGGACACCGCCCTCTCGAGCTTGCCGAAGATTAAGTCGTTGAGACAATATCTTCAGTTCTCTATAGAACAGGCACTTTGAATTGTCGCCTTGTAGAATAAAATCTTAAAAGGCGGAGAACGGCGGAAACCCGGGTTCAAATCCCGGCAGGAGCATTCATGATTCTGAGCGAAGGCGAAGTTCATGCAACTGAAGGTATGAGAACTTCAGTTCGAATAAACCGGCAGGAGCATCTCTGTTCGCCGTAGCGAGTCTCCGAAGTGAAACAAGGAGGGTCGAGCAAGAGTGAATCAGAGAAAAGATTCTTACTGTATGAGAACTTCAGTTCGAATAAACCGGCAGGAGCATTCATGATTCTGAGCGAGGGGGAAGTTCATCGCAAGGAGCAGGAATATTTTCAAATCAATTTCTCAATCTTCCTCAAAAGCTCATATGTAAGCTTTCCCACATTCTTATTTAGAATTTCCCCATTCAAATTCCAGTCTGTAATTAACTTCTTAGAATCATTCTTTGTCATGCCTTTCCTAACAAAACTTGATACCAAACCATTTTTTATCTTTCCTTTGTATAAAACAAAATTCTGCATGATTTTTTCTTTATCGTTAACATTAGATTTTTTATCCATTACGATAAGCCACGAATCAATTCTCGGAGATGGTGAAAATTCTTCCCTTGAAACTTTCATTATTTCTTTAATATCATAAAAATACCTTGCCATTAAACCTATCTTTGTCTCACCAAGTATTTTGCACTTGAATTTCTCCCCAACAATGAACACTGCTTTTTCAATTCCATCTTTAATAGTCTTCATTACTATAGCCTCAGATAGATGATATGGTATATTGGCAACAATTTTATTCGCACTCCTCCAGTCATCTTTCAAAGCATCTTTAATCCTAATTTTCAAATTTGAATACTCTTTCTCTAATTCATTCAATACCTCTCTAAATCCATTATCTATCTCAAAAGAAATAACGTTAACACCACTTTCAGCAAGAAGTTTAGTTAGATTCCCAGTTCCAGAACCTATCTCGATGACATTATCTTTTTTGGATAATTCAACAAGTTTAATCTCTTTTTTCAAAATTTCATGATTAGTCAAAAAATGCTGACCTTTATCAAAATTCATTACTTAACAAGCCAAATTTGAATTAAAAATCTTTACAATTGTCAAAAATCGGAAATAAATTTATAACAATTTAATGATGCTTCCCTTTGATGCACATGAAGATTATCTAGGACACTTACACACCTAGAAAGACTTAAGGTTTCAAAACACTCAAATGGACAAGTAGCTAGATCATCTTTATTTGTAACAAGCTCGGCTTCAATGCCTATTCCTCTTTTATGAGCCTCATAAAATCTTGTATGTCCTTCAAGAACCACATATTCTCCAAGAAATGAGGGACTAGCCATAATAATTGGAGGTCTAACATCAAGAACAGTACTAGTTCCATCAATTTGACTTAATTTTTCAAGAGCACATTTATACACATTAGGTTTTTCCTGAAGCCCGCACTGACTAACTCTAATTTTTCCTGGATTTTTAACTAATGTTCTCATAGTCATTCAAATTTCACATAAAAGTTTATATTCTTTTTGCATTAATGATAGTTATGAATCAAAAAAAAGAGATCCAAATCACAATTCTAGAAAATAAACCAAATGGAAATAGCCATGAAAAATTTTTGCAGATACTTCGAAGTGTTTCTCCAGGAACTCATTTAAGAACTGGACTTGAAAATATAGTAAAGGCAGGAAAAGGAGCAATTATAGTCGTTGGAAATGAATCCCTTCCACGTATAATGGATGGAGGATTCAAAATAAATGCAAAATTCACTCCTCAAAGGCTTCTAGAGTTAGCCAAGATGGATGGAGCAATAATTCTTTCAAAAGACATGAAAAAAATAACTCATGCCAATGTTCATTTGACTCCAGATCCAAGTATAAAATCAAACGAAACGGGAACAAGGCATAAGGCGGCAGAAAGAACTGCAAAGATGATAGACACATTAACAATAGCAATTTCAGAAAGAAAAAACGAAATAAGCCTGTTCTATAGAAAAATAAAATATCCATTAAAAAACACAAACGAAGTGCTAAGAAAGGCAAACGAGCAGATTCAAATCCTTGAAAAGCAAAGAGAGCTATTTGATAAGCATGCAGAAGAACTCAACAAACTTGAACTTAGAAATTATCCAAATCTTCCAAAAGCAATAAACCTTATCCAGAAAGGAAAACTAATAAATAAAATGTCTGACGAATTAAAGCGCTCAATTCTCGAATTAGGAAACGAAGGAACCCTTTTAAAAACAAGGTTGAAAGAACTTCTTTTTGGTGTTGAAAAAGAGACAAACCTTGTCATAAAAGATTATACTAAAATAGACCAAAAGAAAACAAACCTAATCTTAGACACTCTTAGTTATGAAGAAATAACTGATCAAGAGAATATAATGAAATCTCTAGCATATGAAAAAATAAAGAACCCCTCAAATATCAAAGGTTGGAGAATATTATCAAAAACTTCTCTCCAAGAACAAGAAATTGCATCACTGATCAAAACTCTTGAAACACTTGGAAAAACAATCAATTCCAATCTTAATATCTATAATCCAATTCTAGGCACAGATAAAGCCTCTTCATTTAAGGAAGAAATAGAAAAAATCAAGCTTGACTATTAGTCACACTAGCCTAATAAGATTTAAAAAGCCATTTTGCCAAGCAAAAAGAAGAAGAAAGCAGATTAGCTACTTTAGTCTATTATTAAATGAAAAGATCATCAAGACGTTGGAAAAAGAAAGGACAAATGCGATGGAAATGGCAGCGAAAGCGTCTAAAGAAAGAGAAAAGAAAGAGAAGGCTTCATAGAGAAAGAAGCAAGTAATTCTGAATTTCCATTTTCTATGCTCGAAACATTCCGAACTATAACAATCTATAAAAACCCTTTACTCCAAAACCAATAATGAGTCAGAGTGATATTTGGACAGAAAAGTACCGTCCAGTTAAATTTGAAGAGGTAGTTGGCCAACAAGAGGTTGTAAAGAGACTCAAGTCTTTAGTCCAAGCAATGAACATTCCCCATCTTCTATTTGCAGGGCCTGCAGGCATAGGAAAGTCTACTCTTGCACTAATTATAGTAAAAGAATTATATGGTTCTACTTGGCGTGACAATTATTTAGAACTTAATGCATCAGATGAAAGAGGAATAGATGTTGTTAGACAAAAAGTTAAAGACTTTGCACGTACAAAAGCCCTCGGAGCTGTACCATTCAAAGTTATCTTTCTTGATGAAGCAGATGCCCTCACAAAAGAGGCCCAGCAAGCCCTCAGGAGGACTATGGAAAATTACACAAATACTTGTAGATTTATAATGTCATGTAATTATTCAAGCAAAATTCTAGATCCAATCCAATCTAGATGTGTTGTTCTTCGATTCAAATTATTAGAAAAAAAAGACATAGCAGAAGTAATAAAAAGAGTTGCTGAAAAAGAAAAAGTCAATCTTCAAGAAAATGCAGTTGAGGAACTTTATGAAGCCAGTGAGGGAGATTGTAGAAGAGCAATAAATCTTTTGCAGGCAACAGCAGCCATCTCTCCCGACGTTAATGCAGAAATGGTAAGAATAATAACTGCAAAGACAAAGCCTGCTGACGTGCGTATCGTATTAGACTATGCCCTAACAGGAGATTTTTTGAAATCTAGAGAAAAACTTCTTGATGTCATGCTCAGAGAAAGCGTTTCAGGAACGGACGTTATAAAGGCAATTCAAAAAGAAATCTGGAACCTCCCAATAGAACCGGAAATAAAAGTAAGACTCACAGAAAAAACAGGTGAAATTGAATTTCGTCTGGTTGAAGGCAGTGATGAATTCGTGCAACTTGAATCTATGCTGGCTTCATTTGTCCTTGCTGGACAAGGCAAATCAACCTAACCTTTCTTTATTGTCTCTGCACCATTGTAACTCTTTTAAAACACTAGTCTCTGGAAATCCTATTCTTAAGCTATCATAAACACGGACTTTGCTTCCATCAAGAGCTCTATGTCTCAATCCAACACTCCCATCTCTAACAAATCCTTCGTAAATATATTGACTCATATATAGATCAATCCTGAAATCATTTCCTCTTCCATATGCACTATCATCAACTCCGATTCCTTGACCATTAAGCCTAGACTTCTCATCATCAATACACAACGAGACAATACCCTGAAGTTTCGGAAGATGAGCTTTTATCAAACACCCTTCAATCTTCTCTCCAGCCATTCTTACTATCTCTTCAGGTTCAAGATATACTTCAATATCGTAATTACTTGCAATGCTTCCAATCATTGACTAAATGCCATAAAAATACTATGTGACTACTCCTTGCCCTAAAGGGCAAGGCTTCTACGAGTGATGCACATCCTGATTTCTCACATAATCTATTGCTCTCTCAACTTGAATAAATCCAAGGCTGGAAGCAAACTTGCCAGGGCTCCATA
>Ga0210050_1001268_pt1 | contig 28140 bp, 30 predicted proteins | sample CryGey132114_all_FD_185463 | JGI IMG/M metagenome (GOLD analysis project Ga0210050, IMG submission 185463) | Groundwater microbial communities from aquifer - Crystal Geyser CG22_combo_CG10-13_8/21/14_all (SPAdes) (version 2) | ecosystem: Environmental > Aquatic > Deep subsurface > Groundwater ... | reverse complement strand
AGAAACTTACTTCAACAACACAATGGACATGCTCAGGTTGGACATCTATTTCCAAAATTTTTATTTCATTTCTCGACGCTGACCTTCTGACGCAGGCTTCCAGCAAGTTTTTATATTTTATTTTCCCAAACATCTTATAACGATATTTGGTCACCCATTCAAGGTGCAGCATCATCACTCCGACACTGTGATCGAAGTGTTTGTATTCATTTATTTGAATTTGTTTTTCCATTTTTACTCCATAGCATTCGCTAAAGCAAATGCAAACATTTATTTATTTTAAGAAAGTATTCACTAAGTAATACATTCAAATAGCCTAGTATCTAGGCTATTCTTTTTTTATGTAAATGAATTAGAAATAGTTTTTTGTCATTAACTCCATTTTGAAAAATGGAGATTTCTACCTAATTAAAACCCCTATAAGAAAATCTCTCTTCCATAAACCTTAATGGGTCTACCCTTTCAAGAAGCCTTCCCGTTTTTCCAGACATCATCGGTCCAGCAAAACCTTCAATTACTCCTGGCCTTAAATATATATTAGATTCTTTTTCCACCTTCTTTTCACCAAATGTACAAAGAGTTGTCTTATTAATATAGGTTATTGTCTTTCGAGAAAATCTTATAAATCGATTGTTCTTGAAGTTATTATGGCAATTGACTTTAAAACTACAGAAAAAGAAGCAAGAGAAGTTTGGGAGAAACATAAAAAAGAAATTGAACTTGCAGTTCAAAATGATAAAAATAAGCCTTTATTTTCATTTTTAGAAGGACCTCCAACAGCGAATGCTCCTCCAGGACTTCATCACTTGGAAGTTCGTACCTTCAAAGATATAATTTGTAAATTCAAGTATATGCAAGGTTTTTCAGTTCCAAGAAAAGGAGGGTGGGATTGCCATGGACTTCCTGTTGAAGTTCAAGTTGAAAAAAGTTTAGGATTAAACTCAAAAAAGGATATTCTTAAATATGGAGAAGAAAAATTTATAACTGATTGCCAGAGAAGTATTTTTTCGAATATTGGAGAATGGAATAAATCAACTGAAGAACTTGCATATTGGATTGATTTAAAAAACCCTTATAGGACATTGGATAACAATTATGTTGAAAGTGTTTGGTGGAGTTTAAAAGAATTATACAAAAAGAAACTTTTATATGAAGGATATAAAGTTGTTCCATTTTGTCCTAGATGTGAAACTCCTCTAAGTAGTCACGAGGTTGCTCAAGGATATAAAGATATTAAAGAAGAATCTGTTTTTATTGCCTTTCCAGTAAAAGGAAAAAATGAAGAATATGTACTAGCTTGGACAACTACTCCTTGGACTCTTCCAGGAAACATTGCGTTAGCAGTTAATCCCTCTTTTGATTATGTTCAAGTTAAACTTGAAGATGAAAGTAAATTAATTTTGGGGAAAGAAAAAGTTGAATTAATTAAGGGAAAATATGAGGTTATAAAAAATTTTAAGGGGAAAGATTTGGTTGGGTTAGAATATGATCCTTTATATAAAATTAAAGAACTTGAAAGTAAAAATTCTTACAAAATTATTTCTGGAGATTTTGTTACCGTTGATGATGGGACCGGAATAGTTCACACTGCTGGAATGTATGGTGAAGAAGATTATAATGTTGGAAAAAAGTTTAACCTTCCAGAAGTTCACACAGTTGGACAAGATGGAAGATTTTTAGATATTGTTCCCGAATTTTTAAGAGGAAAAAATATTAAAGAATCTGAATGGGAGATAAAATCTGACTTGAAAAAAAGAAATCTTCTTTTCAAAATTGAAAAAATAAATCACTCTTATCCATTTTGTTGGAGATGTGATTCTCCATTAATGTATTATGCAATTCAATCTTGGTTTATTGCTGCAAGTAAAATGAAAGAAAAAATGATTAAATTAAATAAAAAAATAAATTGGAACCCTAAACATATTCAAGAGGGAAGGTTTGGTATGTGGCTTGAAAACCTAAAAGACTGGAACCTCTCTCGATTTAAATTTTGGGGAACCCCTCTTCCTGTTTGGAGATGTGTTTGTGGAAAAGAAAAGATAATTGGTTCAGTTGAAGAACTTAAAAATGAATCTACAAAGAAATTTACAGAATATGATTTGCATAGGCCATGGATTGATGAAATAAAACTTAAATGTGTTTGTGGAAAAGAAATGACTCGAATTAAAGATTTGATTGACTGCTGGTATGATTCTGGAAGTGCAACCTTTGCACAATTTCATTATCCTTTTGAAAATAAAGAAGAATTTGAAAAAAGGTTTCCATATGACTTCATCTCTGAAGCAATTGATCAAACAAGGGGATGGTTTTATACTCTGCATGCAATTTCCTCTATGCTTTTTGGCAAAATCGCATATAAAAATGTTATTTGTGCTGGACACATACTTGACGAAAAAGGAGAAAAGATGAGCAAATCCAAAGGAAATATTTTAAGCCCAAGAGAAATGTTTGACTCGGTTGGAGTTGATGCAGTTAGACTTCAAATGTGTACTAATGACCCTGGAAATTCTAAAAGATTTTCAATTGAAATGATAAAAGAAAGTGTTCTTCCATTTTTGAATGTTTTATACAATTGTAAAACTTATTACAACCAACTGGAAGACAAAAAAATTAAAGAAAAAATTGAAGACAAATGGATTCAAAGTAAATTAAACAATCTTATTTTGGATTCTACTCAAGACCTTGAAGAATTTAATATTGAAAAAGCGGTTCAAAAAATAATGAACTTTGTTGTAAATGACTTTTCAAGAACATACATAAGGTTCACTCGTGAAAGAAATGATACAAAAGAAATAATTGGAAATGTCCTAAAAGAAGTTGGGCTTCTTCTTGCTCCTTATGCTCCTTATGTTAGTGAGTGGATTTTTCAAGAATTTGAAAAAGGAGAATCAGTTCACCTTTCTAAGTGGTCAGTACCTAACAAGAAAAAGATAAATAAAAAACTTGAAGAAGAATTTAACCTGATTCAAGAAATAATTGAAAGGGGATTGAAAGAAAGGGATATCTCTCAAATTGGATTGAAGTGGCCTCTTTCAAAAGTAGAAGTTAGCTCTAAGGTTAAAATTTCAAAAAAACTTCAAGAAATAATCAAAACTCAACTTAATGTAAGGAAATATATTGAAAAAATTCATAATGATGACGAGTTAAAAGTTGAGATGGATTTTAAAATGAACTCCGAACTTATTGCTGAAGGATACGCTAGAGAAGTTTCAAGAAAAGTCCAAGCTTTAAGAAAAAAAATGGGTTTAAACAAAGAAAATCTAATTGAACTAACTCTTGAAATTAACAAAGATTTTAGAGATATTTTGATGAATCAAGAGAAGTTAATTAGAGAAAGAACAAACTCCAAAATTGTTAAATTTGAAGAAAAATTTTCAAGTTCTCGAGGAGAAATTGAAAACTTTAAAATAAAAGAACATTCCGGAAAAGTCCAAATTGTTAGACTGAGGGGGAGTAACTAAGACGAATTACCTCTTGAGGATAGCAATATTTAAAAACTAAAAAATCTTAACACAATTAAGAAAAATGATAGTTAAAGATGAATTTTTGAGCAGACTTAGGAAAATTTTTGATTTGAACCTTTATGAAGTCAAAGTTTGGACTGCACTTCTTTCTCGTGGAACTTCGACTGCAGGTGAATTGTCGACGATTTCTGATGTCCCTAGATCACGTACTTATGATATTTTAGAGTCCCTTGAAAAAAAAGGATTTATTCTTATGAAAATAGGTAAACCAATTAAGTTTGTAGCCTTAAAACCTGAAGAAGTTGTTGAAAGAGTTAAAAAGAATTTGATGGTTGAAGCTAAAGACAAAACAAAAAGACTTGAAACTCTTAAAGGAGATGAAGTATTAGACGAATTAACTGGACTTTTTACTAAAGGAATTAAATTTGTTGAACCTAGTGACCTTTCTGGTAGTTTAAAGGGAAGACAAAACTTGTATAACCATTTAGATATGATGGTAAGAGATGCTGAAAAAACAATAACTATGGTTACAACTGCTGAAGGTTTAAACAGGAAACTTGAAGCTTTAATGCCAAGTTTTGAAAAGGTTAAAAAAAGAGGGGTTAAGATTAGAATTGCCGCTCCAATTGACAAAAACAATATTCAAATGGCTAGAGAGTTAAAAAAAGTTGCTGAGGTTAAAAACTTGGAAAAAATTAAAGCAAGGTTTACCCTTATTGACTCAAACCAATTAATGTTTATGTTATTAGATGATGAAAAATTCCACCCTAATTATGATGTTGGAGTTTGGATAAACACTGAATTCTTTGCTTCAGCATTAGAACAAATGTTTGAACTTGCTTGGAAAGAAATGAAAACTATTAAGTAATTCTTAGAATATGAACAAGAAAAAATTTGAAAATTATGGTGCTTTAATTTATTTTCTTTCAATAATTATTACCTTAATTCTTCATTACTTCTTAATTTCAAAAATTAATGTTAACTCTACAATTCAAGTTGCAATTGATTTTTTAATTGTTTTAATTCTAACTGGGGTTGGAACAAATATTCTAGAGTCTAATTAAAAACCAAGTCCCTTAAGGGTTCCACTAACTCTTAAAACTTCAATTTTTTCAGAATAAACTGCAAAAGAAGCTTTTACTTTGTCTAAAGACTTTCTGTTTATTGAGAATACATTTTCTTTTATCCAAATTGGAGTTGCTTCACTTAAACCTAAAATTCCAACAAATTCTTTTATTGCATTTGGAACATTTTTTTTAAGATCTTTCCCTTGGAGTAAAAGATATCTTTTTTTCTCCCTGTGACTTGGAATTAATGCTTTCATAATAAAATTAAGATTTGATCCTTTATATTTTTTGTTAGAAACCATTTTAAACTTAATTTTGTTAAAGAGTTTAAAGAAAAATGGAAATTTGTACAGTTGGTGGATTTGAAGAAGTAGGAAAAAATATGACTGCGGTAAAAGTAGGTGAAGATGTTTTTATTTTTGATATTGGATTTTTTCTTCCAGGAATAATTGAACTCCAGGAGCAAGAAAAAATTGGATATAGTCTTTCTGGACTAAGAAGAGTAGGGGGAATTCCTGATGACAGAGTTCTTGATGAACTTGGATGGAGAAAAAAAGTAAAGGCAATTTTCTTGTCCCATGCTCACCTTGACCACATAGGGGGTCTTCCTTTTCTCATAAATAGATATCCTAATGTAGAAATTTTTGGAACAGCATTTACAATTAAAGTTTTGGAATCTTTAATCGAAGACTCTAAAATAAAAATAAATAACCAATTGAGAGTTGTAGAATCTAACTCTCGGCATAAAATAAAATCGAGTAATGAAGGAATTGAAGTTGAATTCATTCATGCAACCCACTCTACAATTGACTGTGCATTTTTAGCATTGCATTCAAAAGAAGGAGTTTTCTTTTATGCTCTTGATTTAAAATTTGATAACCAACCCACAATGGGAAACCCTCCAAATTATAAAAGATTTAAAGAGATTGGAAATGGAAAAGTGAAAGCACTTGTATTGGACTCTTTATATTCTTACACTGAAAAAAAACCTGGAGGAGAAAAAGTTGCTGAACATCTTCTTGAAGATACATTTTCAAAAGTGAATAGTGGGAACAAGGCACTTTTTATTACAACTTTTTCAAGCCATATTGAAAGACTTAACAATATTGTAAAAATTGGTCAAAAAACAAATAGAGAAATTATCTTTCTTGGAAGAAGCCTGGCAAAATATGTAGATTGTGCAATAAAAGTTGGAAAATGCCCTTTTAGAAACAGAGTTAAAATTATGAAATACCGGGGGCAAGTTGATTCTATTCTTAAAAAAATAGAAGCAAATAGAGGAAGATATCTTGTTGTCTGTACTGGACACCAAGGAGAAAAAAATTCTATTCTTGACAGAATTTCCCGTGGAGACACATATTTTAAATTTAGAGAGGGAGACAATTTAATTTTTTCGTCAAGTGTTATTCCTACTGAAGTAAATATTAAATCTAGAGAAAAACTTGATTCTAAATTTAGAAAAATGGGTGTTAAACTTCAAGTTGATGTTCATGTCCATGGGCATGGGAGCCGTGAAGATATGAGAGAATTAATTCAAATGTTAAAACCTGAACATGTAATTCCTGCACATGGTTCCCAAGAGCAAGAAAAACCCTTGATAAGCCTTGCTCAAGATTTAGGTTATGTTGATGGAAAAAATTCTCACCTTAAAAAAAATGGTGAAGTCCTAAAATTGTAAAAAGACAAATTTTTAAACAATGAATTCTTCTCCCTTTTATGGTAAAAGAGGATGAGTACCTTCTCACAAATCAAGAAATTCTTGGAGGACTTAGAACTGCACTTGAGAGAGGACAAACTTTAAAACAAGCTATGATGAGTTTTTATCAGGCAGGCTATAAAAAAGAAGAGATTGAAGATGCTGCAAGAGCTTACCTTTATCTTCAAAAAGGAAATTCTGAATTACAAACTTTAAATAAAAATCAAGGAGTAGAAAAAAAGAAAATTGAACCTTCAAAAGAAGAGGCAAAAAAACCTTTGTTTGGAAAAAAAGATGATGAAAAAAAATATTCAGAAGTTCAAAAAACAAAAGTTCCAGTGATAGGTGGAGATGAAAAAGGAAAACAGCCTGAAAAGAAAAATATTCAAAAAATTTCTGGATATGAAGGAAAAAAAGATCTTTCAAATTTAAAGAGTAAAACAGTTACAAGTGTTTTGGTTATAACTCTTATTGTCCTTGTAGGAATTCTTGCACTTGTTTTCTTATTCAAAAATGAATTAGTTAATTTCATTAATGGATTATTTGGGTAAAATGCCTTTAATTTATGAACCTGCTGAAGATTCTGAACTTATATTGGAAGTTTTAAAAGAAAGAATAAAAAATAAATCATTTGAAATTTTTGAAGTGGGAGTTGGTTCTGGTTATGTTTTGGAAGGCCTTAGAAAATATGGATTTACAAATCTTTCGGGATGTGATAAAAATCCCGAAGCTGTAAACATTTGCAAAAGTAAAAATTTGAATGTATTCTTTTCAAACCTTTTTTCTAAAGTTGAAAATAAATTTGATGTAATTTTTTTCAATCCACCTTATTTGCCTGAAAATGACCTTGAGGACTCTGAGTCTAAAATTTCAACAACTGGAGGGAAAAAAGGTTCTGAAATATTAAATAAATTTTTAAAAGAAGTGGAAAATTATTTAACTCCTAATGGAAGAGTTTTTGTTTTAACTTCCAGTTTAACTAAAGGAATAAAATGGCCTGAATCTAGAAAGACTATTGTTGGTAGAAAAAAATTATTTTTTGAAGAGCTGTTTGTCTGGGAATTGGCAATTTAACTAAGCTCACTTAAAATATCGGAAATTCTCTCAATTTCTTCAAAATGACCCTCATCTTTTTTTATTATTACGTTTGCGCCAAGATTAGTTTCAAATTTTTTCCATTCTTTTGGAGAAACATAGGGATCATTTGTTGAAAAAATACAGGTGATGTTTCCAGTGTGATCAAGAACTCTTTCAAATTCAATTTTATTATTAAGCCATGGATGAGCAATTTTTAACTCTTCAGTTTTGATCCCAATTAAATCTAGCCAAGGAGCAACAAAAACACATCCTCCAATTTTAAGATGTTTATGACTTTTTTCTAAAAAACGCATAATTGTTTGAGCTCCAATGCTATGTCCTACAAAAAAAGTTTTTTCATCCAAATCTTTAATATTCTTTTCAAGGTAACCAACCCATTCTTCGATTTTTGGCTCTTTAGTATTTGGCATGTCAAAAGAATGAACTTCAAATCCTTTATGTTTTAACTCTTTTTCAAGCCATTTTATCCAAGGCATGTTTGAATCAAAACCCCAACCATGAATAATATAAATTTTTTTCATTTTTTATTATCCAATTTTTTAATTTTCTCTTCTAAATGTTTTTTTAATTTTGGAAGATTTTTCTTCCAATCTTCTTTCATAAGACCATAAAGATTTTCATCGTGAATTTTTCCTGTTGATTTAGAAAGATAGTGTTTTTTTCTAAGCCCTTCATATTTATAATCAATCGATTTTTGTGTAGCATTTGAAGCCAAATTAGAAATAATTACAGGAGACCATAATTTTCTTAATTTTAATTTATTAAAAGCGAATTCATTGAGTGCAATTTTTGCTTCAGTAATATACCCCTTCTTCCAATATTTTCTTGCAATCCACGAGCCGGTTTCTGCAGTCCCCCCGAATAAATCTATCTTGTGCAATCCAATTCCCCCAATCAATTTTTTCTCAGATTTTAATTCAATAGCGAAAGTGCAATCATCTTTTTCTTTTTTTGACCATTTTTTTGTTGCATATTTAATCCACCCTTCTGCATCTTTTTTTGTATATGGGTAAGAAATAGATCCCATCGTTCTTGAAACTTCTAAATCCCCAATACCTTCAACAATGTCTTTCCAATCAGAAATCTTAGGTTTCCTTAAAATTAATCTTTTTGTTTTTAGTTTAATAATCATTTTATCCTCTAAAAATATATAGTAAAATTCGTTTATAATTTTATCTTAATCTAATTGTTTCAAGTCCACGAGGAACAGTTGTTTCAATCCGGTTTGATTTGTAAATTGAGGAGGCGAGGTCAAGTGATTTTGAAACTTCTCCATGATTGATAATTATTCTTTTTGGTCTAGGTTCCATATTCTTAATATAATTCATAAGTTCATTTCTTCCAGAGTGTGGGCTAAGACCATTAACAAGTTCAACCCTCATATTAACTTCTAAATTTTTGTTTCCTCCTTCGTCTTCAATAGTAATTCTTCTTGCACCTTCCTGAAGTTGACGTCCAATAGAACCAGGTCCTTGGTAACAACTAAGAATTAACAGATTATTTGCGTTGTCCGCGAAATGTTTTAGATATTCAACACTAGCTCCTCCAACAAGCATACCCGAAGTAGCAATAACAATACACGGTCCTCCATCTATAACCCCTTTTCTTTCTTGAGGAGAACCAATTCTAGAAAAAACGTCAGAAGTGAATGGGTTGTTATCTTGAAAAACTTGATTTCTAACATTAACTGATAAAAAATCAGGATATGCAGTGTGGATTGCATTAATATCCCAAATCATTCCATCAACATACATTGGAATTTTTGGAAGTTCACCAGTTCTAATAGCTTCTTCAACTCTAAGCATAGTTTCTTGAGCGTGACCAAGTCCAAGTTCAGGAAGTAAAACTTTTCCACCTTTTTCAATAGTTTCCTTTACCATTTGAATAAATCTTTCCTCAGTTAATTTTCTTGTAGGCAAAACATCATTTTTTCCTCCATATGTAGATTCCATCTGAACTGTTTCAACTCTAGGAAATTTGTTTACGGCTTGATCAAGTAATCTAGTTTTTCCATATTTAGTATCCCCAGAATAAAGGAAATTGTGAGACCCATTTCCGATGTTAATATGGGTTTGAGCTGAACCTAAAACATGCCCTGCATTATAAAAAGTGATTCTAATGTCAGAAGTAATATCATGAACTTCCCCATAATTTAAACAAATCGTTCTTTTTACCATTTCACTAATGTCAGCTGAAGAGAAAATTGGTGTTGCAGCTTGTTTATATGAAACTCCAATAAAATCAAGTGCTAAAAGTGAAGAGATATCTCTTGTTGGAGCAGTCATATAGGCTGGACCTTTGTATCCCATTTTGTAAAGATAGGGAAGAAGTCCACTGTGATCAAGGTGTGCGTGCGAGATAACCACAGCATCAAGTTGAGAGATATCAAACTCTGGAACATTAAATACTGGAAATTTATCTTTTCCTGAACTCGCAACATCAATTCCACAATCAAGCATTACTTTAGAGTTTGGAGTTTGAAGTAAAAAACAACTTCTTCCAACTTGTCTTCCTCCACCGAGAAGAGTTACTCTTGCCCAAGCATCAGACTTTTCTTGAGTCCATTTAGAATAAATTTTTTCTCCAACTTCATGCAAGAATTTTCTTCGGTCTTTACTTTTGTCATATAATACACTTCGGATGTTATCAGTAATTTTTGATTTTATTGCTGGACTTCTCTGAATTTGGGGGGTCCATAATGTTTCTTTTTTTATTTCATCCATAATTGACCCTTGTTTTCCAATAACAAGCCCGGGCTTCTTTGCTTCAATTGTTACAATACTTCGATGTAAATCAAACAGAATATTTGTTACCTCAGCCTCAGGAGGAACAATTTCTTTTATTTTCTTTTCAACAACTTCTTTTTCAGGTAAAATTTTTGTGTCAGCTCGGAGTTCAATTCTTTTTTTTATGTCATTTACAATTTCTTTTATCTTTGCCTCTCCACTTTTGAAAAATTTTTCATTCTTAGTGTAAAGAACAATATTTGCACCTTCAAATGATGCTTCGGAGACTTCCCCATGGAGTCTCTCTATAATGTTTGTTAAAATTCCTAACATTTTTCTAAATATAAATTATTAAATAAAAATTACTCTTTGTTTTTGTATATCTCTTCAACTTTCTGTGAAACAACTTTTTTAATTCCTTCTTTTGTTAAAGTATAAACATCAATTCCATTTCCACTTCCAACATCTCTTGCTGAAGAAGCTTTTATTGATTCTACTGCAAGTTCAATACCTTCTTTTACAGTTAAATTTGGTTTCCAAGCTCTTTCTAAAAATCCAAGTGAATAAGGCATACCAGAACCAATACTTGCAGTGTATTCGCTAACTTTATTTGCCATTTGTCCAAGAATGTCATAAATAGAAGCTGTTCCATCTTGATCAATTCCTGCGAGAATAAATGCACTTTCAGAAACCTGGATGTTAGATAAAAGTCCAGCAGCTTGTTGAACAGTAGGTCTTGACTTAGATCTTAAGTGTTTTAGTTTCATTTCAGCAGTTAATAATTTTGAAACTTTTTGTGCTTCAGTTGCAGAACCACATCCAGAAAAGACCAGATAATCATTTAATGGAAAAACTTTTTTCATATCTTTAATTGCTATTAAAGATCCTCCAATTGTAGCACGGTTATCCCCTGCCATTACAACTCCGTCTTTACAAACTATTCCTAAAATAGTAGTACCAGTTTTAACAATATTTTTAGTATCCATCTTCTAATAAAATTTTTAGAATTTACAAACTTAAAGAGAACCAATAATTTATAAAGATTTCTATTTTGAGTTTTTCATGAAAACAGAGTGGGATTTGAGTGAACTTGAAGGGAATTTTGACAAAACAAGAGAAAATTCAACAAAATTTCATGATTTATTCAAAAAAAAATGGGAAAAAGATAAAAGCTATCTTGAAGACCCAAAAAAGCTTAAAGAAGCTCTTGATGAGTTAGAATCAATTTCAGAAGAATTCTCAAACGGAGGAAATGAATATTTTTATTATCAATTAAAAGGGGAACTTAATCAGAATGATAGTGAAGTAAGAAGAAAAGCATCTGATATCCATAATTTTTCTATAAATGAATCTCATAAAATTCTTTTCTTTTCAGTAGATTTATCTAAAATATCTGAGAAAAAGAGAAAAGAATTTTTGGCAAGCCCGTCCCTTAAAAAATATAAACCTTTTTTAGAGGATTTTTTTGAAAATTCAAAGTACATTTTGTCAGAAAAAGAAGAAAAAATTCTTTCTTTAAAACAAAATGCTTCTTATGGAATGTGGGTTGATATGCTTAAATCCCTTCTCTCAAAAGAAAAAAGAACAAGTTTGGATGAAGAAGGAGGAAAAAAAGAATTTATCTATCCAGAATTAATTAATTTAATGAGATCTCAAAATAAAAAGATAAGAATTTCAGCAAAAGATGCATTTGAAGACATCCTAAAAAAATATGAAGATGTTGCAGAGTTTGAAATTAATGCAGTTTTAGAAGAAGCAAAAATTAATGACGAATTAAGGGAGTTCACTAGAGCAGATGAATCAAGAATAAAGGGAGATTTAATTGATTTGGATTTCATAAATTCAATTTTAGATGCAGTAAAATCTAAGTTTTCAATTTCAAAAGAATTTTATGTTTTAAAAGCAAAATTAATGAAAGAAAAGAAGATTGGATATTTTGAAAGAAGTGCAGAAATAAAAAAAATTGAAAAAAATTTTGGTGAAAATGAGTCTGTAAAAATTGTAAAAAAAGTTTTTTCAAATTTAGATAAAGATTTTTTAAAAATATTTGAAGAAATGTTGGATTCGGGAAAAATTGATTTTTTTCCTAAAATGGGAAAAAATGGAGGGGCATTTTGTACACACTTAAAGCTTAATTCCCCAGTCTATGTTTTACTTAATCACACAGGAAAATTAAGAGATGTTTCAGTAATTGCTCATGAAATGGGACATGCAATAAATGCAACCTTGATGAAAAAAGAAACTCCTTTTTATTATGAATCTCCAAAGTCAACTGCAGAAGTTGCATCTACCTTTATGGAAGACTTTGTTTACAAGGAAATTTTTAAAGAATTAAATGAAGAGAAAAGGTTTTACCTAAAAGTTATGAAACTAGAAGATGATCTCTCTTCAATTTTAAGGCAAATTGCTCTTTATTTATTTGAATTAGAACTTCATGAAACTTTCAGAAAAGAGGGTTACATTTCAAAAGAAAAAATTGGAGAACTTTTTGTTAAACATATGTCTGAATATATGGGCGACGCTGTAGAAATGCAAAATGCTCATCTTTGGTGGATTTATTTGGAACACATTAGAATGTACTTCTATGTTTATTCTTACGCTTCAGGACTTCTTATTTCTAAGGCGATGCAAAAGAAACTTCGCGAAGACAATTCATTTATAGGTAAAATAAAAGTATTTTTATCTACTGGAACGAGTAAAAAACCAAGAGAAATTTTCAAAGAAATGGGAATAGAAATTAATAAAGAATTTTTTCTTGATGGCCTAGATGAATTAGAAAAAGAGTTGGAAGAAATAAAAACTCTCGGAAAAAAATTAGGGAAACTTTAATTTTTATAAAATTCTTCTTTAAATTCTAACGCATTTTTATAGCAAGAATTAAGTTTTGTAAAATATTTTATTACCCAAACTTCATCTTCAAATCTTCTTATGATCCCTTCAGCATAATCAATACCCTTTGTTTCACACAAAACATTTACATCAGAAGTTTTCATTATTCCCTCAAGATTGTATCCTTTTGAAAAAGATTTTAATTTATCATGTTCTTCCCCCGAGAAACCATTATTAGGGTTTATTCCCTTTGAAAGTAGGTAATTAACTCTAGGAGAAGTTAATGAAGGAAAAGTTTTAAACAAATTATTTTTTCTTAAGTTAGATTTTATTCTTCGTCTTTTCATTTTAATCTTTTTTAATATCAAATGTTTTTAAAATTAGTTGTTTAAGATTATAATCATTCTTTTTCGCTAATTCCATAATTTTTTTTGAATCTAATCACTTTTTCAACAAAACTTTCAATTTTTTGTTCATGTGAAACAATTATCAATTGTTTAACTTTAAGTTGTTCTAAGACTCCTCTCATTTTATCAAGTTGCTGATCGCTAAATCCGTCAGTTGGTTCATCTAAAATTACAAGTTCCCTTGTTTTTATTTTACTCATCAAAGAATTTATTACCTGGTTTAATGCAAGTCTGTATGCAAGAGCAATTGCTGTTCTTTCTCCTCCAGATAAATAAGCATAATCAAGTTCATAATCTTGCTGTTCAATAATTGGGGTAAAATCATCAGTTAGTCTCACAACAAAATTGTCTGAAACTAAAGTTTGGAACCAATTTGAAAAAAGCCTAGAAAATTCTCCTTTCAAGGAAGCCATAACATTCTTTTCTAAAAAATTAATAACTGGAACAAATTTTTTATTTAACCAGTTTTCAAGACGGGTGATATAGTCTAGTTTTTTATTAATTTCTTCAAGTTTTTTTACTTTTTCTTTAAGTTCTAAAATAGATTTAAGGTAAACTTCAATTTCTTTTTTAAGTTCAGCAACTTTTATTTCCGAAATTTTTTCTTCCCTTAAGGCATTTTTTAGTTCTATTTCCTTTTCATTGAATAAAGAGTCAAATTTGGATATCTTAAATAAGGAATCATTCATCGATTCAAGATGTTTTTCAAGTAAAGCTAAATCTTTTTTTAAAGATTCATTCTCTTTTTCAAGGCTAATTAAATTTTTTTCTTTTTGAGAAATTCCTTCATATTTCATTTTCAAAATTTTTAAGTCAGTTAATTCTTTTTCATTTAAAGAAATTTTATTTTCAACTTCTCTTAATTTTTGGATGATTTGTTTTCTATTTTCCTCAAGTTCACTAACTTTTTGGTTTGAGTGAGAGATTTCATTGTATGCCTTATTAAGGACATTTGCCCGATATACGGCGTCAACATCCTGCTGGCATGTTGGACAAACTTTCAAGTCAGACATAGTGTCATGAACTTTTTTGTGTTCTTCTAACCTCAATTTAAGACTTTCAATTTCAGAATTTATTTTTATATTTTGTTCATTTAAAATTTCTTTTTCTTTTTTATTCTTGAGAATGTTCTCTTCTATATTTTCAAAATTTTTTTCATTAAAATTTAAAAGTTTAAAACTTTCTATTTCCATTTTAACTTCTCTCATCCGCTTCTCATTGTTTGATAAGTTTTCTCTTTTTGTTAGAGTAAGAACTTTAGTTTTTCCCAATTCTTGTTTAATTTCATTTTTTTCTTCAATTTTTTTTGATATTTCTTCTTTATCTTTTTCTTTCTCATTTCTTATTTTTGATTTTGATAAAAAATCTTCTTTCAGAGAATTAGACTTTAATTTCATTTTTTCAATCTCTTCTTCTTTTACTAAAATTTCTTTTTTGTCATTGTCCAAGTTTGAGGTCATTCCTTCCATCATCCTTTTTTCTTCACGCAATTTAAGCTTTAGAACTCCTGCATTTTCAATAATAGTTTTATATTTGTCTATCCCAAAAACATGTCTTAGAGTATTAATCCTAACTTCAGAATCTTCAAGAATTATTTGTTTCATTTCCTCTTGAGGTGTATAGACTGTAAATTTGTAAAGTAAATTTTGTTTTTTTGAAAATTCTTGAGGATAATTCAATATTTCTAAAACTTTTTGTTTTAACTCACTTACAGAAATTTCTTCTTTTACCCCATCAATAGTAATTGCAGAATAATCTTGGGAAATACTTTTTCCCCTTTTTAATTTTCTTTCTATTAATATATTTTTTTCATCAATATCAAATTCAATTGTAACTCCTCCTTCATTTTTTCCATTTCTTAAAAGAATTGAACCACGTTGCCCTGGTTGCAAACCAAAAAGCCCGAATTCTATTGCGAGAAGTACCGTTGTTTTTCCAGAACCAATGTCTCCAGATAGGAGCGTTGAACCCCGTCCCAATTCAATTTCTTCATGTTCGTAACTTCTTATGTTATCAAGGATAATCTTTTTTATAATCATTCAATATCTAAAACTTTTCTTGATTCCCCAAGAAGTCTTGTGTTAAAGGAATCAACAGTTTCACCCTCCTGTTTTTCTATTGAGAGTATGTTCATTAATTGAGGAATAATTTCGTTAAATTCAGAAGGGTTTTCGGCAGAATATTTTTGAATTGTTTCCTCTTCCAGATTATTTTTATTTTTAATTTTTATATTAAAATCAATGTCTTTTGTTTTTAGGTCATGAGTATTTTTTAAGAAAAAATAAGCCCCATTTTCAAAGCAGTAATTTTCAACTTTATCTAACTTTAAATCAGAAATTTTTTGATTTTCAAGTTCTCCATAAATTCTAAGTAAAATTAATTTATCTTTTAAATTTTTCTTTTGAATTTCATTCATTATTGTTTCATATGCAACAGAAGAATTTTTTAGTTCAATTTCAATACTTAGAGTTTCCTTTATTTTTATTTCAATTTTTTCAAAAGGATTTAATAATTCTGTGTCAACAATATAAAAACTTCCATTTTCAACTGTTTCAAGTTCGGTAAAATTATTTGGAAAAACTGGTCCAGGATAAATTAAATTTTTATATCTAAAGTCAACATGTATATGTCCCAAGGCATAATAATTTGCTTCAGGCAAATTATCTGCTTCAACACATTCAATAGGTAAGACTCCTCTTACCTTGTCCATTGTAGTGTGTAACATCAAAATTTTAAACATTCCAGGAGCATCATTGAGTTTTATTTTTTTTATATCTTGAACTTCAAGTCCAGATTTTCTACCGGGGTATCCATATATTGCAACTCCCTCATGAATAGTTGGAGATAATCTAATTTCCTCTTCCTTAAACTCCGCATCAAATACATTCTTACAAAAACCCGCCTTTTCCAATACATCTAAGAAGGTTTTTCCAGAAACAGAATAATCATGTGAACCAGCAATCATAAAAACAGGAATTTTAGCGTCTTTTAATTTTTTAAATTCTGCGAAAGTTTCTTTTAGAGTTTCTATGGGGGGATAAGCCGAGTCAAATAAATCTCCTGCAACTAAAACAAAATCAACTTTTCTTTCTATACAGGTTTGAACAACCTTTTGAAAAGCCATAAAATTCAAGTCCTGCATGGGGCCCTGCCTCCATCCTCCCAAATGTACGTCAGCAAAGTGTGCAAAATTAACCATTTTTTCTCCTCATATTTTCAAAAAGCCAGAGGTATTTAAAGATAATTGAATAAAATTATATAAACCCCTTTTTTTATTAAATTTAATGGATGGAGAAAGATTTACCTCAAAATTACTAGAAATTGAGGTTATAAATGAAGATACTAAAGTCTTGAAGTTTTCAGTTCCAGAAAATTTTAATTTTAATGCAGGACAACATGTAACTTTGGCTTTTTATCGGGAAGATAAACGAATACTTCGTTCTTATTCTATTTTTTCAAGTCCATCTGAAAAAGGATATATTTTGATTTATTTTAAAAAAGTAGGAGATGGTTTTGCTTCAAATAAACTTTTCAATATGAAAATTGGGGAAGAAATTGAAGTTAAGGGACCATTAGGGGTTTTTAAGGTAGAAAATAAAGAAAAAGATTTGGTATTTATCAGTGCTGGAACTGGTTTTGGACCATTCATGAGCATGATTTTAGATTTATTAAAAAAAGAGTTTAAGAAAAGGATAATTTTAATCAGAGGATATAGAAAAGAGAGTGGATTGTGTTTTAAAGAAGAATTGGATAGTTTAGAAATGAAATTTCCAAATTTCAAATATTATGATGTTTTAAGTCAGCCAAATAGTGCAGATTTTCTTTTAAAGGGAAGAGTTCAAAATTTTCTCGAGAAGTTAATTCCCAATGGTTTTTTGGGAGACCTTTATATTTGTGGTCTGAAGGAAATGGTCTCAGAAGTAAGAGAAAAACTCAATGAAATGGGTTTTTTAAAGGAACAAATTTTCTTCGAAAGATATGACTAAAGGCTTTAAAAAGTTCAAAAGATTTCTAAAAATACAAAATGAAACTTGAAACAAAGAGGTTAATTCTAAGAAAACCTAAAATTTCCGACTGGAAAGACATTGTTGAAGGTATTGGGGATTTAGAAGTTTCTAAAAATCTTTCTAATGTTCCTTATCCATATAAAAAAGAGGATGCTCTTTGGTGGATTAAGAAAACAATAAAGAAATGGAACAAAAAGGTCCAAGAGGATTATTCTTTTATGATTGAGTTAAAATCTGAAAAGAAAGCAATTGGTTCTTTGGGGATACATAATCTAGATAATTTCAATAAAATTTGTACAACAGGTTCTTGGTTAAATCAAAAGTACCATAGAAAAGGATATATTACTGAAGCAAAAATTGTAGTGAATGAATTTGCATTTAATAAACTTAAGATGAGAAAAATGGAAACTGGAGCATTTGTAGACAATAAAGCAAGCAATGCAACCCAAAAATCGATTGGTTATGAATATGAAGGGCTTAGAAAAAAACACTATCTTTCTAAATCAACAGGAAAAATTCACGATGAAAATCTTTATGGTCTTATGAAAGAAGATTGGAAGAAAAATCTTCCAAAATTAAAAAAACATTTAGAAGAGAAAATTAAAAAATTGGATAAGAAAAAATGAAACATAATGTTAAGATAACAATTATTATTCTTGTAATGTTTTTATTAACCCAATTTATTGGACTTTATGTGGTGAACAGTTACTCCACTCAAAAAGTTGTTGATGGACAAATTGTAAACTCCACTGGAAAAATCCTTCCGTACGGGATGGGATTTCAAGAAGAAGACCAAAACCTTGATTTCACTTCAATATTATTTTCATTTTTGTTTTCACTAATAATTGTAATCTCATTAATTTTTTTATTAATAAAACTAAAAGCCAAATTTATTATGAGAACTTGGTTTTTTGTGGTCTCAACCCTTGCGCTAGGTATCACGTTTACTTCTTTTTTACCTGAAGTTAAATATGCTTCACTGATTGCCCTTGCATTTGCCCTTCCTTTTGCAGCTGTAAAAATTTACAAAAAAAGTATGGTTACACATAACTTAACTGAACTTTTAATTTATCCTGGAATTGCCGCAGTGTTTGTTCCCATTCTTGGAATTATCTCTATAATTATTCTTTTATTAGTTATTTCTATTTATGACATGTGGGCAGTTTGGAAATCAAAAATAATGCAAAAAATGGCAAAGTTCCAGATGGAAGAAGTGAATGTATTTGGAGGATTTTTAATTCCTTATGCTTCAAAAAAAGTCAAAGAAAAAATAAGAAACTTAAAATTAAAGTTTAAAGATAAAAAAAGACTTGAGAAAGAATTTAAAAAATCAAAATTAAAAATTAACCTTGCTCTTCTTGGAGGAGGAGATATTGTTTTTCCAATAATCACCTCCGGGGTCGTATTAAAAATTTGGGGAATTGCTCCTGCAGTTCTTGTAATTATTGGTGCCTTTTTGGGTTTAGGAGGGTTACTCCTTTTCTCAGAAAAAAAGAAAATGTATCCAGCAATGCCTTTTATTAGTGCAGGAATATTTTTAGGAATGCTTGTGAGTTACTTGTTTTTTATTTAAGTTTTAAAATTAAACTGGGGTTAAAATCTTTTTCAAGACCAGACAATTTTTTTGCTATCTCTAAAGTGTCTGACCTTTCTTTTCTATTTAAATACAAACAAAGATTTTCTACGCTTTTAAGACTTGAACCTTCAAAATCCACAATTGTTCCTTTATCTATTGCAAAAGGATTTCCGGAATATTCTATTTTATGAAATGGGACTCCCCCTTCAATATAATCAACTTTTTTATAAGGGAGCAATTCTACTTGAGAACCATTAACTCTTACAACTTTTCCTAAATATCCTTTAAGGGGTGTCTGAATTGAAGTCCACTTTCCAAGATAATCTTTAATGTCTGTTACTTCAATTTCCTGTGTTCCAAAACCCATAGCTAATTTTTTCATAAAAACTAAAAAATTTACTATTTTATAAACTTTTCCAATTTGTTACCCCTAACAAAACACAACAAAATAGAAAGCTTTATAAATGTGTTATCACTGGGTAATTACATGATAAAAGGAAACAACGGATATGCTATTGGAATGTACTTAGAGAAAATTGAAGATTTTTTAGATTATTATAAAATTCTTGAACCCCCCCAAATTACTTTGGGTGACAATGAACAATTAAGGAAAAATTTTTTACAATTGTCTGATTTAAAAATTAGGAATCCTTCTTTGGAACAAAGAAAAAATTCTCTTTTGGCAAGAATTCATTCAACGGGAATTTTAGGAGAAGATTTTTTTGATTCAAAAATTAAAGCTGGAGAAGACACTTTTTATAGAAGTTTTGTGACTAAAGTTAGTTCTGGAGGAATTACTAAAGAAGATTCTGCTTTTCAAAAAATAAACATGGGGAAGGTAAATTAAAATGCTCGTAAAAAGTGAATTAATTGCAAAGATAAAAGATTATTTTGAACTTAATATTTACGAAACTAAAGTTTGGTTAGCTTTACTTGGAAAAGGTTCAGCTTCAGCTGGTGAAATTGCGACAATTTCGGGAGTTCCAAGAAGTAGAACTTATGATGTTTTAGAGTCCCTTGAAAAAAAAGGATTTGCCCTTGTAAAATTAGGTAAACCGGTAAAATATTTAGGAGTTAAACCAAGAGTTATTCTTGAAAAATTAAAGAATAATGTTAGAAGTCATGCTGAAGAAAAACTTCAAAGTTTGATTAACATAAAAGAAACAAATGAATTTACTCAACTTGAAGAACTTTATAATGTGGGAATTAATCCCGTTAGACGTGAAGACCTTTCAGCATCAATTAAGGGAAGAAATACCATTTCAAACCATTTAAGCGAAATAATTGAATCTGCAAAGTCAGAAGTCATCTTTTTTACAAACTTTAAAGAAATGAAATTAAAAGAAAAACTTTTCTTAGAAACTTTTAGTACTCTTAAGAAAAAAGGGATAAAAATTAAGGTTGCACTTTCTGGAAATCCTGAACAAATTAAAAAACTTTCAGAAAACATGAAAATAAAAATAACTCCAATTGAAATTGATGCAAAATTCTTTATTATTGATAAAAAAGAAGTTTTATTTTACTTAAACAGAGAATCTACAAAAGAAGACCAAGCAATTTGGTTAAATTCTGATTTCTTTGCATCTGCTTTTGCTGACTTGTTTGAGATTGCTGTTAAAGATTAAATTAATCTAAAATTACCTCTGTAATATACATCTCTTTCACTTTTCTCTTATTTTTGTTTAACCACTCTTTTAAGAAGTCTTTAGCTAAAAAATCTATTTTTTTAAAAGCATAAAGTCTTCCTTTTTTTTCAATTATGTTTTTATGTTCTTCTTTAAAACGTCTTACATTTTTTTCATCTTTAATTAATGGCCCGCTAAAAATTATTTCTTTTTTTCTTTTTAGAACAAAGTAACCTATTCCAACTTTCTTTTTATCATATTCAAAATCCTTATTTTTTACCTCAAAAGCAAGATTTAATTCTCGTCCTAAGTGATTAAAAAACTTTAATAATTTTGTTCCTGCAACATCCCCCTCTTCTTTTTTTGTTTTTATTTTTATTTTTAAAAATTCTAAACTCTTTTTTTTAGATTTATTCTTTTCATTTTCAAAATCAATTTTTTTCTCTTTAAAAAATTTCATATTCGGATTTTTTAAAAATTCTCTTGCTTTTTTTTGAAAATTTTCATAAGTTTCTTCTGTTAATGCTGCTAAAACATTTCTTGCTTTAAATGTTGGGTCCACCAAAATTATAGGGGAATCTAATTTTGAACCATTCATATCTAGTAATACATTTTCTTTTTTGTACAACTTTTCAATATCAATAATTAACTTTTCTTTTCTTTCTTTTGATAATTCTTTTAAAAATTTTTCAAAACTTTTAAAATAATAAACTAAAAGTTCAAGAGAATACCCACTAAAACCATGAACATATGACTCTGCACCATAAGATTTTGAAGCTTTTAAAAAAGATTTGGCAAGTTTTATCCCATCTATAACTTTTTTTGTTTTAACTTTTTTTGAAATATAATCTACATGGGAATAACTTAAATCAGTAATATTTAATGCTTCTTTAGGATTTTTTATTTTTTTTACCGGAACAATTTCAAAAAAAACTGAATTTCCTAAATTTATTCTAAAATAATCTCTTGATCCATGAACAGTTTTTACTTTTCTTTCCCACCTTAAAATTTTCCTTGACAGTTTTCCATAATCTTTTTCCTTGTACTTTTTTCCAAACCTTAAAAAAACATCAATATCATAAAATTCTCCTTTTATTAGGGTTTTCTTAGCATAACTTCCTCCCACAAAAACAGTTGCATCAATGGACAAATTTTTTATTCTTTTTTTTATTCTAAGCAAAAAATCCTGAAGGGAACTTTCCATAAAATTTAATTCTTCCTTACTTGGATTTATATTTTCCAAGACCTCATTTAAAACAAAATTAAGTTTATTTTTCATATAGAACTAAAGTAAAATCCCTTTTTAATTTTATTTGAATTTCTCAACATCCAAATCACCATAATTAGGATTATCTCTTAAAGTTCTTGCAATATCAATTAAATATTTTCCTTCTTCGAGTTTATACACTAAAGGTTTCTTTTTATTAAAAATATTTGTTAAATCTAATTCAAACTTTCCTTCTCCAGTTACTCTTACTGATTCAAAATCTAAAATGACCGGGGTATCTTCTTCTTCAATTCCTGCAATTGCTCTTAAGTCTTGTTCTATTTGTTTTTTATCTTTTTCTGGAATTTCAATTATTTTATCTCTTAACTTTTCTAATTGTTCTTCTCTTACATAAAAAAAGAAACGACTATGGCATTCTGAACACCCTTCTAAAAGTTCTTTACTTCCTGCAGAAATTATTTTTGAGCACTTAACACACTGGTGAGGCATTGTAACAAAACAAGGAACCTAGGACTTAAAAATATTTGGGAGCTGAAATCTTATTTACTTATTTAACATTAATTCAATCTTCTTGGGATCTCTCTTTATTTCCTTTACAATAGAAGCGGGACCAATTATGGTAATTGCACCTAAATCTCCTCCTGAGAGGCTCATAACAAGCTTATTTTTGAATTTATCAATAATTCCCAGTCTTTCTTCAGAACTAATAACAGCAAGTTCAATTCCTCTAAAATTCTTTACATGCCCAATCATTGCCATTGTGTCTTCAATGAGTCTTGTCTCTTCTTCTGGCCTTAACCTTCCTTGTAAAATAAGAATATAATTCTCAAATGCAATGTCCAAGATTTTTCTTATTCTTTGAGTGCTATCTAAATGTTTTATCTCGGAATAAGGCATAAACCTTATTGAAAACCCTTTTATTTTTTTATTTTTTGAACTTGATTTTTTTGCCATTTTACCTTAATTTTTTTGATAACCTAAAGACTTCGTCATAAAATTCTTCTAAATTCTTTCCATACTTTGCACTCATTCCAACCACCTTATACTCAGGAAATGCTTCTTCAATTTTTTTGATATTTGCTTTTCTTAAGTCTGATTTATTTGCTACAATTAGTACGGGAATTTTTCTTGCAACTAAATTTCCAATGATAGTGATATTAACCTGATTGTATGGGTTTTCAGTTGCATCTAAAACAATAACTACAACATCCATATCATCCAACCACTTTATACTTTCAATAATTCCTTGAGTTGCTTCCTTTGCCCTATTTTTAGCTTCTTTCTTGTTTACTTTATACTTCAAGAAATCCTCATAATCTACTCTTGTAGTAATTCCTGGTGTGTCAATCATCTTAAACATCATAGATTTACCTTTATATGAAATTTCAACTTTTTCTTTAAATTGAACATTTCTTGTTTCATGGGGAACTTTTGAAACGGAACCAATTTCTTCCCCTGTAAAATCTTTACAAATCCTATTAGCGAGGCTAGTTTTTCCAGCATTTGGAGGCCCATAAAAACCTAATTTTACATCTTTTTTATTTTTAAAAATTCCAGAGAATATTTTTTTAAAAAAGTTTTTCATTATTTTCATTGCCATCTTATATTAAATTTTTCTTCATTTATTAAATTTTGTGTCATCAATACTTCTAAACTCAACGTTTCTTCCAGGACTTGGAGTAACTCCCATATCAATTTCTTTTTTTGGTTTTAAAAATCCGAATAAATCTACCATTCCTGTTCTTTTTCCTGCATATTTTTTTAGTAAATAACTTACTTGTTCTCTTTTCCAACCAGCTTTCAAAAGGTTTACCTTAATTTCGTCTTCAGAAACTCCTTTCTTTGATAAATTTGTAATGTACACAATTGCGTTATATAATTGATTTTTATCTGGAAATAAGAATTTTTCATATTTCACTTTATACCAACGGTGAAGAATTAAATAAATTAAAAGCCCAATTAACAAAACTGCACCAAGTCCAAGATAAATTATCCAAGTTTTTACTTTTAATTCTGGAATTGGTTCACCTTCAAAAACAGTAACATTACTTGGTGAAACAAAAATATCTGTTCCAGCGTTAAAGCCTTCATCTGCGGAAAAAGTCAAATCTTGACGACTTCCAGTTAAAGAAAGATATTTGTAACCTTCAACTTCTTTAATTTTTGAGTCATCATCAAAAGTTAAATTTCCAGAATTTCTCATAAAAAGGTATGACTCTTCTTCAAAAGGTTTCACAGGTAAAATTGAAAGGTCATAAAAGTTTGTTGATGAAGAAGTTCCATCTTCCCAATTAATAACCACCTTATTTTGTGAAAGTGCAGAATTGATATTTGCTATATTCCAAAAAGTGACATAATCATAAGTTCCTGTAGAATCTTTATAATTAAGACCGGTAACTGAACTAAGAGCATCTAAATTTATTCCACTTTCAGAGGGGTTTATGAAAGAATTTGAAATTTCTACTTTTTGTAATGAAGAAGGAAACTTTAAACTTAAGAATTCCGTGATTAAAGAATTATATTCTGAATCAAGTGTTGCGGAAGCTTCCCTTGTTTCTATTGAAGACAAATTTGCTTTTAATGAACTTAGATCAAAAAGTCCATCTATTTGACTTTTTTCAAAAGCACCCAATGAAAGGTAAGAATCTTCGATTCCATTTAAAACATCTTTTCTTTCTTTTATTTCTGACTTTAAAATTTCCTTGGCTGAACCTACTTCAACATTAAATGATTTTGAAATTTTTCCTATTTTTGTTGTAACAAGTATATTTAGAGAGTAATTGCCTTCAACTGAATATGCATGTCTTACTGTATTTGTTGAAGTGGTTGTTGAAGAGTTGTCTCCAAAAGTCCATTCATAACTTGAAGCACCTAAACTCGACGGAACATAAACATAAAGCTCAGTTGAAAACAATACTGGAACTTTAGTTGGATTTAAATTAATTTTAAAATCTTTGATTGTGATATCTTTTTCAAAAAGTTTATTTCCATCATAAGTTAAAATGTAAGTTGAGTTTTTTTCTTCATTTGAAAGATTGAAAAAATTTCCAAGAAACAAAGTTCCTTTTGAAGAGTTTACAAGTGAAGGGTCTTCAGTTAATTCTGAGAATTCATCTAAAGTAACTCCTAAACCTCCTACAAAGTCATAATTTACATTTAAATTTTTTAAAGTGATATCTTGGTCTTTTGATGAACTAATTTTTATTGGAACTATACAACTTGTTTTTGAGCAGTCAAGACTTCCATAGTTTGAAGTAATATAATCTTGAACCATTTTTGAAAAGTTTCCTACTCCAGAAATAGAATTTATAATTGGAATTGTCCCAACACTTCCAAAATATTTTTCTTTAGCTCCAATTTGGTAAGTATAAATGGGGGTTTTTACAGGAGCTCCAATAAATCCACAGTTTGTTGCTTGATTGTGACCATGGATTTTATATTCTCCACTCCCTAAAGGGCTTCTAATTATACAAACATAATAATTATCTTTTTTAATTGGAACATTCACTTCACAAAATTCTGAACTTCCAGCACTATTAATATCAATATTTGGGATAACACATGACTTCACAAATCCTCCTTTTTTGTCAAAGAGTTTCATTGTAACATTTAAGTTTCCAGAAGTGATTTCTTTTATCCATGCTCCAATTTTCAAACCTGGAGCTTCCTCTAAAGAAACTTCTTGACAATATGGATTTTCTGTTAGAGAAACTTCAGTTTCGTTTGAAGAGACATAACAACCAAAATTTGCATCCTGAAAAGTATTTGTTCCTTCACTATTTTTAAAGTCAACAGTTCCGTCATTTAACAAATCAATTGAAATTTGGTTTGTAGGAGATTCTGTTGCATCACTCTCTAAGTCAAAACTGATTGAATTTATTTTAGTTAACTTATCTTTAAAAGTAATTCCATAAAAAGTATCTTTTCCATCATTTAATGGAAAAGAAAATGCTGTTTTCGAATCTGATTCTTTAAACTTTGATTCACAATCGGTATAAGCACAATTATAATTATATCCTGTTGAAGACTTAATTAACTCTTTTAGAGAAACTGAATTTCCAAAAGAATCTGTGAATACATTATTAACTGGTTCATTTGTGAATGAAATTTGAATATTTCCTGAAATTGATGAACCAATTGTATACTGGTCTTGAATTGAATAATTTGTAAAGTTATAAGTTGCAGAAACAAATGACAGCAAAAAGATTGCTAAGATTAATCCAATAATTTGTTTATTTTTCATCCTCTTTTTACCTAATACATTCAGGAGAAAGAGATTTATAAAGATTTTTAAGAAGGAATTATAATCTTTAATCCAAATCTAAACTTATTTTAATTGCTAGATTAACTTGATACATAAGAGATGGACTTAATCCCGAAATTCTTTTTTTAATTCTTGATTTGTCTATTGTTCTAAGTTGATTTGTAAGTATTGTTGAATCGAGAGTGAGTTTCGAGTCTTTTTTTGATAAGAAAATATTTGTAGGATACTCTTTAATAAATTTTTTTGATGTTATTGCGGCGACAATTGTTACTGGACTATATTTATTGTGAATATCATTTTGTACCACAATTGCTGGTCTAATGCCTCCCTGTTCTGAACCCCCAATCGGTTCAAAATTTGCAATTATGATATCTCCCCTTTTAATTTCCATCCCATTTCCACTGAGATAAATCTTCAATAGCCTCAAACTCTTTAGTAATTTTTAAATTCTCTTCACCCATTTCTTTACACCCTTCAATTAAAAGTTCTTTTTGATTTCTTTTTTGATTTTGTGAAAATTTTATTAAACTCAAAATTACACTTTCGTACGTTTCTTTTCCATTTTTCATTCCATCAAGAATTCTTTTCACATCTTCATTGAGTTGTATTGTGGTTACCATTAGACTATAGAATTTCTATATTATATAAATCTTATTATTCAGAAATAATTATTATGACATGATTATCTTTTTTTGGATTAACCTTATATGTTTTTTAATCTATATTTAAAATTATTCTATCTTACAAAACTTAATCTCATTCCACCATCGGATAAATTTTCAATAAGATATTCTTTTATTCCCTCAACTTTTTCACTAATTTTTTCAATGGTATTTGAATAAATTTCTCCCATTTTTCTTAAATGGTTTAATCTTATTTTTCTCATGTTTAATTTATGGTTTTCATAAATTTGTTTTTTTAAACTGGTTATATATTCATCTGAAGAAAAATTTTCATAATTTTGTTTGTATTCAATATTTGGAAGGTTAAATGGGATAGGTTGTAAATTTTCCAACTGTTTTTCCAAACCATTTTTTAAAATTGTTTTTTCCCCAGAAATGATTCTTAATCTATTGGGAAAATAAATAATTCTGAAATTTTCCAAAAGTTCTGGATTTATTCCTGAAAGTAAATAATCTCTTTGTTCTTCTGTGAGAGTTTCTTCAAAGAAGTATCTTTTAAATTTCTCTTTCAAACTTCGATACATTTTTTTAATCTTCATTTTTTTATAGAACTTCTTTTAAAATTTCTTCGGGATTTTTTCTTAAAAGAACATTCCAATCAATATTTTGTTTATCTTTAAGATATTTTTCAACTAGATAATATCCAAGGGTATACCCTGTCCAGTTCGGATATTTTTTTGAACCGAAGAAAACATCTAAGTATAATTCTTCTTCAGTAGAATCTAGTTTTGATTTTAATTCTTCAAAATATTCTTTTATCTCGTTTTCATTTAGTGCTTTTGAAAAAGGTGCAACTTCCCCTCCAAAAATACTTTCTCGGAAGTGTTCTGCCAAACCTTCACTGACTAAGCATGTTCCCAATTTTACTTCTTCTTTTAAATAATAAGGTGAAACTGAATGGGCAAATTCATGTGCCAAAGTTTCTTTTAAATTTTTTTTAAAATCTGTCACCGGATTCAAAAAAATAAAAATAAAATTGTTAACAAAACAGTGTCCTATTGAACCCCCCATCTCGTTTTTTACAAAAGGATCAAAAGTGGGTAAAACAAAAACATTTGTTTTGATTTTTGTAAAATTTTTTAATTCTATTAAAGTTTTTTTTAAAACTTCTAAAATTTCATTTTTTTGATCCTCATTAACTTCAAAATAGATTTCTTTTCCTTTTTCACCAAATATTGGATAATTAATTTCATCTTCTAGTTTATTCCGATTTGAATAATTTAAATTGAGACTATCAAAATTTTCTAAAAAGTTTTGAATGAATTTGGAGTTCTCTTTTGCCAAGTCAAGATTATCTAAAAAGGTGTAGATTTCATAATCTTTTGTTTTTAGTAATTTCATTTTAAATTGTCCTTCCTAATATTTCCCAAACTAATAGAATATATAGGTATTTCGTTTTCAATCAAATCTAATATCTCTTTAACCTTCTTATCTACAAAACCACTGACAGGACAAGCCCCAATTGCAATT
>Ga0210050_1001267_pt1 | contig 28146 bp, 30 predicted proteins | sample CryGey132114_all_FD_185463 | JGI IMG/M metagenome (GOLD analysis project Ga0210050, IMG submission 185463) | Groundwater microbial communities from aquifer - Crystal Geyser CG22_combo_CG10-13_8/21/14_all (SPAdes) (version 2) | ecosystem: Environmental > Aquatic > Deep subsurface > Groundwater ... | reverse complement strand
AATTGAAAATGTTTCACAAAATTTAATGAAATTTTCTTTCTTGAACCCACTTGTTCTTTTAGATTCTGCTCTGAAGAAAACAATTTTATTTCAATTTTCCTTTTCTTCAATTAGTTCCGAATTAATTGCTTTAGGGGAATTTTTTATTGTATTTGCACTTTTAGCTTACTTTGCAAGAATAATCACAAAAAGAATGCTCTAAGGTTTAACTAAATTTTCCATTTTTTTTAAAAACAAAAATCTATTAAAAGGGGATCTTCTTAAGATGGAAATGGTAGAAGTGAATTTTAAAAAAATTGAAAAAAAATGGCAAAAACGATGGGAGAAAGAAAAAGTTTTTTTAGTTAAAGAAGATAGTAAAAAGAAAAAGTTTTATTCTTTGGAGATGTTTCCCTATCCTTCCGGATCAGGACTTCATATTGGCCATGCATTGAATTATATTATTGGGGATATTTTTGCAAGATTTAAAATTATGAAGGGATTTAATGTTCTTCATCCTATGGGATATGATGCCCTTGGACTTCCTGCAGAAAATGCTGCGATAAAAGTTGGAACGCACCCAGAAGAGTATACAAAGAATTCCATGAGAGCTTTTACAAAGCAACTAAAGTTATTAGGTCTTAGTTATGATTGGTCTAGGATGATTGATACCTCAAATCCAGGGTATTATAAGTGGGATCAATGGATTTTTTTAAAGATGTTTGAATCTGGGCTTGCTTATCAGAAAGAATCTTCTGTGAATTGGTGTCCCGAATGTAACACAGTTCTTGCGAATGAGCAAGTTGTTGATGGGAAGTGTTGGAGGCATGAAGATACAAAAGTCGAATTAAAATCTTTGAAACAGTGGTTTTTAAAAATCACAGATTACGCAGATGAGCTTCTTGATAAATTAGATGATTTGAATTGGCCAGAAAGAACTAAAAATATGCAAAAACATTGGATTGGAAAAAGTTATGGAACGGAAATCGATTTTAAAGTTAATGGCCAAAAATGGCCGGTTTTTACGACGAGGCCAGATACAATTTATGGGGTTACTTTTGTAGTTGTTTCCCCTTACCATAAAGAAATCGATAAACTTGTTACAAAAGAGCAAAAAAAAGAAGTTAATCAATTTATGAATAAGTTAAAATCTGTTTCTGAAAAAGATTTAGTTGATCTTGAAAAAGAAGGGGCATTCACTGGATCTTATGCGATAAATCCGATTAATAATGAGGAAGTTCCAATTTACGTGGGGAACTTTGTTGTTGCAGATTATGGAAGTGGAATGGTGATGGCCGTTCCAGCTCATGATAAAAGAGACTTTGAGTTTGCAAAAAAGTATGGAATAAAAATAAAAATTGTAATTGATCCAATTGAATTTGAATTAGATGAAAAAAATTTAACCGAAGCTTATACCGAAAGTGGAACCCTAATTAATTCTGGAAATTTTAATGGGATCTCAAATGAAAAAGCTAAGCATGAAATTAGTGAATTTTTATCTAAGAAAGGTTTAGGAAGAAAAGCAATAAACTTTAGACTTAAAGATTGGGGGATTTCGAGACAAAGGTATTGGGGAACTCCTATTCCGATAATCTATTGTGATTCATGTGGAGCTGTTCCAGTTCCTCTGAAAGACTTACCAGTTAAACTTCCAAAAGAGGTTAAATTTGGAAATGGGAATCCTCTTTTAACTAATGAAAAATGGATTAATATTAAATGTCCAAAATGTGGAAAAAATGGAAAAAGAGAAACAGATACTATGGACACTTTTGTTAATTCTTCTTGGTATTTTTTGAGATATACCGATTCTAAAAATAAAAAAGAGATATTTAACAAAGAAAAAGTAGTTTATTGGAATCCGGTTGATGTTTATGTTGGGGGAGCAGAGCATGCGTGTATGCACTTAATTTATTCGAGATTTTATGTTAAATTTTTAAGAGATATAGGGCTTCTTAATTTTGACGAACCTGCTAAGAGACTTTTCCATCAAGGAATGATTCATTCGGAGGGAGGATCTAAGATGAGTAAATCTAAAGGAAATGTCGTTGACCCTCTTTTGGTTTCAAAAAAATATGGAGTTGATGCTTTGAGATTTTTTTTGGTTTCTGTTGCTTCTCCAGATAAAGATTTTGATTGGAGTGAAACAGGAATTCAAGGAAGTTTTAGATTCATAAAAAAAATTTATGATTATTTTGACAAATTTAAAGAAGGAAAAGACTCAGAAAAAATCTCTTTGAAGATGAATTCTTCTATAAAAAGTATTGGGGATTATATTGAAAATTTTGATTATAGAAAAGCGACAATCGAGCTTAGAGAATTATTCGATTTAATTTCTGAAGAAGAAGTATTAAGTAAAGAGACGCTTCAGAAATTTTTGAAATTGATGAGCCCTTTTTGTCCACACCTTTCAGAAGAGTTTTGGGAAAAATTAGGAAATAAAAATTTAATTACTTCAAGCCTTTGGCCAGAGTTTAAAGAAGATAAAATTGGAAAAAAATCTGAAGAAAATTTAAGTGAAAAAATTATAGAAAATCTTTCTGGAGTTTTGCATAAATTAGAGTCTAATGGAAATAAAATCTCTAAAGTTTATTTTTATGTTCTTCCATTTGAAATTGAGAAAATAAATAAGAAAAAGTTGCAAGAAGGTTTCGAAAAAGAAATTTTTGTCTATTCAGTCAAAGATGATAAAAAATATGACCCCGAAGGAAGATCAAAAAAGGCGAGACCTGGAATGCCAGGATTTTATTTCGAATAAATTTAAATAGAGGTTTTGATAAAGAACTTTATGGAAAAAAAGGAACTTTTAAAAGAATTAGAAAAGAAATTTGGAGAATCAAAAAAAGAATTAAATTTTAAACCTTCTTTTGAAGAGCTAGAAAATGAATTTGCACTTAATGATTTTATCCTTTCTTCTGATTTTGTGAGCGAAAATTTTTCTAGGCAATTGTGCTCTAGAATTGTTGAACATTATAGAGAATGGCATGGATATCTAAACAATCTTTTGCTTCCCAACCCTTCTTATTATGCTGGACAGACGGAATCAAAATTATTCAATTCCGAAGATGACAGACAAAAAATTTGGACTTTAATTAAAATTTCAATGAAATTTTCAAGCATGCATTCTCTCCTTGCTTTAAAACATGACAAAAAACTTGAAACAGATTTTATAAATGAATCCTATTCCTCTTGGATTAATCTCTTCAAACCAGGATTAATCTATGTTATGGCCAAACTTAATGAAGGTTGGAAAAAAGAATAATTCTTTTTATTGGAAGATACTTTTTTATATCTCTTTAACTAAATCTCTTAATGGGAAGTGTTTTAATTAATAAAGAAGAAGAGAAAGTTTTTTCAAAAAAATTTTACCTTTTTATTGTTTTAAGTATTTTGGTGTTTCTAATTGTGGGCTTTTTAGTGTACTCTTCACATGAAGTTGTGAATCCTATTAAAAAATGTGGGGATGGGACTTTTGATGAGTCTTGTTCACTCAAGAAACCTTACTTTTGCTCAGGGGGATTTTTAATTGAAAATCCAATCCAATGTGGGTGTCCAGATTCATTCAAATTTTCTAAAGAAGGTTGTTTTTCTGAATATTCTATAGAAAATCAAGAAAGAAGATTTAATTATTTCTTAGACGGAGAAAAAAAAGAAATCTCTTTCAATGTTTTTCCTGGAGTGGTCGATTATCTCCTAAATTTAACTAGAATAAAAGTGTATTATGATGGAGAAATTCCTCGTATGGATGACTTCAAATTAAGCAAAATTAATGATCCCGTTCAAAGAGATTATATTCTTTCTCTTGTTTCTGAAATTGAAAATCTTGCTTCTAATTCAAAAGATACTCAAGCAGAAATTGCAGTTAGTCTAGTTCAAAATATCCCTTATAATGAATCTCAGTTCAAAGATATTCCAGGATTTGATTCAAAAATTAGGCTTTCAAGATATCCTTATCAGGTTTTATATGAAAATCAAGGTTCTTGTGAAGGTAAATCTGAACTTTTGGTGTTGTTGCTTAAAGAACTTGGTTTTGGAGTGACTTTATTTGATTATTCCGAAGAGAATCACGAAGCGGTTGGAATAAAGTGTCCCATTGAAAAAAGTTATCTTGAAACTGGTTATTGTTTTGTTGAAACGACTATGCCTAGTCCAATCTCATTTAGCGAAGGAAGATATCTTGGTCTTTCTGGAGAAGGTCGATTAATGAGTAAACCAGAGATTATACTTGTTAGTGAAGGGATTAGTTTGTCTGAAAATTTAGAAGATTATGCAGATGCAGATTCTCTCGCAAAATTAGTTGATAAAATAGAAAATACGAGAAAGCTTAATTATTTTGATAAATCTAAGATGAATAATCTTAGAGATAAATATCAATTAAATTTTTAATTATTCCAATATTGCTTTTATTCTTCTAATCCCCAAACTTGAAGATTCTTCTTTTAAAATTTTAAATTTTCCTAACTCTGAAATATCTTTTACATGTGGGCCAGTGCAAAGCTCTTTGCTTATAAAATTTTTTGGATCTTTCTCGTCGTAGATAGTATAAACAGAAACCCTCTCCGGATATTTTGTTCCGAATTCTGCTTGAGCTCCAGAATCAATTGCTTTTTTTAAACTCATTTCCTCTTTTTTTACATTAAAGCCTTTCTTGATTTTTTCATTTATCCATTCTTCAACTTTTTTTATTTCTTCATTTGTTAATTTTCTTGAAAAATTAAAATCAAATCTTAATCTTTCCGAAGTTATGTTTGATCCTTTTTGAACTAAATTTTTATCTTTCAAAATTTGTCTTAATGCTTCATTTAGTAAATGTGTTGCAGTATGAAGACGGGTAGTTTCAACGGAATCGTCTATTAACCCAGATTTGAATTTTCCAGATGAAGCGGTTTGGGATAATTTTTGGTGTTTCTCATATTCTTTTAAGAATTCTTCCCTCTTGAAATTAATTTTCTTGGATTTGCATTCTTCTTCAATTAATTCAATTGGGAATCCATATGATTGGTAAAGAAGAAATGATTCTTCCCCAGAGAGCTCTTTTTTATTTTCAACAAACTTTTCAAACTTTTTTAAGCCATTTTCAATGGTTAAACTAAATTTGGCTTCTTCATTTTTTAATTCTTTTAGAATTAATTTTTCATCCAAATTATATTCTGGATAAATCTTGAACACAGGTTTTATAATCTCAACTATTGAAATTTTATTTTCAGATAAATTTTTTATCTGTCTTATTGCTCTTCTAATTAATCTTCTAAGAACATATCCTCTTTCAGTGTTGTTTGGGAGAACTCCATCGGAAATTATGAATGCTGAAGCTTTTAGATGGTCTGCAATGATTCTCATTTCTTTTTTGTTTTGAGAATATTCTTTTCTAGAAATTTTTTCTATTTTTTTTATTAAGGGTTGCCATATTTCTGAAAGATAGTTATCATCAAGGCCGTTTAATACTGCAATAGTTCTTTCTAATCCCATTCCTGTATCAATATTTTTTTGTTTTGCCTCCATATAGTTTCCTTCATCATTTTTAGTGTATTGCATTAAAACATCATTCCAAATTTCTATCCAATTTTCATTAGTAGGATCAAATTTTTTTGGGGTTTTTTCTTTTACCCTCCAATAAAACATTTCAGTATCGGGTCCACATGGTCCGGTCAAACCTGCAGGATCCCACCAATTATTTTTTTTAGGAAGAGAAGCAATTCTTTCTTTTGGAATTCCTAAATCTTCCCATTTTCTTGCAGATTCCAAATCTTTTGGAGAATCTTTATCTCCTTCAAATACAGAAACAGCGATTTTTTCTATGGGGATTTTTAAAATTTTAGTTAAAAATTCAAATGAGTATTCTATTGCTTCTGATTTAAAATAATCTCCAAGAGACCAATTTCCTAACATTTCAAAAAAGGTATGATGTGTACTGTCTCCTACTTCGTCGATATCCCTTGTTCTTATGCATCTTTGAATTCCTACAAGTTTTTTCCCAAGAGGATGTTTTTGTCCAATTAAAAATGGAACCAGCGGATGCATCCCGGCGGTAGTAAATAAAACAGTAGGATCATTTTCTGGAACTAATGAAGAATTTGGAACTTCTTTATGTCCTTTTTCTTTAAAAAATTCGAGATATTTTTTTATAAGATCTTCTCTTTTCATTGTGATAAAAGAGGAATAGACTTTTTATGGTTTTTGATGTAAATATTATTGACTTAAGCTTTTTAATTTTTCTTGAATTTCTAGCAATTGATCTTCGATTTTTCCTTTCTTTTTTAGAGTTACAACCCCTAATTTTTCTTCTTTAGGAATTAGTTCAGAGTATCCTTTCTTTAATATCTTGGGAATTTTTAAAGAAGGAAGGGTTGATTGAAAATTGGATAAATTTTTTTTAATTTCCTTTGATCTTTTTAGGATTAAAATTCTTTTGTTTAATTCTTCTGAACGAAGCCTTTTATAATTTTCGAGAATCTGAAATATTTTTAGAAGATTTATCTCTGAAGAAAGAAGATCTTTTTTACTAGTAATTGCTTCAAAATTTTCAAGTTTTATGTGAATAAAATTCTCCTCTTTATCTTTTGGAATTTTAGCTGAAGAATTAAATTTTTTTCCCATTTAAATTTTAGAGAAGATATCTTTGTCAACTTTTTCGATTTGGGATTTCATTTCCTGAATTTCTTTTTCCCACATTGACAATTCCTCTTCTTCCCGTTCTTTTAATTCTTTTGTCTCTGAAAGAAGTTTCTCGATATCATCTATTTTCTCTTTTGTATCTTTGAAAATTTCCAATGCTTGCTCAAATTTATCAATTCTAATGAAAACGGGACCCCTTTCTTCTTCTGATTCTTCTTCAGATTTTTTTTGGGGAGTTTTTCTTTCAAAATTATTCTTTGAACTAATCTTTTGAGGAATTTTAAAGGTTGGTATTGGAATTAAAGGTTCAGGCATTTCTTCTTCTTCATCTGAATCATAGTCCCCAGAAATTGCATTTTTTATTGTTTCTTGTGAAAATTTATTTCCCATACTGTTATTTGGAAAACTTGGAAGTTCATGAGGTCCATCTTCAGAGTAATCTTCATCCATCTCGGAAAATTCTGAAGATAAACTTGGGATTTCCGGAAGCCTAGGCAGACTTACATTCTTTGTCTCATCTTTCTTAGAAAAAAATCCCATTTATTTCACCTTTAAGTATATATTAGAAGATATACTTTAAAAATGTTCTTCCTTGGTGGAGTTTTAATTTTTTTATTTTTTAGAATAAAAACCGAAAGCTATTTTAAGGGACTTTTTTTTAATTAGTGATGTTAAACAAACTTCTAGATGAAATTATCGTTTCGGTTGTAGGAAAATCTGCCGAGGGAATTGTTCCCCTCTTAAATACTTCAAAATATGTTAATGAATTTATAATCGCAAAAAAATTAGGGATCACCATAAATCAAACAAGAAATATCTTATATAAAATTTCAGATTATGGGCTTGTTTCATCTGTTAGAAAGAAAGATAAAAAAAAGGGATGGTATACTTATTACTGGAAATTTGAAATTATGAAATGTTTGGAATTCTTAAGAGACTTTTTGATAAAAAGTAGATTAGAAATTGAAGATCAGGTAAAAACTAGGAATTCTAAAGTGTTTTATGCTTGTGAATCTTGCGGATTAGAATACGACGAAGATGAAGCACTTCTTATGAATTTTACGTGTGATGAATGCGGAGAAATCTTTACTGTAAAAGATAATTCAAAATTGATAAAAGAGATGGGAAGAAATACGACTAAATTTGATGAAAAGTTGAAAATTGTTCAAGAGGAAATAGGGAAAGAACAATCAAAGTTGGGAAAAAAGAAAGCAGTGGGATTAAAAAAAGAAGAAAAAGAAAATGAAAAAAGAAAAGCGGAGGCAAAAGAAAGAAGAGATCAAAAGAGAAAAGAAAAGAAAGCAAGTTTGCCAGCAAAAAAGCCAAAAACGGAAAAGAAAACTAAAAAAGTAAAAGAAAATGTTAAATCTAAATCCAAGGAAAAAATTCAATCAAGAAAGAGTGTAAAAAAAAGTTCTAAAAAGAAGAAATAGCTTTAGCAGTGAACTTTAAATAATCTTTTTCATTTTTTTTAATCATGGCAATCTACCAAGTTTTTACCGAAAAAAAGAAAAGTTTTTTTGAAAAGATTAGCATAACTATCTGGTTAATTATTCTCAATGTTTTTTTATTTCTACTTTTTTCATTATTAATTTCTTCTGGAATAATCTCTATAGATTTAATTGCCCTTAAACCTTCAAATATTCTTCAAGGAAAATTTCTTTGGACATTATTCACCAGTATCTTTATGCATGCTGGTTTTTTTCACCTTTTTGCGAATATGCTTTCTTTACTTTTTGTTGGAAATCTTTTAGAAAAAATTTTAGGTAGAAAAAGATATCTTCACCTTTATCTTTTAGCAGGCATCTTTTCCGGAATTTTGTTCGTTCTTTCCTCGCAAATTTTCCCTTCAGATTTAAACTCATATGCAGTTGGAGCTTCTGGAGCTTTGTTTGGATTAATTGGAGTACTTATGTTTCTTACTCCAAACCTTTCAGTTTACTTAATGTTTGTTCCAATTCCCATTAAGATGAAGTATGCTGCTCCTGGTATGCTTGTGCTTCTCTGGTTAATTTCAATTGGGGCAGATATTCCTATAGGAAATATTGCTCATCTTGGAGGGTTAATTGTGGGAGTAATTTATGGTATTTATTTAAGAAAAGTTTTTCCAAATAAAGTAAAAGTTTTATCTAAGAGGTTTAGTTAATGAAAAACAAAAAATTGAAAAAATTTTCTCTTCAAAAATTTGTAAATGAAAAACTGGGCAGTTCCCTTAATCATGTTAAAGAATCAAGGAATTTTATCTATTCCATTATTTTAATTTTTCTCTTTTTTGGAATAGTTGGTTTTTTTATACAATTACCTCAAGACGTTACAGCACAAATTTTAAATTATTTTAAAGAATTAGTAAATCAAACTAAAGGATTTGGATTAGTTGAGATGGTTTTATTTTTATTTAATAATAATTCTCTTTCCAGTTTTATGGGCCTCTTTTTTGGATTCTTTTTTGGAATTTTTCCAATTTTTAATGCAGTGATAAATGGGTTTGTTTTAGGATTTGCAGCCAAATTTAGTGTTTCAGAGAATGGAATTCTCTCACTTTGGAGACTTTTTCCTCATGGAATTTTTGAACTTCCGGCAATCTTTATTTCATTAGGATTAGGTGTTAAATTTTCTACCTTTATTTTCAAAAAGGATAAATTTTCTTATTTCAAAGAATATTTAGAAAAATCTTTTTGGAGTTACTTAATGATTGTGATTCCTTTGCTAGTCGCCGCGGCAATCATTGAAGGAATTTTAATTTTCTCAGGAATCTAATTTTTTAATTCATCAATTCCCATTATAATCAAAACTAATCCGATTAAAATTACAAAAACTGTTAATCCGCCTTTTATCAATTCTAATGCTGCAATTCCCCAATTTGAAAGGGGCATTCCTGGCATAATTAGATATAATGGTATAACCAAAACTAGGAGTCCTAATAAAATTTTTAACCATTTATTCATTTCTTTAGGTGTAAAATAGATTTTAAATATGTTTTTGTTTCCTTTTGAGACCTGTTTTTTTAATTTTTCAAAAATTGAAAAGTTACAAATATTTAAATAATCCTTTAATTTTTATAGAAAATGGATCTTTATGATCCAATTTTAAAGTTAATTAGTGAATTTATTTCTTCAAAAAGATTCTTTTTAAATGATTTTGGGACAAAAGTAAAAGATTTAGGTTTTATAATGAGGGTTGCTCCAACCGAAACTGTTAATGATTATCTTGATTGGCAAGTTTCAGATGGGATTTTAAATAAATTTATTGAACTTGATAATCCTGAAAGTCCTAGTTTAGGGTATGCCCTTGTAAGAGAATAATTTTAAAAACAGGTAAAATCTCCTTTTTTTATGAATAAAGAAAATCTTGCGAGAAAAAACATTTTAAGAAAATCTGAAGAAGCAGAAGGCAAATCAATTAGAGGATATGATTTTGATAATGGAATTGATTATGAAAAAATCTTAGATAGTTTTTCAACAACCGGAATTCAAGCGAGTAATTTTTCAGAAGCAGTGAATATTATTAATGAAATGATAAAAAATAAAGCTTATCTTTATTTAGGTTATACTTCAAACATGGTTACTTCAGGAATTCGTGAAATAATAAGATATCTTGTTGAGCATAAAAAGGTAAATGTTTTAGTCTCAAGTGCAGGAGGAATCGAAGAAGATTTTATAAAATGTTTGGGAGACTTTAAGCTTGGAGATTTTAGAGCCGATGGAAAAAAATTAAGAGATAAGGGGATAAATCGTGCAGGAAATATTTTTATTCCAAATTCCAGATACTGTGCTTTTGAAGATTTTATTATGCCTGTTTTAGAAGATTTTTACTTAAGACAAAAAAAAGAAGGGAAGACAGTTACTCCTAGTGAACTGATTTTAAAGTTTGGAGAAAAGATTGGAAATAAAGATTCAATTTATTATTGGGCATTCAAAAATAAAATTCAGGTCTATTGCCCCGCAATTACAGATGGGAGTCTAGGAGATATGATTTACTTTTTCAAATCTAAGCATCCTGATTTTGTTATTGATATTGCAGAAGATATATGGAATTTAAATAATTCTACTCTGGGACCAGAAAAAACGGGGATTATTATTTTGGGGGGAGGAGCAGTTAAACATTCCATATGTAATGCCAATATGTTCAGAAATGGAACTAATTATGCAGTGTATATCAATACTGCTCAGGAATTTGATGGTTCTGATTCTGGGGCTTTACCAGAAGAGGCAGTTAGCTGGGGCAAAATTTTACCTGACGCAAAAAAAATTAAAGTTCATGGAGATGCTTCAATTATTTTTCCCCTCATCGTTGCAAAAACTTTTGCTAAAGATTAATTTTTTGTTTATTTTAGATAAATATTTAAATAGAAGTAGAGATTTTCACATCTATGGTTAATGAAATAGAAAAAAATGGGGAACTTTTTCTACCTTTTTCAAAAGAAAATATTGAAGGTGAACTTGGAAAAGATTTTGTAGACGTTTTGAGAATGGTTGCTCCAGGAACAAGTCTAAGAGTAGCGCTTGATGATTTTTTGAATGCAAAAATGGGAGCATTAATAGTTTTTGATAATGGTAATTTAGAATCAATCATTGAAGGAGGATTTAGAGTTAATACCAAGTTTAGTGCTCAAAAACTAGTGGAGCTTGCAAAAATGGATGGAGCAATAATTCTTTCTAGGGATGGAAAAGATATTGTAAATGTAAATACACTTTTGTTTACTGACATTTCAATTTATACAAAGGAAACTGGGACAAGACACAAGGCTGCAGAAAGAACTGCAAAACAAGCGAAAACCCTCGTAATTGCTGTTTCTGAAAGAAAAAATAAAATTTCTCTTTATTATGGAGATTCTTCATATCAACTTCAAAGAAGTTCAGAAGTTTTAAGGAGAGCGTCGGAAACTTTACAAATTTTAGAAAAACAGAGAGATGTATTTAATGAACTTTTATTAGATTTGAATTCCTTAGAATTACGAAGACATTCTACGGTAAATGATGTTTGTATGGTTTTACAAAGAGTAGAAATAATGAAAAGAATTTCTGATGTTGTTCAAAGGTATCTTATTGAATTGGGAAAAGAGGGAATAATTGTAAAAATGAGACTTAAAGAATTAATGGGTGGACTTCAAAAAGAAGAAGAATTAATCCTTAAAGATTATTTTGGATTAAGTCATTCTTCTTCATTGGAAATCTTGGAAAAAATGGATTTTGATTTTTTACTTGAGCCGATGAATCTTTCAAGACTTTTATTTGAAGAACTTCATGATAAGAATATCTCTCCTAAGGGAATACGACTTCTTGGAAAAACAAATCTTATTGAAAGATATGTAGATTTACTTGTTGGAAATTTTGAAAACCTTTCTCAGTTATTGATTGCAAGTAACGAAGAATTATTGGAATTATTAGGGAGTGAAGCAATGTTAACCTTTTTTAGAGAAGAGATTTATAATTTAAAAGAAAAAATAAATTTAGGCAAAGGTTTGTGATAAAACAAAGAAATCTTCTAAATCTCCAGAAGAAAAAACTCTCTTTGAAAAGGTTGGAAATTTTCTAGAATATAAATTTTTATAAATCGTTCTTATATTTTTTTAAGATGTCAAAGAAATCTTTTAATTTTCGCTTATCTGATTCCGTCGAATTATTTTTGTATCCCGAAAAAGAAAATTTTGAAGAACTTTTTAAACTTGCTATTTCAAAAGATGTTCTTGAAGAAATAACCTTTTTAGAGAAGGCTCATGATAAAGATCCTTTAAGCCTTTTAGTTTACAATCAGTTTCTTGTTTGGGGAAGACATTTCTCTCCAAAAAATGTTTCTTTAGATTTAATTTCTTATTCTGATAAATTTTTTATAGATTGGGTGGGATGTTCTTTATTCTTAAAGAATAGATTGGTAAAAATTTTAAATAAAATGGATAGTGAAGAAAGTTTTAGTCAAAGATTAAATTTGATTACAAGATTTGATTGGATTAAGTATGACCCTAAAACAAATCTCTTGGAAGAGAGATTGGATCAACTTTGTGGAATTAAAAAATTACTTTTGGGGAAAAAATCAAAAGATGAAATTTATTCAATCTCAGAAAATGGCGATAAGATTAAGGTAAATTATCTGAGAATTAAAGAATATCCCTCTGATACGAGAGTTGGAAGAAATTTCATTTGCGAAGGGAATTCTTCTTCTTATGAAGGCTCAAAGGGTTCTCTTTTAAAGATTATTCTCTCAAAAGATAATAATGCATTAATTGTTGAAGAGCCTCTTATTGGATGTTCCGGAAGAAACGCGGATCTTCCATTATGCATTTCAAATATTTTTTTAAAGGATTATGTAAAAAAGTTAAATCTTAAAATTGATGAAGGAAATAAAGACCCCTTCAAAACCCCTTCTGAAAATTAGAGAACTAACCTTTTTATAGTAAAATAGGTTTTTGTTTTAATGCTTACTAAAAAAGAAATCTCTGAAATTCATGAACATCTTCTTCGTGCTCAGAGTCCCCTTTTTTATTTTGATAATGATCAAGATGGATTATGTAGTTATCTACTTTTGAGAAGATTTTATAATAAAGGAAATGGGGTTCCAGTAAAAACTTCTCCACTAAGTATGGATTATTTTAGAAGAATTGATGAATTCTATCCGGATTATATTTTTATTTTAGATCAACCAACGGTGTCTAAAGAATTTTTTGATGCAATCAAAGAAAAGAATATTCCAGTGGTTTGGATAGATCATCATGAGAATGATAAAAGTTTAATTCCTGAAGAGATCCATTATTATAATCCAATTTATAGCTCCAAAAAAAGTAATGAACCAGTTACTAAACTTTGCTATGAGGTTACAAAAAAGAAAGAAGATTTGTGGTTATTAATTGCAGGATGTTTATCAGATAAATTTTTTCCAAAAGAGTATAAAGAATTTTCAAAATTTTATCCTGATCTGGTCATTGATTCAAAAGATCCCTTTAAAATTTTTTATGATTCGGAAATTGGAAAAGTTTCTAGAATAATCGGAATGGGATTGAAAGACAGAACGAGTTTGGTGATGAAAATGATTCGTTTTCTTATTCAAGCAAGAACACCATATGAAGTTTTAGAAGAAAAATCAGAAACGATGAGCTTGCATAAACGATTTAATGAAATTAATTCAAAATTGCTTAGTCTGGTAAAAAAGGCAAAAGAAATGAAAGGAAATTCTAAATTACTTTTTTTTAAATATTCAGGAGAAATAAGTATGAGTTCTGATCTATCTAATAAACTTAGTTATGAACTCCCAGATAAATTTGTTGTAGTTGCATTTCTTAAAGGGGCGAGAGTGAATATTTCAATCCGAGGAGAGAATGCAAAAGGTATCGTGGAAAAAGCAATAAAAGAATTTCCTCTTGCAAAATTTGGGGGACACAGAGATGCAGTTGGAGCTCAAATGGATGAAGATGAGTTAGATAAGTTCAAAGAGAATCTTGAAAAAATTTTGGATTAATAAGTTTTTCCTATGTAAACCCAATAATCTGCTGGTTCTCCAGAGATTATGCATTTTTTTCCTTCAATAGACTCATTTTTTGGATCTATAAAAAGAACTTTTGCACCTCCGGTTTCAGACTTTAAATTTTCTTCAACTTCAACAGAATTTTTTAGAGGAATTTTAACTATTTGTTTTTCATTTACAAATTTTATCATCTCACTTTTTTTGTCTGTTTTTTTCTGATTTTCCTCAAGGATTTTTTTTGCATTTTCGTAAAGAGTTTTTTGCATTTTTTCTAAAAGATCTGGAATTTTTTTTAGGAGATCATGTTCTTTTATTTTAATCTTTTCTTTTTCATTTCTTAATTTTATTCCCACTTCTTTTTTTTCAATCTCTTTTGGACCTATTTCAATCCTTATGGGAATTCCATTTAATTCATATTGGGCAAATTTTCTACCAGGGGAATTTTCTGTTTCATCTAGAATTGGATTGAATTTTGAAAGCATTTTTTTTATTTCCCTAGATTTTTCTAAAACTTCTTTTTCTTTTCCCTTAAAAATTAGGGGGATAATTACAATTTTATTTGTAGCCATTTTTGGAGGGATCACAAGTCCTTTGTCGTCAGAATGAAGTGCAAACATTGTTCCAAGCATCCTTGTGGTTATTGCGTGAGTGTTTTGATGTGCATATTTTTCTTCGCCATTTTTATCTTGGAATTTTATACCATATGCTTTTGCAAAATTCTCTCCGTCATAATGGAAGCATACTCCTTCTATTACTCTTCCATTTTGCAAATAAGTATGAACTTTTTTTGTGAAGACTGCTCCAGCGAATTTTTCATTTTCTGTTTTTTGTCCATAAATTCCTGGAATTGCCATTAGCCCTTCTGTGATTTTATTATAAGCTTTTATAACTTTCTCTCCATGGATAATCGCTTCTTCTTTTGTTGAAAAAACTGAATGAATCTCATTCCATAAAAATTCTCTTGTTCTAAAAAACGGAACTGGGTTGTTAAACTCCCATCTAACTACATTACACCATTGATTGAATATTAATGGAAGATCTCTCCATGAACGAATCCATTTGGAGTAGGAAGGATAAATTATCGCCTCGGAAGTTGGTCTTACGGCCAATCTTTCATTAAGTTTTGTTTTCCCCGCTTGGGTGACCCATGCAACTTCAGGAGCAAAACCTTTTACATGATCTTCTTCTTTTGACAAAAGTTTTTCTGGAATAAAAAGAGGAAAATATCCATTTTCAACACCTATTTTTTTGAATTCCTTGTTTGTTTCTTCAATTATCTTTTCCCAGATTGAATAAGAGGCAGGTCTGAGAACTATGCATCCCGAGATGTCAGTATAATCTGCAAGTTTGGATTTAATCATTAATTGGGTAAACCATTCTGTAAAGTTTTCATTTTTTTTTGCAATTAATCCTTCTTGAGACTTTTTTTCATCCATCATATAAATAAATTTTTGTAGTTTAAATTAGTTTAGTTAATAAGTTATCAAAGTTTCATTTAGCAGTTGTTTGCTAATTGTGTTTACCCCAATTTTAATTTTATCTGCTTCAAGTGCGAAACCGATTCCTTCAGAATTTACCAATTTAAAATTATTCATACCTATTACCTTTCCATCTTTATTTATTAATGGGCCTCCGGAGTTTCCTGGGTTTAGTTGAGCATTTGTTTGAACATATGAACCTGCAGTTCCAAATCCTGTTCTATTTACAGCAGAAACAATTCCATCTGTTGCGGAGAAACTTAATCCTTCAGGGGTTCCTATTGCAAGAACTTCCTCTCCAACGCCAACATTTTCTGATTTTTCAAGTTCTAGTAGAGAAGATCCTATATCTGTTTTTATTAGTGCTAAATCCAGATCTTTAATATATCCAATTAATTCTGCATTGTGAAATTTATTATCATTTGTTACAATTTGTATCACTTGAGAAATTTCTCCATTTTCATTTTCAAGAACATGTTCATTGGTTACTACATAACCATCAGAAATAAAAAATCCGGATCCAAGAGATGAGAGAGTTCTTACAATTACTACAGAACTGATACTTGTTTTTATTAATTCTGAAAAATCTTTACTCGCTTTAATTTTTAGTTTGCTTATTTGGTTATTTGTATTAGTTAAATTTTTATCTAGAAGACTAATTGAGCGTTTTGTTTCTATTACACTTTGTGCAAGTTCATTTATTTTTCCATTGGCCGAAGTTTGTAATTTATAAATTTGATCTTTTAGTTGAGTATTCTCCAAATTTTGCTTTACAATAATCCCATTAAGAAGAATTGCAATTAAAAGGATTGAGGCTAAAACCAATGAACTGAACCCTCCAATTATCACCTTATGATGTCTTTTCATAAATTTGAGAAAATATCAAATTATTTAAATATAATCTTACAAACTAATCTGTTAGTTTTGGCAAATTTGTTCAAAATTAGGGCCTATAGTTCAACGGATAGAATATCGGGTTTCGGCCCCGAAGATCTAGGTTCGATTCCTAGTAGGTTCGTTAAAAATGAAAGGTGAAATAAGGAATTATTTAATTGCTTCCTCAATCTTAATTGGAAGTTGTATTGGAGCAGGAGTTTTGGGTATTCCCTATGTTGCTTCAAAATCTGGATTTTTAATTGCACTTTTTTACATCTTTTTCGTCGGGGGGATAATCCTTTTGATTAATCTTTATTTGGGAGAGGTTGCTCTAAGAACAAACGGAACTCATCAATTGAGCGGATATACTGAAAAATATCTTGGGACAAAATGGAGGAAATTAATGGAATTTGCTTTTATTTTTGGGGTGTATTCTGCTATTGTTGCATATTTAATTGGGATGGGGGAAAGCTTGAGTTTTCTCATTTTCAAAACACTTGATTATTCTATTTATTTTGGAATTTTTTCTGGTTTTGTAATGATGTTCCTTTTATGGAAAGGAGTTCAAGGTCTTAAAAGATTTGAAAAATTTGGGGTGATAATCGTACTTGCACTTTTGATGTTTATTCTTATTCTTTTTACTCCGCTTATTTATATAGAAAATTTAAGTTACCTTAACTTTCAAAATATTTTTTTGCCATTTGGAGTTGTGTTATTTGCCCTTCTTTCATTCTCTGCAATTCCTTTGGTAGTTCATGTTTTAAGAAAGAAAAAAAATCTTTTAAAAAAAGTAATAATTACCAGTTCAGTTGTTTCAATAATCTTTTATTCTTTATTCGCTTTTGTTGTTGTGGGATTTAAAGGAGGAGGAACTCCAGAAATCGCAACTCTTACTCTTGGAGCAATTTTTATTTTTTTGGGTCTATTTACAATGTTTACCTCTTATCTTTCAATTGGTAATGCTCTCGAAGAAAATTTTAAATTTGATAATCTTATGAAAAAGAAAAAATCATGGTTTTTAGCTTCGGTGATTCCCGTTGCAATTTATATTTTAATTAGTTTCACAAATCTTTTTTCATTTACAAAAGTACTCTCTATCGGGGGAATTATTTCTGGAGGCCTTACAGCAATTTTAATTTTGTTTATGGCAAAAAGTGCAAAAAAGAAAAATGATAGAAAACCAGAGTATTCCATTCCCCTAAATTGGATAATAATCATCTTTGCGATCCTGGTATTTGGTATTGGAGTCGTGAGGGAAGTTCTAAGTATTTTTGGAAAGGCGTGAACCAACATATTTTTAACTCTCTGAAGATTTATTTTAAAATGGAAATAGACCAGAATTTTGGGAATCTTGTTCAATTAGAACGAGGAAAAGAAATCTATGAGGGAATATTGCTTCCTAGTCCAGAAAATGGAATTGTTCTTCTTAAACTTGAAAATGGTTATAATATTGGCTTTAATAAAAAGGAAATTTTAAAACTTAAACTTTTAAAAAAAATTTCTGAAAAAGAAAAAGACTTTAATTTTGAAATCTCAAAAGATAAACCAAATGTTGCAATGGTAATTCTTGGAGGAACAATCGCTGCTCGTTTGAATCCTCTAAAAGGGGGAGTTGATTGGTTAGACACTCCAGAAAGTTTGTTTAAATTTTATCCTGAAATTTTTGAAAAAGTAAATGTGGTGAAAGTTGAAGTTCCATTTATGAAAGCATCAGAGGATATGGATTATAAAGATTGGCAAAAAATTGCCAGAGTTGTCGAAACACTTTTGAATGATTCTAATGTTAAGGGGATTATTGTTACGCACGGAACTGATTTTTTGCATTATACTTCTGCTGCACTTTCATTTTTTTTAAGAAATTTGAACAAACCAGTAGTTTTAACTTATTCTCAGCGTTCAATTGATAGAGCTTCTAGTGATGCTAACTTGAATTTGCAGTGTTCTGCTCTTGTTGCAATCTCGAATCTTGCCGAAATTGTTTTAGTTGGACACGCATCTACAAATGATGATTTTTGTAATGTAATGCGAGGAACCAAAGTCAGAAAATTACATGCTTCGCGTAGAGATGCGTTTAAAGCGGTTAATGATGAACCAATTGCGAGGGTTTATCCAGAAAGGTTGGAAATTTTAAATTCATATCATCCTAGAAATAAAGATAAACCTAAACTAGATTTAAAGTTTGAAGAGAAAGTTGCTTTGGTTAAAGTTTATCCAGGTCAAGATCCGGGTATTCTAGATTATTATTTGAAAAATAAATACAAAGGAATTATTTTAGAGATGTCTGGGCTTGGGCATGCACCAACCTCCCGTGCGCGTTTGGGCTGGACGAAAAAACTAAAAGAGGTTCAAAATAAAGGTTTGACCATTTGTGCTTCTGCCCAAACTATTTTTGGATGTTTGAATCCAATGGTTTATTCGAATGGACGTGAAATGCTTGAAACTGGAATAATCTATCTTGAAGATATGCTTTCCGAAACGGCTTTTGTAAAATTAGGGTGGGTGTTAGGACATAAAGAATGGAACTTTTCAAGAGACAAGATCAAAGAAAAAATGTTGGAAAATTTTGCAGGTGAATTCAATAAGAGATTAATTGAATAGTTCAATTCCAAATTTCTTTGTAAATTCTTTTATAATCTTGTGCAGCAGTCTTATTTATCTTACTGTAATAATCAATTAATTTGTCGAATTGCTTTTTTAAAATTGGATGCATGAGATAATCTATGAACCTCTCTATTTCATGCTGATTTGAAAAATTATCTTTTATTAGATTATCAATTTCTTTATCTATCTTTGGAATTAAAAGTTTAATTTCTCCTAATATTTTTTCAAGTTTCATGTAAAAAATTATTTAGTTTTTATTTCAATTTTTTCAATTGATCTTTTTATTTCTTCAATTTCTCTTTCAGCTTTTCTATTTACTGCATAATCATATTCTGCTCTTTGTCTGTCTCTTTCATTTTCTCTATTTTGACTCATTAAAATTATTGGAGCTTGGAAAGCTGCAAGGGAGGAAAGAACTAAATTCAATAAAATGAAGGGATAGGGATCCCAAGATTGATATTCTAACCAAATTACATTTGTCATCATCCAAAGTACAAGAAATATAAGAAATCCGATAATAAAGCTCCAACTTCCCGCAATTTTTGTAAGTCTATCTGCAGCTCTTTGACCTTTGGTCGTTGGAAGAGAATTTGGATGTGTTATAGGGATAATTTTCTTTACTTTTTTATCTTGCTCTTTTTTTGGCATATGTTCTCTTAGTTAAAGTCGGTTATAAATTTTTTGATGGATTTCTTTTTGACCAACATATTTTTAACTATCTAAAGATTTGTCCTGGAATGAAAAATGATTATAAAATTTTAGGGTTTAAGGCAGGACTTGAAATACATCAACAGTTAGATACTCATAAACTTTTTTGTGAGTGCCCTTCAGTTTTGAGGACAGATAAACCATTTAATACAATTAAAAGAAAAATCCATGTTGTTGCAGGAGAATCTGGAGAGATTGATGAAGCTGTCAAGTTTCAAGGAAAAGGAAATAAGGATTATTTTTATCAAACTTATGATACTACTTGTTTAGTTGAATTGGATGAAGAACCTCCCCATAAAATTAATAAGGAAGCTTTGAAAATTGCAACTGAAATTGCACTTCTTTTGAACTGTAAGATTTTTCCAGTTACTCAAATAATGAGAAAAACAATTGTTAATGGATCAAATACTTCTGGTTTTCAAAGAACGGTTTTGATTGCTTATGGGGGTTTTATTCAAACTAGCGAAGGGAAAGTGGGAATCGATTCTATTTATTTAGAAGAGGATTCAGCTAGACCAATTGAAAAAACTGAGGACTCGACTACATATCGACTTGATAGACTTGGAATTCCTTTAGTTGAAATTTCAACTAAACCAGATTTAAAATCTGCATCCCAAGTAAAGGAAACAGCATTAAAAATTGGAGAAATACTTAGAAGTTCAAAGGTTAGAAGAGGCCTTGGAACAATTCGTCAGGATTTGAATATCTCAATAAAAGGAAGTAACAGAGTTGAGATAAAAGGATTTCAAGATTCGAAAATAATGGAAAAATGTATTGATCTTGAAGTTGAAAGGCAAAAAATGTTTTTGGATAAGAATCAAAAAAATCCTTCGGAAGTAAGAAATTGTTTACCTGATGGAACAACTGAATTTTTGAGGCCAATTCCTGGATCAGCAAGAATGTATCCAGAAACAGATTTGGAACTACTTCACATAAAGAAAGAATTTATAGATGAGATAAAAAGAAATTTGCCTAAATTAAAAAATGAAATTGAAGAAGAATTAAGAAAACAAGGATTAAGTGAGGAAATGATAAAATTAATTTTTAAAGGTGATAAGCTCGATGAATATAAAGAACTTTATGAAGTTAATGGAAATCCCAAACTTATCTCTAAGATGCTCTTGCTTCTTCCAAAAGAAATTGCAAAAAAAGAAAACAAATCTTTAGAGGAAATTGAAGAACTTTTGAATAAGGACGTGATGATTTTCATTTTGAATGCAGTTTATAATGAAAAAATTCACGAAAAGGATGTAAAACATGTTTTAGAAAAAATTTGTTCCGGAGTACTATTCAAAGAAGCAATCAAACTTGGAAAAAAAGATTTTGATGAAGTTGAAGAAAAAATTTTAAAGATAATTAATGAAAAACCAAATCTCTCCCCTAATGCTTATATGGGTCTTGTTATGAAGGAGCTTAAAGGTTCAATAACAGGTCAAGAGGCAATGGAAATAATTTCAAAGTTGATGAAGTAATTTTTTAGGGGTTACACTTTCGAAAAGTTTATAAGTTATAAAATTTTGAAATGAGCATGAACAAGAAAGATAATCGTTTGCAATGTGAGATTGATAATTTTAAAAATGTAGAGTCCTATAAAAATAGTTGCAACGAAGAAGATCAAGCAACTAATGAAATTAATCCCCTTGATGGAAGAAGATATTATGATCTTCCAGATTTTATAATCAATCTTTTGGATATCCAAATTAGGAAGCCTTTTCCCCATTTGAAGTCAATAAATCCCTTTAAGGATAATGAATTTATAAAATACCAATTTAGTTTAGCCAAAATGGATCTTTCTTATAATAAAATGTCTCAAAACAATTACTCTTTAGAAAAAGATAATGCTCTAGCTCTTTTTAAAAGGATGGATAAATCAAGAATCTCTTTAGATCTTCTTAATTATGCGGGGGGATTTAATTCTGCTTTGGAACAAATTGAAAAAGAAAATAAACATCAAATGAATAGATCTTTAGGTCAAAAACATTTTGCCAGTTTTTAGAAAATTTTCTCCTCTTCCAATAATCTTTTGGATAATCAATCATTTTAATAATTTTTCTAAGATCTCTTTAGCTTTTTTATAATCAGCCCTTTTTTGAGATTCTTTCATTACTTGTCCAATTAAAAAATTAATGGAATTTTTTTCTCCTTTTTTGTAATCTTCCATGGCTTTTGGATTTTCTTTTAAAATTTTTTTTGCAATATTTTCAATTTCTTTTAAGTCTTCAATTACAGGGCCTTTTTTGATCTCTTCTTTAGGAGAATAGGATCTTTCTTTCCAACTTCTTAAAATGTCTTTTGCTTGGAGTTCGGTTATCTTCTTTTCTTCTACGGCCTTTAGTAATTCTACAAAATGTTCAATTTGAACATCTATTTCATCTAATCCTTTTTTGTTATAATTTAAGAAACCCAACAACTCAATGGTAACCCAAGGAATTGCAAGTTCTGGTTTGACTTTCTTTATTGATTCTTCAAAAAATTCGGCAATTTCTATTTTTTTTGTCAGAAGTTCTGCAACTTTTTTGTCTATTTTGTAAGTTTTAATTAATTTTTTTAACTTTTCTTGGGGAGTCTCAGGAATACTTTTTCTTATTTTTTCAATTTCACTTTTTTTTAGATTTATTTCGGGTAGATCCGGATCACTAATAAATCTGTAATCTTGAGCATTATCTTTAGTTCTCATAAGTTTTGTGGTTTTACTTTTCTCGTCGTATGTTCTGGTCTCTTCCACCTTTGGGAGTTCTTTTTTCTGCCTTTCGACTTCCACCTCAATTGCTTCTTTTATTTTTTTTATAGAATTTATATTTTTCATTTCAATTCTTTTTCCTCCAGAAATTGAAACATTCACATCTGCTTTTATTCCAGATTTTTTATCTATAACTTTTACATAACTCAAAGCAATTATCAAATTTTTTAACCATTCAGTCACTTCTTCACTGTCTTTAAAATCTGGTTCTGTTACAATTTCTATTAGCGGGCTTCCCGAACGATTATAATCTACCTCTCCGGTTTCAGGGTTCCATGCTGCAGGATCTTCCTCAAGATGGCATTCTCTTATCCTTATTCCCATAAAATTTCCATTTTCTCCATTGGGAATTGAATGTGGCCCAGACATAGTACTTTGGAATCCTTTTGGAAGGTCTGGCCATGAGTAGTGTTTTCTCTGCCAGAGAAGTTTTTCATTTATTTTGCATCCTAAGATTAAGGCGATTTCTATTGATTTTTTAATTGCTTCATAATTTGGAAGAATAGGTTTTGATCCTGGTTGTCCTGTGCATATTGGACATACATTGGTATTTGGCTGGCTTTCTTTTTTTCCGTGTTCAGATTTACATTTGCAGAATAATTTTTCGTTAGTTAGAAGGTATCCATGAATCTCAAGTCCAATCTTTACCATGTCTAAAAAAGATAAAACAAGTTTATTAAATTGTTGGATTTCATACATCGAAATCATTATAAATAAGTTAAATTATAAATTTAAATGTCAAAAGATTTAGACTTTGGAGAATTTAGTAAGAAGAGAACTTATGTTGCAGATGTTTTTAATTTAGAAGAAGGAAAAGAAGTTGAACTTGCTGGATGGGTTTATGATACTCGTGCATTAGGGAAAATTCGTTTTTTGATGTTAAGAGATATTAGTGGAGTTGCTCAAATTGTAGCCGTTAAGGGAAAATCGGATGAAAATTCTTTTAGTTTGATGGATAATATTTCAAGAGAATCTGTAATTTATGTTAAAGGAGAAATTAAAAATTCGGCTCAAGCTCCAGGAGGGAAGGAAATTATTCCTCATGAAATGAAATTAATATCAAGAGCAGATGAACTTCCAATTGATGTTGCGGATTATTCAAAAACAGAGCTTCCTAAAAGATTAGATTACCGATTTTTGGATTTGCATAGAAAATCAATTCAAGCAATTTTCAAAATTCAATCTACTATGATGCAAGCTTTTAGAGAATTTATGGTTTCAAATGGAGCAATTGAGGCACAATTTCCTTCGATAATTGGATCTTCTTCTGAAGGTGGAACTGAGCTCTTCGAAGCAAATTACTTTGGTAAGAAAGCATTTCTTTCACAGAGTTGTCAATTATACAAACAAATGCTTGCCTGCTCAATGGAAAAAGTATTTACTATTTTTACAGTTTGGAGGGCGGAAAAACATAATACCGTGAGGCATTTAAATGAAGCAAGACAGTTTGATTATGAACAAGCTTTTGCGGATGAGTTTGTGGTGATGGAATTTCTTGGTGAAGTTGTGAAATATATTATAAAAAAAGTTTTGAAAGAAAATAAAAAAGAGCTTGAAATTTTAGAAGTAAAACTTAAAGTTCCGAAAATAAAATACATGACTTTTAAAGAAGCGAAAGAAATCGTTGAAAAAGAAAAAGCTCATTGCGGTGATGATGATTTAAGTACTGAAGCAGAGAAAAAGCTAGGAGAACTTTTTTCAGATACAATTATTTTTGTTCATGATTGGCCAATTAAAGGGAAACCTTTTTACATAATGCCCAAGGGAGAAGGTCTTTCTGGAGGATTTGATGCGATTTATAACGGGATGGAAATAAGTTCCGGAGGGCAAAGAGTTCATATCCCAGAAATTCTTGAAAAACAATTAAGAGAAAGAAATTTGGATCCCCTCGATTTCAAAAGTTATATAGATTCATTCAGATATGGAGCCCCTCCTCATGCCGGTTGGGGAATGGGTCTTGAAAGATTGACTATGCTTATTCTAGGAATTCAGAATATTCGAGAAGTAGTTCTTTTCCCAAGAGATAGGGAGAGACTAACTCCTTAATGAAAATTCTTATAAATTAAGAATACTAGTTATTAACATGGCAGGGTTTTTATATAAAGATTTATCAAAAAAAGAAAGAGAAGAGATTAGTTTAGAATCTAAAAAAATTATCAATTCTTTTGGAAAAAAACTTGAATTAGTAAAAAATTTACCTTCCGAATCTTCAATTGAAAAAAATTCTGGATATCGATTGGAAGAAAAAGAAAGTCCTTGTGATTTAAATTTTAAAAAAAGAATTCTAGAAAATGCTCCCCATAAAACTAAAGATTCTTTCATTTCGGAGAAAAAATCATGGTAACCGCATTAGAGAAATTAAGAAAATATCTAGATAAAATAAGAGATAAAAATAAAGAATTTAATATTTTTTTGGAGCTTTTTTCAGAAGAAGAATTAATTAAAAAAGCAAAGGAAGTCGATGAAAAAATAAAAAATAAAAGGGCTGGAAGGCTTGCAGGATATTTCATAGGTGTTAAACCAAATATCAATGTTTTGGGATTACATGCTTCTTGTTCTTCTAAAGTTTTAGAAAATTATCTTTCTACTTACGATGCTACTGTTATAAAAAAAATAAAAGACGAGGATGGAATAATCTTAGGAATGGTAAATTCTGATGAATTTGCATGTGGTTCATCTGGTGAAACTTCTGCATTTAGTCCTGTTAGAAATCCCACAAATCCTAATTTAATTCCAGGAGGAAGTTCTTCTGGTTCTGCTGCGTGTGTTGCTGCAGGATTTTGTGATCTATCTTTAGGTTCGGATACTGGAGGCTCAATTAGAAATCCGGCTTCTCATTGTGGAGTTGTAGGAATAAAACCTAGTTATGCAAGTGTTTCTCGTTATGGATTAATTGATTTATCTATGAGCTTAGATCAAATTGGTCCTTTTGCAAGAACAGTTTCTGATGCGGCCTTATTATTAGATGTGATAAGAGGAAAAGATGAAAATGATTCAATCAGTTTAAATTCTAAAAAATTAAACTTAAATGATCTTGGAAAGAAAAAGGATTTTGTTTTAGGAATTTTGGACTTTAAAATAAATAATTCCAAGATTCAAAATTTAATTGATAAAAAAATCAAAGAAATTAAAAAGAAATATAATTGGAAAATAAAAAAAATAAAAATAGATCATATTGATCTTGCAATTGAAACATATTACCCTATTGTTTATACTGAATTCTTCTCTGGAACTAGGAAATTAGATGGTCGAAAATATGGGAAAAAAATTGAGGACTTTTGTGGCCCGGAGGTTTTGAGGAGGATTCTTGGAGGAGCAGAAATTACAAAAGCAGAACATGAGGGAAGAAATTATCATCTGGCATTAAGAGTTAAAAAATTAATTGAAAAAGAATATTCGGAAGCTTTCAAAGAAGTGGAGATAATTCTTTCTCCAACTGTTCCAAGACTTCCACATAAAATAGGAGAGAAAATTTCGGTTGAGGAAATGTATTCTTATGACGCTTTAACCATTCCTTCTAATCTTGCAGGCAATTGTTCTATGAGTCTTCCTGTAGGAAAAGTTGAAGGAATTCCCGTGGGAATTCAAATTATGGCAGATAAATTTAATGAACAAAAAATGCTTGAAGTTGCGAGTTTGATTGAAAAAACAAATGAAACCAAATGAAGGAAGATTACAAACTGGAGAGCATATTTTAGCTAAAATTTTGGAAAATAAAATTATTAATTGTAAAGTTAGAATTGCTAAATTTTTTTCTGATTATGGGGAGGTTGAATTTTTGACCACTTATGATTTAAGGAAGATTCCTTTAGAAGATTTAAATTTTGAGATTAATAAAATTGTTAAATCAAATCTGAATGTAAATATTCAAATTTTTAATAAAATGGAAATAAAAGATTTTGAAAAATTAAGGGTTAACAAAGAGCTTGAAAAGATAAGAATTGTTTCTATAGGAGACTTTGATTCTCGTCCTTGTGGAGATCCTCATATCAACAAAACTCTAGAAATTGGGAATTTTTATGTTGAAAAGATAAAAAGGGTGGGAAATAATCGTTATAGAATTACTTTTCGAGTTGAATAAATTTTGAGAAGGTAGTTTTATAAAATATTTTTTGTTTTATGTTTTATGAAGCTTTTGGTGATGGGAGACATTCATGGAAAAACTGAAAAGTTAGAAAAAGAGATTTCAAAACATGAATTTGATTTGGTGATTGGCGTTGGAGATTATGCTGGAATTGAAGAGTGGAGAAGGTATATTAAGTATATTTTTTCTGACAAAAAAAAGCCTAAAATTGGTGAAGGTCCAAATAGAAGATCTCCTGAAGAATTTTATGGAAAAAAGAAGTTTAAAGATCTTTTAAAAAAAGATTACGAATCTGGAAAAAGAGTATTGAATTTTTTTAACAATCTTGGAAAACCCGGATTTTTTGTTTTTGGAAATGGAGATGAAGAATGGTATAATTTTCCATTTAGTAAAGATATTCTTAATGTAAATAAAAGAAATTTAAATTTTCTTAAAGAAATCAAGAATGTTCAAAATTTGAATTATGGAATTCAGAGATATGGAGAAATTACTTTTTTGGGTTTTGGAGGTTATTTGGATGTTAGTGCAAACAAAAAGTCTAGAGATAAAGAGTGGCAAAAAATGGTTGATCAGCGAATGAAAAAAGCAGAAATTAAAATGAATACTTTTACGAATAAGATTCATGGAAAGAGTATCTTTATTTTTCATTATCCTCCTTTGGGAATTTTTGATATCATTAAGGATAAGACAAATCCTCACCATGGTGGTAGTGCAGGTATAGATTTCTTTAGAAAAGAAATTTTAAAAAAGAAACCTTTTTTAGTTTTGTGTGGACATATGGAAGAATATCAAGGAAAGAAAAAACTCGGAACTTCAATGGTCGTTAATCCTGGAGAAGGATCAAAGGGAAAATTTGCAATTGTCGAGATAGATGAAAAAAAAGGAAAGGTTTTGAAGGTTGATTTTTTTGGAGAAGAACATTAATTCTCCTTTTTGGCTATTAAAGCTACACCATTTTGATTAAACATAAATTTGCCAATTGAAGTTTCTAGGCCAACCATTTTTTTTGTCCCAAAAGCAGTATGCCTAAACCAAGCTTGAAAAGGAATATAAAAAAATAATCCTTTTTTTTGAATTATTTTAAATTTTGTTATTTTCAATTTGTTCTTTAGTTGAGAATAGGAATAATTGGTTAAATGTTCAGAGATAATAAATTTTTTTTTGGAACTAAAAACTCGTAAATTCTTTCGACTATCGCTTTTGTAGGATAAGTAATAATTAATGTTCCTGAAGATTTTAATACCCGATAAAATTCTTTTAATACTCTTTCAGGATTAATTACATGTTCTAAAGTTTCTATGCAAAGAATTTTATCGAAAAAGTTATTTTCAAAAGGAAGTTTTTCTAGCTCTGTTTGAATGAATTCTATTTTTTTAGGATTAATTTTAATTACTTTTTTAAAAGCATTTTTGGAAATATCTACCCCATAAACTTTTCTACATTTTTTGGAAACTTTAATTGAAATTTTTCCATTTCCACATCCCGCGTCCAGGATTATTTCTTCTTTTTTAGGATTCAAAAAATTTAACTAAGTAGAAATCTCCATTTTTCAAAATGGAGTAATTCGATAAAAAACTATTTCTAATTCATTTACATAGAAAAAAATAGCCTAG
>Ga0210050_1001264_pt1 | contig 28197 bp, 38 predicted proteins | sample CryGey132114_all_FD_185463 | JGI IMG/M metagenome (GOLD analysis project Ga0210050, IMG submission 185463) | Groundwater microbial communities from aquifer - Crystal Geyser CG22_combo_CG10-13_8/21/14_all (SPAdes) (version 2) | ecosystem: Environmental > Aquatic > Deep subsurface > Groundwater ... | reverse complement strand
ATTAACTGGAATGATTGATTAAACCGGAATTATGAAAATCGCCTTTTTTGAAATTAAGGACTATGAGAAAAAATATTTTGAATCAGCTCTGAAAGCTCATGAGCTTTTATTTTTTGATTTCCCCTTAAATGAAGAAACCGTGGATTCGGCAAAAGACGCCGATATTGTTTCGGTTTTTGTTTTTTCCCAAGTTAATGATAAGGTCGTCTCAAAATTGGCCAAAACAAAATCCATTGCCACCCGTTCCACCGGCTATGACCATATTGACCTTGAGGCCTGCCGCCAAAAGGGAATTTTAGTTTCTAATATTCCGACCTACGGCGTAGAAACCGTGGCTGAGCATACTCTTTCTTTAATGCTAGCAATTTCCCGAAGAATTTTTGAAAGTCTTGAAAAAACCAGAAAAGGAGATTTTAGCAATGACGATATCACTGGTTTCCAATTAAAGGATAAGACCTTGGGAATTATCGGCTGCGGCAAAATTGGCAAAAGAGTAGCGGAGTTGGCTAAAATTTTTGGAATGAAGGTTCTGGCTTATGACGTTTTTAAAGACGAGGGGGCCGCCAAAAAAATTGGCTACCAATATGTTGATTTTGAAACTTTATTAAAAGAGGCCGATTTCATTACCCTTCACGCTAATTTAACCAAAGAAAATTATCATCTTTTAAACAAGGCCGCTTTCCAAAAAATGAAAGAAGGGGTGGTGATTATAAATACCGCCCGCGGCAGCTTGATTGACCTCCAAGCCTTTGTTGAATATCTTAAACTGGGCAAAATTAAAGCCGCCGGCATTGATGTTTTAGAAGAAGAAAGCGAGGAAAAAGAAGAAATCAAATTGCTTTACGAAAATAAACTAAACAAAGAACAACTGCAGAAACTTTTGGCTGACCATATTCTGACCGAATTTGAGGACCAAAACAAAAATGTTATCATTACGCCTCATAATGCTTTTAACAGCCGGGAAGCGCTGGCAGAAATTTTAGAAACCGCCGCTAAAAATATTCTTGGGTTTGTTAATGATAATCCGATAAATATTGTGAAATGAATCTTGAATCACGAATCAAGAATCAGGAATTAAAAGCACGAACGTGAATCATGAATAAAAATCCCATCGCAAAAATGGGATTTTTCACTATTAATATTCAAAAAAACCGCATAAAATAAGGGACTTACCACTATTGACAAAATAAGATATGGACTACTCCATCTCGCCGCCTTTTTGTTTTTTGTTTAATTTAAAATCCCAAATCTCAAATTCCAAATTCTACATTCCAAATTCTAAATTCTATTCACTCAACGCAGCAGTCAATTATTTTTTTTACCAAATCTCCTAATTTGCCCATAAGGCTTTTTTTTTCGCTGTCATGACGATTTAAGGCGTCTTCATCAATTTTTTTGATTTCCCCGGGATTGATAAGCTTCAAATTAAGGCCCCAAAAAAGCGAATATAAGTTGTAAGCTTTTTCAAATAAATCATACGCCTCTTCTTTTTTACCTATTCCTAATTGTTTTGTGCCGACTTCCATCAATCTCATAGAAGCGGCAAGTAAATGTTTTGAAATGCACCAGACTTCACCTTCGTAATCTTTAATAATCTTTTTAAGCAAGGTTTTCCGCATTTCCCGAACCTCTTTAAGAAAATCAAAATATTTTTCCTTTCCTGTTTTTGCTCCGGTGAAGAAAAAATGCTCTTCTATTGAAATCAGATTCATAATGGCTAAACTCAAATCCTCATCAGAAGACAAATCCATTTTGTCTTGCTTTTTCATCTCATTAATTTTCTGAATAAATTCGTCTAAATTTTTAACAGGGTTTTCGTTTCCCATAATTTTAAATTATTATATCACTTTATTAGAAAGTAAAAAACTATACTTAAAATTATTAAGGGGACGACCGGCATTACAACCTTTTGAAAAGGGAAATAAACCTTACCATTATTTTGTTTTTTAAAATAAAAGTAAGCTGAATCTCCCAACCAGAATCCTAAACTACCCAAAACAATTCCCAAAATCAATTTATCAATTTCCCATAAAGTATTATAAGGGTGGCCGATGATGCCTGTCCAATAAAGCGGCACCACTACCAAAAGAAAAAAAGCAGAGGCGATTAAAACTTTATCAGCTTTGAAACGGAAATTTTTTTTGACCAGCCAATTATTAGTCCACATAATCAAAGAAACAACCAAACCGCCGATCCACAAACCGCTGATAGTATCATCAATGCCCAGCCAGCGGGAAAACCCCAAGCCCGCGCCAACAGCAACAACGCAAACCGGACAAACCGCTTGAGCCGGCAGAGCCAAAAACAATCCCATTGAAGCGCTTGAAAACAAAAAAAACTTTTTTAAGCTTTTTATATTTCTCATAGTGATTTTTATTTTAGCAAATTGCTAAAATTGATTCAACTTTACGATTTTTGGGAATATGGATAATGATTCTAATTTTAGAATCGATGGTTTTTTTTACGCGGCTGCCGAGTTGCGATTCAAACCATCCAGGTTTAGCACTGAAAAATTCTCACTTTTTATTTTATCACTTTGGTTTGAATCTCGGACGAGTATTTATTTCATCCCAAATACAGCTAACATTGTTTCAATAATCCTCGGTTTATCTCTCCTGAAAGAGAAATACTTATCAGTTAATTCAAAAGTGCATTCGGAATTTACTTCAATATTTTCTGACCTGAACCCTAAATTGGTCAGCTGAGTTTCAGCTACGATTCCAATATCAAAAAATTTGTGACCTTCTTTGTTAATGAAAGCGCCAGGATATTCTCTGAATTTTTCCGAAACATCATCTTGGATTTCATAGTGGCAACCGCCGATGTGCGGCCCGATGCCGACAATTATTGATGAGGGGTCGCTATTATAGAATTCTTTCAATTTAGCGAGAACATTCTCAATTATTTTATCTTGTAAACCTCTCCAACCGGCATGAACCAGAGCGATAACTTTTTTGTCGTGGTCATATAGGAAAATTGACAAACAATCTGCCACAGTGAGATTAAGAAAGATGCCAGGTCTAGCTGTTATCAATGCATCAACATTTTTAAATGTTTTACCGCCATCAATATCGTTGACAATTAATATGTTGGTGCCGTGTTCAAGGATTGGATCAACGACGGATTTCTCATTAATACCCAAACTATCCAGAAATATCCTCCTATTTTTTTTAGCTTGAATATCAATTTTAATTGAATCGGAGGGTTTGAGACGCATATTGCCGTCGCTTTTAGTTGAAAAACCGATAACTAAGTCGGGATATCTATCAAAAATAGAAAGAATTTTATTCATAGAAATATTAGCTTCTATACACGCTCTCCGGTCACCCTCGATACTGCGCTGACTTTTCCCTCACGTCCGTTGTTCGGGCCGTTCGAGGCTCTGAGGAGCTCTCAGGCTCTCGAAGAAATGACGCTCAATTTTATATTGTATCGCTTCCACTTCATTGCGTTTAGTGTCAGCGTCTTCGCCGCTCTTATTTTTGTAACGGGCCGAAGGTTCTGAAGAGCGGTAGCGACGAAGAACCGAAGGCTCTGAGAAACGGTAGCGACGAAGAACCGAAGGCTCTGAGGAGCGGTAGCGACGAAGAGCTGCCGGGCTTGGATTCGAACCAAGATTGATGGATCCAGAGTCCATAGGCCTACCATTAGCCGACCCGGCAAATCATTGCAATCTTATCAAAAATTTAATTAATTTTCAATTTTTTATATTGACACTGGTTTTTTACCTTCAAATTGGATTTTTTTGAGTTTTAACGTTTTATCCGGCATCAATTCTGCCTCCAAAATTTTCATTCGTTTTCCATCTTTAATGGTCCAAACGCCCGGTTCTGGATTTAAAGCACGGATTTTCCTCTCAACTTCAATAGCAATTTGCCCGCCATCTTTCTGGGCTTTTTCTAAATCTTTAAATCCCACAAATCCGTCTTCAGCGGAAAATTTTTTCGTATAAGTGGCCTGCGATTCGTCTTGTGGTTGTGATTTAATCTCTTCTCGCAAAAATTTAGGGATGGTTTCAATAAGTAAATCACCGCCTAATTCTGCTAGTTTATTATGCAAGGTTTTATAATTATCACTATTTTCTATTTTCTGTTTTCTATTTTCTAATACTGGTCCGTGATCAACTTTTTCATCAAGCAGAAATAATGTCACGCCGGTTTCCTGTTCCTCATTTAAAATCGCCGCTTGAATAGGGGAGGGACCGCGATATTTGGGCAGGAGCGAGGGATGAACGCCTATTGTCCCGAACCGCGGAATTTCCAAAATTTCCTTGGGGAGAATTTTAGCATACGATGCTACTATAAAAAAATCGAAATTGGAAATTGAAAATTGGAAATTGAAAATTGACAAAACTTCTGGTTGTAATACGGGAATATTATATTTTATAGCCAGAAGTTTTGTGAGTGGGGGAGTGATAATTTTTTTTCTCCCCGTCGGCTTATCAGGATTGCAAACTACTGCCGACGGAATGAATCCGGCATTAATTAATTTTTCCAGAATAATGGCGGCGAATTCCGGAGTGCCAAAAAATAAATATTTCATAAATTTCTAATTTCTAAATCCCAATTCCTAATAAAATGTTCAATGACTAAATGCCTAAATTCTTATTAGACATTAGAAATTAAGAATTAGTCATTTTTAGGAATTTTGTACGCTTCTTTTGTTCTATCAATAAATAAAATTCCATCCAGATGGTCAATTTCATGTTGAAAAACTCTAGCTAAAAGTCCCCAAGCTTTGATTTTAACTTTGCGTCCGTTCGTATCAAAACCGCTGATAATAACTTTTGAAGGCCTTTCAACAACACCGACCATCCCCGGCACGCTGAGACAGCCCTCCTCTAAAACTTCTTTTTCTTCATATCTTTTAATGATTTCAGGATTAGCTAAGGCGTAAAATTTGCAGCGGCCTTGACTATCCGGCACTTCGGCAACAAAAAATCTCAAATCCAAACCGATTTGGTTAGCGCTTAAACCAATGCCTTTGGCTTCTTTCATAATTTGACGCATCTTTTTAGCCAGCTCTTTTAATTCTTTTTTAGGAATTTCGGAAAAATCAACTTTTTCCAAGGACTGATGAAGAATTTTACTTTCTTTTTGGTCAATGGTTAAAACTTTATGCTTTTCCATTTTTTATTTTTTTCAAAATATTGGGGTATGTTTTGTTTAATACTTTCATAAAATAAGCGCCTTTATTTTTAATACTTTTCCGAGAGGCAACATTTTTGGCTAAAGTAATTAGTTCGGTGGAATTATAATTTTTAGCCAGTTTCATATATAACGATTTATGCTTTTCATCCTCCAAAATTTCGGCCAAAGCCAGACCGGCCGCTTGATAAGCTGTATAAACCCTTGATTCCTTTTTTCTTTCCCTCAGCTGAGCCAAATAGCCCTGAACTAATGATTTTCTCACAGAATTATTTTATAATAAAAATTGGGATAAACCAAATTTTAATGCTTAGACTTTTTGTGGCTTTTAATTTGCCGCCGGAAATCATTGACCAAATTTCTTCTTTAATGAAAATTACTCAACCACTTTTTAAATACGGAGTCCGCTTTTTGCCGCCGGAAAATTGGCATTTGACCTTGGTTTTTCTCAGCTATCAAGACGAAAAAAATTTGTCTTTGGTTCAAGAAGCCATTAAAAATACTGTTTCTCAAGTTAGTCAGCCTCCCCAAATTGAATTAAAAGAATTGGTTTATGGCCCGCTTTCCAAAACGCCCCGAATGATTTGGCTGACCACCTCCGAAAAAACTTCTCAAGAATTAAACGAGGTTAAAAATATTTTGGAGGAGGAATTGCAAAAACAAGGATTAAAATGGAAAATAGAAAATAGAAAATTTCAAGGCCATTTGACTCTCGCCCGGTTTTTTAAATATTTAAAAGCCGGGGAGTTACCGCCTTTAAAAAAAATTGCCGAACCAATGGAATTTGAAGCCGAATCAATTGACTTAATGAGCTCAACCCTTCAAAGAAGCGGCGCTGTTTACGAACCTCTTTTAAAGGTTGACTTTAGAAGGGAAATTTGATTTTTCCTAAATTTCTGATTAAATTAAATTATTGTGCCTAAGAAAAGTATTTTAAGAATTGCCATTGCCACTTCTTTAATTATCCTTATCAGCGGCAGCAGTTTTTATTTTGGTTTTAAATTCGGTTCTTCTCAACAAAAATTATCAGCCCCTCAGGAAAATCAAAAACTAATTAACGCCGATTTTTCTTTATTTTGGGATGCGACTCAAGTCCTTAAAGACAAATACTTCAACATCAAGGATATTAAAGACCAAGATTTACTTTACGGAGCAATCAGCGGCGTCGTTGGCGCCTTAAAAGACCCGAATTCCGTGTTTTTCAACCCCAGCGATGCTAAAAAATTTGAAGAAGACGTCAACGGCAGTTTCGGCGGCATCGGAGCCGAATTGAACTTAACCAATAATCAAGTCATTATTATTGCGCCCTTAAAAAATACTCCGGCCGAAGCGGCTGGTTTAAAAAGCGGGGATATAATTTTGAATGTCAATGATACGCCAATTGCCGGTTTAACCTTAGACGAAGTAATTAAACTTATTCGCGGCGAACCCGGCACCGAAGTTAGTCTTTTGATTTCCCGAGAAGGATGGAAAGAAACCAAAAAATTCAAAATCACTCGCCAAATAATTACCGCTCCAACTTTGGACTGGGAAATAAAACCCAATAACATTCTTTATGTCCGACTTTACAGCTTTAATACCAATGTTTCTTACTTGTTTTATCAAGCAGTTTTAGAGGGAATGCTTAAGGGCAGCCGAGGAATGATTTTAGATTTAAGAAACAATCCTGGCGGTTACTTGGATGTATCAGTGGAAATGGCTGGTTGGTTTTTGAAACGCGGTTCATTGGTTGTCAGCGAACAATTCCGCGGCGGCGAAAAGCAAGATTTTTTGGCTAATGGCAATCAGGCTTTAAAAAACTTCCCTTTGGTTATTTTGGTGAACGCTGGTTCGGCTTCGGCTTCGGAAATTTTAGCCGGCGCTTTGCGGGATAATAGAGAAATAAAACTTATCGGTGAAAAAACTTTCGGCAAGGGGACTGTTCAAGAATTGAAAAATCTTAAAGACGGCTCGGTGATTAAAATTTCCATTGCCCAATGGCTAACGCCAAAAGGCATCCAAATTAATCATAACGGCTTGACGCCGGACATTGAGGTCAAAATGACCGACGAAGATACCCAAAATAAACGCGACCCTCAATTGGATAAAGCTTTGGAATTAATTAATCAACTTGTCAAATGAAAATTATTCTTCTTCAAGATATTAAAAATTTAGGAAAAAAATTTGAAGTTAAAGAAGTTAAAAACGGCTATGCCCGCAATTTTCTCTTTCCTCAAAAGCTGGCGGTTGCCGCCACTGCCGCCGCTTTAAAAAACCTGACCAAACAAAAAGAGCAATGGGAAGTTCAACATCAAAAATTTATTCAAGAATTAAAAGAAGAGGCAAAAAAGCTGGAAGGGGAGACTTTAATCTTTAATCTGCGAATTGACCAAAAAGAAAAGGTCTTTGGTTCGGTTAGTAAAAATGACATTGAAAAAGCCCTGGAAGAAAAAGGATTTAAAAATTTTACTCTTCGTCTGGAAAAACCAATTAAAATCTTGGGCGACCATTTAGTTGCCGTTGATTTGAAAGAGGGGATAGAAACGAAAATTAAAATTATTGTACAGCCACAACTTTGACGAATTTTTTGTTGCCGTTAAAACAAATGTGTTTGCGGTTTAAAAATTTAACCTTGCCGCTTTTTAAAGCATAAAGCGTGTCATCGCCGCCTTTCTTAACGTTTTGGCCGGGAACATAATGCGTGCCTCTTTGACGAATAATAATCTCGCCGGCTTTGATTATTGAGCCGTCGGATTTCTTAACGCCTAATCTTTTGGATTCGGATTCTCTCCCTAATTTACTTGAACCTTTTGCTTTAGTATGTGCCATAATTGTTGAAATTTTCGAGCTCATAATTGAGCGAAGAAAATTTCACTACAATTATGAGCATCCCGCCGCAGGCGGGATTACTTTATATTTTTCTGTGTTATTATAGACTTATTATAAATGCTGTCAAATTTTAAAGATTGGTTCAAGGAAAAATGGCGATGGATATTGGTCGGCTTTATTTTAGTCCTGATTATTACCTTAAGCTTCGGCATCGGCTATTTAATTGCCCAACAAGTCAATCCCGCGCCGATTATTATTGAAAAGTGCGCCGATTTTGTTTCCAAGCCATAAACGAGGATATCCGCGTTTATCCGCTTTTATAAATATCCAACCTGCGTCAACCAATGTTCGTTTTCCCATTCCCATAATTTTTTGGCGCCTAAAAATGCTTGAAAATCTTTTTCCCAATAAGGAAATTCTTGAAGTTCAATTTGACCTTTTATTTCCGACCATTCGTGCTGACAATTTTTCATTTCCGCATTTCCCCAAACGGTTTTAATTTTGTCTCTGCCGCCTTTGCTTCTTAAAATTGCCCCGCATTTCAAACAAACGCGATTTTGGTCAATCCTCAAAATCCAGCGCGTTTGAATGCCCTTAACCAAATCTTTAACCGCCGCCAAATAAGCCGCGGTTTGAAGATTATAATCCCGATAAATAGCTTGAGAAGTTTTGATATCTAAAATACCCAGTTTGCCGTCTATAAAAGCAACGGCATCAAGGGTGCCGGCGTAACGTTCGGCATAATTAATAATTCTTTTTTCCACTAAATCCGGGTCAACTTGAATATTTTTTTGTTTTAAAAATTCCAAAAATGCCTTGATGGAAGGTTCAATGGAGGAGGGGATTTCCGGCATTGTCCCGGTAATTATTTTTTCAATAGCACTATGAATTTGAGTACCTTCAACAGCTGATTGCTGTTTAACTTTCTCACCGGCATCAAAATTTTCCATTCCCCCATAAAAACGGTAAAGAGCGGGCTTGGCTTTAATTTCCACAATTCTAGTCACCCGGGGATACCAAAAACCGTCAATTTCATAACCGCAAAGGGATTTAAAATGTTCAGAATCGGAATAGAACATAAATAAAATTTCTAATTTCTAATATCTAATTATTTATTCATTAGGATTTGATTAGAAATTAGGATTTTGGATTTAGGATTTCCTTTTTTCCTTTTGCCATTTGATGATAGCAAAAAGGGAGTATACTTGTAAATATCGCCGGCACCCATCATTACTATGATCCAAGAATCTAGAAAATAGAATTTAGAATCTAGAATAATATTTTTTAGTAGATTAGGAAGTTTTCTGGGGGAGGGGAGATAAACAATAGTTTTTAGTTTTAAGTTTTTAGTTTTTAGTTTATTTATACGATATTGGATGACTTCTGCTAATTTTTTAGAGTTAATATTGTACGACAGTTTACTTGCTCTGAGCGAAGTCGAAGAGTCCCGACCGGCTACCTTAAAAATATCCAAAAGAATAAGAACATTTGTCTTGTTAAAAGCCCCTACAAAGTCCTTAAATAGAGCTTGTAGTCTTTGGGCCTGGTGGGGCTGAAAAACGCAAATAAGGCCTGTTCTTGGCCATTTTTGGGCTATTCCCGCCAGGGTAGCCTTGATTTCGGTCGGGTGATGAGCGTAATCGTCATAAACTTTAATTAGAAATTGGAAATTGCCCGGCCGCCCAAAACTTCGTCGTTTGGCGAAGTTAGGCGGGGGAATTGAAAATTTTAGCTCTCCTCTATATTCCATTCGGCGCCAGGCGCCACGATAGCTGCTTAAGGCGCTAAAAATATTTTTGTCTTTAATTTTTAAGGCTTTTGACAGAGTATAGACTGCTAAAGCATTGGAGAGATTATGTTTACCCAGAATCTTTAAGATCGCGGATAAACGCTGATTTAGACGCGGATTAACACCGATACTATACCAAAATAACCGAAGCTTATTTCGTTTGGCAATTTTTTGGATTTTGTTTTTTAAACTGAATAAATTTTTGTCATCTTTATTGACAACCAAGATTCCATTCGGTTGAAGATTATTAATAAATTTCAAAAAAGTATTTTTAATGATTTTTAAATTTTTATAATAATCAAGGTGCTCCCGGTCAATATTTGTAATAATTGCCGCAAAAGGAGAGTAATTTAAAAATGAACCATGATATTCATCGGCTTCCAATACTAAATAATTCCCTTTGCCGTTACGAAAATTACTGCTCTGTGGTGAGCCTGTCGAACCACCGAATTCTTTTAATTTGGTCCCGATAATTACTGTTGGGTCAAAGCCGGCCTGAATTAAAACCAAAGACAATAAGGCAGTGGCGGTGCTTTTGCCGTGAGCGCCAGTTACGGCCAAGGTTTTGTATTGTTTGGTTAAGTCGGCCAGGGCTTCGGCATAAGATTTAGTGATAATTCTCAATTCTTTGGCTTTTTTGAGTTCTGGATTATCTGAAGGCACAGCGCTGCTGTAAATAACCAATTTTGCCTCTTGAGGCACATTTTTGGCTTGATGACCGATAAAAACCCTTATGCCTTGTTTTTTTAATTGCTGAGTAATTGGAGAGCCGGCTATATCCGAACCGCTGACCTGCCAGCCCTGCGTTAAAAACCAGCGGGCTAATGCGCTGGTTCCAATACCGCCGATGCCGATAAAATAGACTTTTGGCTTGGTCATTTTATATTTTATATTTATATTTGACGTAAAAGGATTATTGGACGACATTTCTTAAACAGACTATTAAAGCCATTTCCAATCCCGTCCCCCGCTCTTATATCTTCTCATTTCATCATGAATAATTTTAAGTCTATTTAAATCTTCAGGTTTCCAATTAGTTTTATGAAAACCACGCTCGCCACGTTTTCTATTAAGTATCATTCTCTGATTTCTTCCGAAAATTTCTACAGCTTCTTTCCACAATTCAAAATTAAATCTCTTTTTTGCGTGTAATTTATATTTTTCAAAAAATGGCACTATTTTATCTGATAGATCATTAATATTAGTTACCGCATATCTCACCATACCGCGTTTATTCTTACTTAAATTTCCGCAGCTTAGGGTATTCTTAATTTTTTCTAAAATTTCTTTATCATCCCCTCTAAGCATTATCACAAATTCTATGTCCCAATAAAAATAAACCGGTTTAATACCACTGCGTTTACCTCGTTCGTGCCTTACATCACGACGAAACTTCAAAGCAAAACAACCTTCGCCATCGACGAATCCCGCAATATAATCACCAGGTAATTTCTCTATACTCAAATTATATTGCCAGTCGTACAATAAAGTCAAACGAAAAACTATTAACTCTTTAACAAAGAAGATAAAAACACCTCCGTTCTCCCTTTTTTAAGAATTCTTCTAAGACAATTTAAAACCGGAAAATTTTTTCTTTTCAGCAGTTTAAAAAAAGAATCTAAAGATTGGACTCCCTCGCTGGGAAAAGCGACTTTCCCCTTCTTGACTATATCTTCTCCGGCCCGACGATTGCGGGAAGTCAAACTAAAGCCGGTAGCTATAAAATCCCCCAATCCGGCCTCTCCCAACATAGTTTCTTGGGGAATTTTCAACTCTTTTGCCACAGCTAACGCTTCCCGAACGATATTTGAAACCAGCCAACCTTTTAAATTATTTCCCCATCCCAAACCGTCAGCCAGGCCCAAAACCACGGCATAAATATTCTTTAAAATTCCCGATAAAGCCACTCCCCTTTCGTCAGAAGAAAATTTCAAATTAAGAGGAGTATTTTGAAAAAGTTTTTTCGCTTGTTGAAAAATTTTTTTATCTTGATGAGCAAAAATACCGATGCCTATTTGCCCTTTTTGCAATTCCTTAGCCAAAGTAGGACCGCTTAAAACAGCAATTGGATTATTCGGCAAAAATTTCTTTAAAATCTCAAAACTGGTTTTGCCGGTTTTCTTTTCTAAACCTTTGGTTAAAGAAATAATAATCGTTTTTCTTTTAATTATTTTTTTAAGATTAGCGGCGACTTCTGGAACCGCCCATGAGGGGACGCAAATGAATAAAAAATCTGCCGCCGGTGCGGTTTTTGCCAACGGTTTTTGACTTTTGGCTTTTTTAGGGTCTTTATCCCAGGTTTCTATCTCTAAATCCGGTTTTTTACTAAGAATTTTCTTTAAAGAACTGCCGATTTCGCCCGCTCCAATAATTAAAATGCGTTGCGTCATAGTAAATTTATAAATATGAAATAGCGGTTTTAATTAGTTTAATCAAGGTTTCAAAAATCCAAACAATGACATTGCCGATGGCTTTTAAAATTGCCGTTAAACTCACGCCCAAGTTTCCTTCAAACCAATTATTAATTTTATAAAAAATTTCTTTAAATTTATCTAAAAAGTTTTGAGCATTTAAAGATTCAGTTTTTAAATTTTGAACAGTATTTTGTAATTTTTGGAAAAAAGGAGACTGAAAATTAGGAGTGATTTTTTGAACGGTATTAACTAAATCATTAATGGGAGCCGGCAAAAGATTTTTTATACTATTTAAATTAAAAGAATCCCCAGCCTCGGTTCCTTGAACTACGGCCGGCGCAAAACTCAAAAAAAGTCCCAAGATTATAAAAAAATAAATTTTTTTCATCAAATTATTTTTTAATTTTTAATATCCAAGTAAGAAATCGGATTTAAATCGCCGCCGAAGGGCATTGGGCCGCAAGTTCGGCTGCTACCCATATAAAAAGTCGGGCCGGCATAAACCGTAAGATGAAGATGGCTGCCAGTGGCATAGCCGCTGCGACCAACATAACCAATCAAATCTCCTCTTTTTATTTTATCACCAACCCGAACCGCCTGTCTAGACAAGTGGGCATATAAAGTAGTTAAATTGTTTTCGTGTTTAATGACAATAAATTTTCCGTAAGCGCCGCGATAACAATAACGGTCTTGGTCGCCCAGGGCAATAACTGTTCCGCTTTCAGCGGCAAAAATCGGCGTTCCCAACGGAGCCGCAATATCAATGCCATTATGAAAATGGCCGCGATAGCCGTAACGGGCAAAAGCCGTATAGCCGTAATCTTGGGAAATAATTCCTTGAGTCGGCAGAGCCAAAATTCCGGGCCGCGGCGCCGGCAAAAGATTAGGGTCAATATGTTTGCGCAATTCTAATTCTATTTTTTCAATTTCATCGGCAATGGCTTCTTGTTTCTGGATAAGGTCCTGAAGCTGTTGCTGATAAATCTTTTCTTGATTTTTAGTCACCGCCAAAAGATTTTGTTTTTCATTTTTTTGGTCTTGAATAATCAATTGGCGGTCAACTAAGTTAGCCCGTTCAAGATTCTTTTGGTCTTTTTTGTCTTTTAATTCGTCTGATTTTTGATTTAAAATTTCCCGGTCTTGTTTTGATTGTTTAATTTCTTCTGAAAGTCGGCTGTTTAAACTGACAAAATTTTGAACTTCGCTGACGCTAGCCGCCAAGCTTCTGTTTTTTAAAAAAAGAACCAAAAGATTTTCGTGGTCCTTTTCCTGAAGCTCAATTAAGAACTTAGCCATTAAATTTTCATCTATTTTAATTTTTTCTTTAATATTTCCTATGTCTTCATTAATGTAATTAATTTCCAAACCCAATTTTTCCAAAACAATTTCATTGCCTTTAACGGCAAGGTTAAGCTGATTGATGTTGGCATTAACAATTTTTAATTCCTTGCTTAGGCTTCCTTTGGTTTTGTTTAATTCATTAATATTTTTTTCAACATTTTCCCGCTGGCTTTGAATTTGACGCAACTCATTCATCTTCTGCTCAATTAACTGCTGAGGTGACAAAGACGCCGCCATTAAAAGCGACGGAAAAAGCCACCAAATAATTAAATTGAAGATTAAGATGCGTCTCAATTCCATTATTAGCTATTTTTTAATTTTTTCAGGGCTAAATTGATTCTTTTCAAACTTTCAGTTTTGCCCAGCGTTTTTATGATTTCCAAAGGGCCGGGGGAACTTTTTTTTCCTGAAAGAGCCACCCGCAAGGGCCACAAAATCTCTCCCCTTCCCTCTTTTTGCGCCAAAAGAAAAATTTCTTTCTCAAATTCGGGTTTCAACAATTCCCCCCTGGCTTTACTCTTAATAAAATTGGCAACGGTCTCTAAATTACTTCTTATTTTTTGAGACGGCGTATTTTCCCAAATTAATAATGAAGCCGGATAATCTTTTATTTTAAAGAAAAACTGCGAAAGTTGAGCAAAATCCTTCAAGCTTTTTAATCTTTCCTTTTCTATTTCAATAACTTTTTTCAAAAGATTTTTCTTTTTTAACCATCTTGAAGAAACAAAGGGTTTAAGGCGTTCCAGCAATTTATTAATCTCCAAATGTCTAAGATAATAAGCATTAAGCCAATCCAGTTTGGTTTGATTGAAAACCGCTCCGGCTTTTTGAACGCGTCCGAGGTCAAATTCGGCAATCATTTCTTCTAAACTTAAAATTTCGCGGTCTTGAACAGGATGCCAACCTAGAAGAACCAAAAAATTAAGCATTGCTTCGGCTAAATAACCATCTTTTTTGTAATCACCAAAAGACTTTTGGAGAAAACGGCTGGAAAGTTTTTTTCGGTCCGGCGTTAAAATCAAAGGCAAGTGCGCATATTTGGGCGGCTTTATATTTAAAACTTCTTGGAGTATCAATTGCTTGGGGGTATTGGAAATATGGTCTTCTCCTCTAATTACCTGAGTAATTCCCATTTCCCAATCATCAACAACAACCGCAAAATTATAAAGGGGTTCTTCTAAACTTTTGGCAATGACAATATCGCCCAAAAGCGAAGTGTCAAATTTAATGTTACCTCTAATTAAATCATGGAAAGAAATTATTTTCGCCGGCATTTTAAACCTGATAACGCCGCTGGTATTATTTAAATTCCGGCAGCGGCCGCTGTATTTGGGCGCCAAGCCTTGGCTTAACTGGGCTTGCCTTTCTGCTTCCAACATTTCCAGGGAACAATTACAATAATAAGCCCACCCCTCTTTTAAGAGTTTTCCCAAATAACGTTTGTAAATTTCTAAACGCTGACTTTGATAAACAATGGAACCATGCCAATTTAAGCCTAACCAGATTAAACTATTAATAATTTCTTTTTCAAATTTTTTTTGGGAGCGTTCCTTGTCAGTGTCCTCAATTCTTAAAAGAAACTGACCGCCTTCGTGCCGGGCAAAAAGCCAATTAAATAAAGCGGTCCGAGCATTACCGAGACTAAAAGGACCTGTTGGCGAGGGAGCAAAGCGAACTTTGACCATACTTTTATTATACTCCTTAAAAGCCTAATTTGAGAATTTCCCGGGCAATTATCTCGGCGGCCTGCGGCCTGGCAAAAGAACGGGCCGCTTCGGCCATTGAAGAAATATTTTGGGAACTAAATAAAATTTTTTGAATCTGGTTTAAAACAATGTTTATTTTTAAATTTGCTTCCTCAATAACAACAGCCGCGCCGCTTTCGGCATAATCGTAAGCATTAAAAAGTTGATGATGGGAGGCGGCTTCAGGCAAAGGAATTAAAATTGACGGTTTGCCAAAAGCGGCAATTTCAAAAATTGTGCCGGCCCCGGCTCGGGAAATCACCAAATCAGCGGCGGCCAAAGAATCCCTTAGTTTCATTGAATCCAAAAAATCTACCAAATGATAACGGCTATGAAAAGATTGGTCTATATTTCTTAAAACTTCACCCGACGCGGCTAAGGCTTCCTGATAATTATTTTTTCCGGTTTGATGATAAATTTGAGCCAAGGGCAAAAGTTTGTCCAAATTATTAATAATAAAATTATTGATTCGGGTTGAACCTTGGGAACCGCCCAAGACGAGGAGCAGCGGAATATTGACATCAAAACTCAAAAATTGTTTAGCCGCTTCCTTTCCAATAGCTTGCTCGGGCAAAACCGTCGGCCTTAAAGGATGACCGACTAAAGCGGTTTTTGAGGCCGGGAAAAAAGAGGCGGTCCGTTTAAAAGAAATGCCGATGCGTTTGGCAAAATGGCTGGAAATTTTATTAGTTAAGCCGGGAATGGCGTCGGATTCGTGAATAATAACAGGGATGAAATAAAATTTTGCCGCCAAAATAACGGCTAAAGCGCCGGGTCCGCCCTTGGAAAAAACAACATCCGGCATTAACCAATAAAGCCGCCAAAGAGTTTGGAAACAACTGAGAAAAAATTTGGGGATATCCAAAAAATTAGCCAAATCAAAATAGCGCCTTAATTTGCTGGATAAAATTTTGTAAACCTTAATCCCCCGCTCTTTAAATTCATTGTTTAACGGATTTTCGGGACCGAGATAAAAAATTTCCACCGATTCTTTGGTAATTTTTATTAAAGAATCAGCCACGGCTATTAAAGGATAAATATGGCCGCCGGTTCCGCCCCCAGTCAATAAAATTTTTATTTTTTTAAGCGCCATCTTGAAATATTTAAAATAATACCGCTCATTGTTAAAAACACTGCCAAAGCCGTACCGCCGTAGCTGATAAAAGGCAAGGGGATGCCGGTGAGGGGTATTAATCCGGAAATGGCTCCGATATTTATGAAAGCCTGTAAACCAATAAGAGAAATGAAACTGGTGACCAAATAACGGCTGAAATTATCAGGCGCCGCCGCGGCGATGTTTATTCCCCGCCAAATAAAAAGCAAAAAAAGGAAAACTAAACCGGCTGAACCAACAAACCCCAACTCTTCGGCAATAACGGCAAAAATGGAATCATCTATTGAGCCCGGAAGATAATTTATTTTTGTCGTTGACTGACCATAGCCCACTCCGAAAATTCTGCCCGAACCAATGGCTATTAAAGCTTGATTAAGATGATAACCTTTGCCCAAAATATCGGCGTTTTGGCCCTTAAAACTCGTCAGCCAACTGGTAATCCTTTGAAAACGGTAAGGAGTGACGGTAATTAAAACCGCTACTCCCAAAAGAGTAACTAAAACAAGAGCCACAAGAAATTTTATTTTGGCGCCGGCGGTAAAATACATTATCAAAGAAGCGGCTAAAATAATTATAGCAGTAGTGGTTGCCGGCTGCAAAAACAAAAGCAAACTAACAACGGCGGCTAAAAACAAAAATGGCAAAAATCCTTGAGTAAAACTTTTGCTTCGCTTTAAATTCCTGCTTAGCCAAGAAGAAAGATAAATCAAGAAAGTTAATTTTAAAAGTTCTCCCGGCTGAAAAGATAAGGGACCGAGGCTTAACCATCTCTCCGAGCCTCCGCTTTTAAAACCCAGGGGCGTAAAAACTAAAATTAAGGAAATTATGCTCAAAATCAAAAATAGAGGCGCCAATTTTTCTAAAAAGCGAAAATCAATAAAAAGGCCAATCAAAAAGCCAATTATTCCCAAAAGCAAACCGTACAAAAGCTGATGCTTAATATAATAATAACTGTCGCCAAATCTCAAACGACCGATATCCGAGGAAGCGCTGGTAAGCATCACCAACCCAAAAATTATCAAAACAAGCAAAATTTCCAGGAAAAAATAATCGGGCGAACTTTTGGAAGAAAAACGAAAAATCATTTTTAAGATTTTAATACTTTGCCGGCTAAAATTTTTTCCGGTTTTCCGTCCTTTAAAACCAAACGGCCATTAATAATAACCTCGCTTGGCTCGTTGCCGCGAAGAATAACAACATCAGCGTAGTAATTTTCTTTAATAAATCCCCGTTTAAAAATGCGGTATTTTTGGGCCGGACCGGCGGTAATTTTGGAAATGGCTTTTTCCAAAGGCAGTAAATCTTTTCTGCTTTCGGTCCAGCGGATAAATTGAAGAAACGTCTGGCAATTTTTTAATTTAGCCAAAGAAGGCGCCAAATTTTTTGTTGAAGAAATAAAAGACCGGGGTGAAAGCATGGCTTCTTCCAGACTTAAATTGTCAACTTGGGGAGAAAAAAGACTGGCTTTCAAATAAGTTATCCTCATTAACTTCAATAAAGCGGCTTCTAAATTTATTTCTTGATTTTGAGCAAATTCTTTTAAACTCTTGCCGCTTAAAAATTTTAAAGTTGGCGGCACGCTGGCAATGATTGCTTCTTTTAAAAATTCAATTTGAGAAAAATGTTCCAAAAGCCCTTTCTCCCAATGAAACGAAGAAATAATCTCAATCATTTTTTCCCTTCCTCCTTCCTGAACTGATTGAGGTAAAAAATTGTCAATCGGCGAAATGACTGACCCCAAAGGAGAAACATCAAAATTAAGACAAGTTTGGGCGCTTTCTTTTTCTATCAGCTTCAAAGTCTCCCGATAAACCGGATAAAATTCTTTAAGCGGCTCAAAATAATTAATTTCCACCTCGCCTTTGCTGTCAGAGGCGATTTTAATTACTTCCTCCACCCCTTCTTTCAACTGACCAAAATTATAGCGAGAGTGAAGGCTGTAAACTTTTTTAAAATCAGCGGCGACTTCGGCTAATTTTTTGATTTCATAATTATTAATAAATCGGGTCTCTGGCCGGGTTAGGTCTAAAGAAAGTCCAAAAGCGCCTTCTTTAAAAGATTGAATGATTATTTTTTTTAAAAATGCCAGTTCGTTTTCAGTTAAATCGCGAAATTCTTCCCCGCCCAAAAAATGCCTGAGAGTAGAATAACCAACCAAAGTCCCGAAATTAACTCCCAATCCCCTCTTTTCCAAAACCTTCAAAAATTCTTTAACGGTTTGCCAGTGAACGTTTATTTTTTGAAAAACCGATTTCCTTCTTCGCAAATAATTTAAAGAATCCGAAAAAAAAGGAGCCAAAGAAAACCCATCGTTGCCGCCAATTATTGTAGTCACTCCCTGCTTTATCAAATCTTCCTGAAAAGGGTCGGTAAAAATTGAAAAATAATGGTCAGCGGCGTTGGTAAGGTCAATAAATCCCGGCGTCACCACGGCTCCTCGGGCATCAATAACAGTTTCTGCATCTTTAGAAGAAAAACTGCCCAAACGGACAATTTGCTGACCGCGAATAAAAATATCCTGTTTAACCGGGGGGGCGTCAGTGCCGTCATAAATCAACCCTTGTTTTATCAAAAGCGCCATTATTTAAATTATACTCTAAAGGAAGGTATTTTCCACCTCTATTTTATTTTTAGATTTCTGATTTCTAGATTTCTGATTTCTAGATTTATGATTTTTAGATTTCTGATTTCTAGATTGATTTAAACAGATTTTAAACAAAACTCCTTGTCCTCAATCTTGTAACATATGTTACATTTTTGAGGACTTTTATAAATCTATAAAATAGACAAAAAATACAAAAAATGGCGGGAACCGGTCGGGAAAAAAATTTTCTCTTCTTTTCTCTATATCTCTATCTGCTCTGTCTATTCTAGATCACTCGGGCGAGAAAAAACAAAACCAAGCCAATGGAACCGATAATGGCGTTTAAAATCCAAAAACGCATTGTCACTTGAGTTTCCGGCCAGCCCAAACCTTCAAAATGATGATGAATGGGAGTAGAAAGAAAAACCTTTTTCTTGAAAACTTTTTTGCTGATAACTTGAATAATTACCGAAGCCGATTCCAAAACCAAAACAAAACCAAAAAAAGGCAAAAATAATGCCGTGTTAGTTAACATTACCATCGTCCCCAAAGTTACTCCTAAAGACATTGAACCGGTATCGCCCATAAAAAATCTGGCCGGGTAAACATTGAACCATAAAAAAGCCAGAAGGGCGCCCAAAATAGTGCCGCCCATCACGGCTAAGTCATAACGATGCAAAACAAAGGCCACAATTGTTAAAGCGGCAAAAGAAAAAAGCAAAACCCCGCCAGCCAAGCCGTCTAAACCATCGGTCTCATTGGCGGAAAACGCCGTAGCAATCAAAACAAACATAAAAAAAGGAATATACCACCAACCCAAAAAAACATTGCCTATAAAAGGAATATAAAGAACGTTCCAGTTCAAGCGAAAATAAAACCAGCCGGCACCCAAGGCGGCAATGAGCGCATAAAGAATTAATTTATGCCGGACTTTTAATCCCCCGCCTTTGGGGCCGATTTTTAAAATTCCCAAAACATCGTCAAGCAAACCCAAAAAAGCGGCCAGAGCCATAGCCGCCAAGGGTAAATAAGTTTCCGCCCGATTAACAAAATTAAAATAATTAGCAAAACCGTCAATTAATTTCTGTAAAATAAAAAATCCCAAAGCTAAAATCAAAACCGTCCCCCAAATGATAATTCCTCCCATCGTCGGCGTTTGATTTTTATGCTGATGAAATTTAAAGAAAACCGGCGCTGAACTTTCATCGCGAATATTTTTCTTTCGCAAATCAAATTTAACCAAAAAACGAGAAACAAAAGGAGTCAAGAAAATAGCGCTGACAAAAGCCAAGGCCATCATAATAAAAATTCTGGTGGTTTCGTAAATAAACATTTATTTATTTTAAATAATAAGCTTTATTGACCCAATTTAAAAGTTCTTTGGCTTGTTTGAATCTGTCGCCGCTGCTTCCTAAAATAATCACCAAAAGCCGGTCATTATCCAATGAAAATATTGAAAGCAAGTTTCCGCCCGCTTCATCGGTAGTGCCGGTTTTCCCGCCCAAAAAATCAACATTTTCAACCAAGGGATTGATATTGTTCAGCTTATGACTGTTGTTGCGATTGAACGGCTGAACCAAGATGCTTGGCAACCGGCTCCAAGTAAAGATTTCCGGATGGTGATTAAAGATATATTCGGTCAATAATAACAAATCCGCGGCAGTTGTGTGGTTGGCGGCTGATAAACCGACTGGCTCTGCTATCTCGGTTTGGGTCATTCCTATTTCTTTGGCTTTTTGATTCATCAACTTTACAAAAGCGCTCCGTTGGTCAAAAGGTTCGTTTTTTTGACTTAAAGATTCTGCCAAAGCAGCGGCGGCATCATTGCTGGAGGTTAAAATCATAATTTTCAAAAGGTCGCGGCTGTTATAAATTTCCCCGGCTTTCAAACCGCCGGCTCCGCCTTCGGTCACCACCGCTTCTTGACTAATGGTAACTTTTTCTTCCGGTCGGCTGTTTTCCAAAAAAACAACAGCGGTTAAAAGTTTGGTTAAAGAGGCCAAGGGCCAAGTTTCGGAAATGTTATAATGAAAAAGAGAAACATTCTTATCAAGAGATTCTATTAAGACTGATTTGGCGTTAACTTCCGGGTCCAAAATAGACCAGTTTCTTGCTAAGATGCCAACTGTTTTATTTGAAGAAGGGTAAGAATTTAAAACGCCGACGCTTTGAAAATCAAAACTTGCCGGCTGGCCTACTTTTGAAAGCCTTTCCAAATTTGCCGCTTTTTCCGAAGAATTCAAAAAAGAAGAAGTATAAGTCCAAGAGCGGAATAAAATTAAAGAAAAAAAAATTATTCCTAATAAAATTATCGCTTGCCATTTAATATCCATATTTTTAAACTAAATTTTTGACTACCGGATTTTTAATTTCTGGATTTTCAATTTCAAACTTTTTTAAAATATCGCGGTATTTTCCATATTCCGGCAAATCTTCAATTTTATCTAATCCCAAATGTTTTAAGAATTCCAAACTAATTTGATATAAATAAACATTGACGCGGCTCGGTGAAGCTTTCTTTTCTATTAAACCTCTCATCAATAAATTTCTGAGAATGTAACTGGAATTAACTCCTCTCAAATAATCAATCAAGGAACGGGGCATTGAACCCAAATAAGCAATAATGGTAAGGGTTTCTAGGGCGGCCGGCGTTAAACTCTCCCGAAAATCTTCCTGAATTAATTTTTGAATTAAAGGCTGAAATTGCGGTTTGGTAACTAATTGAACTTCATCTTGATTTATTAAAAGGACCAAACCCCGCTCGGAATCTTTCAAAGAATAGGAAAAATTTTCCACCAGCTTCTTGGATTCTTCAACTGAAATCTGAAAAAAATTGGCAATTTTTTTGAAAGAAATCGGCTCTCCCGCCAAAAAAAATAAGGCCTCTAATTCCCCTTGTCTTGATAACTGGTCTTTCTCAGTCATTTTCCCTTATTTTATCTCAATTAATTTTTTTTGGCAATTTTTATTTCACTAAAATGGGACTCCTGCCGGACCTCAATTATTTGTTTTTTTATTAAATAAAGGATGGCTAAAAATAAAACGATAATTTCACTCTTGGATTGTTCAATCTGGAGAGCCGAAAAATTAACGGCCTTTTTGGTTATTTTTTTTAAAATTTCTCTCATTTTAGTTTCCACGCTTACAATATTATTGATGATTGACATTTGAGGAAGCAAAATTTTTTCCAGCTCCCCCGTTAACTTCCCGGCAACTCTTGGGAAATCCTCAATTTTAAATTTTTTTGGCGGATAAAAAATAGTTCTCAAGGATTTCAAAAATTCCCGATTCATCATTTGAGGTTCTTCGCTCCAAAGCCGATAAATATTTTCTTTGGCGGCTTTTAACTCCTGGTGAATTTTCAACCGCAGCTCCAAGTCGGCAATTTCGGCTTTTTCCTCTTCTTCCAAAGCTAAAAAAGGGAAAAGCGCCCGAGATTTAATTAAAACCAGGCGGGAGGCAATTACCAAAAAATCGGCTAAGATTTCCTTATCAACTGACTCGGACAATGATTCAATATATTTTAAGAAATCGGAGGTCACTTGAGCTAAACTAATCTGAGTAATTTCTAATTTTTTTTCTTCAATCAGTTCCAAAAGTTTGTCCAACGGTCCGCAGTATTGTTCTGATTTAAGTTCAAAGGTCATATTATTTTTAGCTGTGACGGATAACCATAACATCGCCTTCTTGAACGACATAATCCTTGCCCTCCAAACGAAGCCAGCCTTTTTGTTTGGCCCGCTGCCAAGCGCCTTGCCCCGGACCAGCCAAAGCAGCGGCTTCCAAAAGTTTTTCCCAATTTATAACTTCGGCTTTAATAAATTTTTTTTCAAAATCCGTATGGATAACGCCGGCCGCTTGCGGCGCTTTGGTGCCTTTTTTTACAAACCAAGAACGAGCTTCATTTTCATTGGCGGTAAAGAAAGTAATAAGGTCAAGAAGTTTATAAAAAGCTTCAAAGATTTTTTTTAAATTTTCTTCGGGCAAATCTTCTTTCAAGTTAATAAGCACATAAGGGTAGTTAAGAAATTTAATTTTATTGAGCAAAGATTCTTCCGCTTCTTGTTCCTCGCCGTTAAGCACAATGAGCTGCGGTTTGGCGCTTAAAAGGTTAATTTTTTCTTTTGATTCTTCGTCTTTTAATTTTAGTTCGTTTAATACTGTTTCCAAATCGCGAAGAGGATTTATTTCGCCTTCAAAATGAATAATTTCTTTATCTTTAAAGACCCGAATAAGATGAAGAATGGCGTCAACTTCCCGAATGTGAGCCAAAAACTGATTGCCCAGTCCCCTCCCTTCATGAGCGCCGGCTACCAAACCGGCAATATCCACAAATTCCAAGACCGCCGGCAAGATTTCTTTTGAACCTATTACTTTGGCTATTTTTTTTATCCGTTCGTCCGGAGCCGCCACCACCCCGACATTCGGGTGAATAGTGACAAAAGGATAGTTGGCAATAGGCACTTCTTGCTTAGTAAGAATTTTAAACAATGTTGATTTTCCCACATTAGGAAGACCAACAATGCCTATAGCTAATTTCATAGATACTATTATATTATACTATAATTGACAAAATTATTGTTATACATTAATATCTATACATCTTTGACAACTAAATAACAGAATCAAGACAAGAAAAGAAAGGAGGTTTTTCTATGAAAAACTTTATTAAATGGTGGTTTCTCGACAAAGAAGGTTTTTCTCCGGCGGGTTTCTTCCTGGCGATGTTGCGCTCTGGCTTGACGTTCGGGGCAACAACCTTCATCAGCATCGGGGTAATCTATCCCGGTCATTTAAATCTTGCTCTTTTTTGCGGATTTATCTCATTTTTGGTGGGTATCTTTTTTACCATCTGGTATGGTCTCTAGTCTCAATCAGTTGAAAATTCATAACCATCATAACATAGGAGGAGTAAGAAATGAAAGGCATAATTGCTTATTCATTCGGCCTGGGTCCAAAAGATTATTTATCTATGCAGTTTTGCAGAAAAACTGGCTAAAAAGGAGAAAGGAGGAAATTATGGTTTGGATAATCATTGCTTCTTTTCTGCTTTACGCAGTTCTCGGCTTTCTCACGGCGTGGTGGTATGGGAAAAAGCTGGAGGAACTTGAAAAACAGCTCATCAAAAATTGGAAAATGGAATTCAATCTTTGGAAGATGCTTCGGTGGATTGGGCTCAGTTTGGTAGCTTGGTGGTTCGTTCTTCCTTATGAACTCGTCACTAATTTCAAACAGTGGCGATATCCCTACTGTGCGGAGGATTTATGAGAATATTGAAAATCATCTGGGAGATTTTTACGACCCTCTTCCGGGGAGGAGTAACGATGATGATTATTGCCGGCATCCTCCTCGGGGTAGCGATCTTATCCGCCTTAGAAAAATCCTTAGAAAAAGGGCGGATAGATTAGATTGAAATTTATTTTTTCCAATATGACCGGCATAGGCAACATCAACGCGCCGGTCTTTTTTTATTTCTGAACACTTGACAAAATTACAGTTAAACGTTAATATTTATACATCTTTGACAACTAAATAACAGCAAAACAAGAAAAGAAAGGAGGTTTTTCTATGAAAGTCATCAAATGCATCAAATGGTGGTTCTTCGGTAAGGAAATTTTCTCTCCGATGAGTTTCTTACTCACTATGTTGCGCTCTGGCTTGACGTTCGGAACGGCAGCATTCATTATCCTTAGTTGGATCTATCCCAACCAACCCAACCAACCGTCTATTGCTTTTTTTGTTGGCTTTATCTCATTTTTGATGGGTCTTATTTTTCCGATTTTGTGGGGATGGGGAGCCACCAAAACCATTTCCTTGAAATGATTGAAAATCTATATTTTTTCTTTGCCCAAATGGGACCGGCATAGGCAACACCAATGCGCCGGTCTTTTTTTATTTCTGAATTTTTTATTTTTACTCTTTTATCTTCAATCCATAAACCACTTTCCCGAGTGGCTGGTTTTCCGTTTAATTTTTTATCAATATAAAAATTTTTTGTTACTTTTCCAGGACCATTTATATTTTCTACTGCCCTAATTAAAATCGCCGCTGGGTAACCCTTTTTGCCAGTAACAATATTTAACATCCAATGCATCCCATAAGTAAAATAAACATACCAAAAACCAGCCGGGCCAAACATTATTTTATTTCTATCAGTCATTCCCCGGAAAGCATGAGAGGCCTTATCCTTGAAACCATCATAAGCCTCAACTTCAGTAATCATTGCTGAAACTAGCTTACCCCGATATCTCCGAACTAAATATTTTCCCATTAATTCTTTGGCGACTGTTAATGCCGGCCGATTAAAAAAACTTTGACTTAAAATCTTTCTCATATCCAGAAAGCGGCCCTTATAATAACCTCCTCACTTCTTCAATTATTTCTTTAGGCACCGGGTCTCGTTCCGGGCTTTTACCGGGATACCGCCAAGCCGTGATAATCTTGATTTTCTTCTGTTTGGAATTTGGAATTTGTGATTTGGAATTTGCTCGCTTGGCGAGCTTATACATCGCCCAAATTTCCTGATATTTTTTAGTGCCGGCCGGCTGCATCACGGCTATAGTCTCCGGCGCAATCCCCTCCTCCACTCGTTTAGGAAAACGAATAATTCGTTGAATTCTGTTTTCCGATATTCCGTAATAAAGCATTTTCCCAAAAACGTGATGAGTCCACTGATACTTATCAGTATTTTTGGGCGGTTTAATCATAAAAAATTTTATCTTCGGCTGTACAATCCGATTAAAACGGTTCGGCCCAAAACGCGGCTGTTTATTGCTTTTTCAATGTTTATTGCTTTTTCAATATCGGCTTTAGAAGCGCCAGCTGGCAAATTTAAAATTGAATCCAAGGCATAAAGTTTAAACATATAACGATGAGGTTTTGAACCTCTTGGCGGACAAGGACCTCCGTATTTTATTTCGCCAAAACTAGTTGTGCCCTGGATGGCGCCGGCTGGCACTTGATTTTCTTCAATGATTCTTAAGTCTGGATTTAAATTCCAAATCAGCCAATGGTCCCAAGTGACGCCGCCAGTGGCATCCGGGTCGTCCATAATTAAAACCAAGCTTTTCGTTCCCAAAGGAATATTCTCTATTTGCAGAGGAGGATTAATGTTTTGAGAGTCGCAAGTATATTTAGAAGGAATGGGTTCATTATTATTGAAAGCCGGGCTTTTAAGAATAAGATTGGCCATAAATTTAAAATCTATATTTGCTTCTTTATTTTGCTCTGCCGACCTTTGAAAAAATAAGAAATAAACGCCAATTATTAAAACTATTAAACCGAGACCCGAAATAATTATTAAAATTTTTTTCATTTTTGGCTGTTAATTATATTATAGCCATTTTTAAAAAGAATAAAAGGCAACAAAAAAACTCGCAGGCAAAAAAGTCATCAATACTTTCTTTGCCTTTGTATTTTTAATATCTAATAAGACGACGATCGTCACCAAATTAGATAATTAGACAGAGCCAGGTTCAAAAATTACCCCTCTATTCCTCTCAGACATCGCATTGAAATTCTTTTTAAGAAGAGATAATCTAAGGATATGGCTTTGTCTTTATACCGAAAATATCGGCCCTTAACCTTTTCTGATTTGCTGGGGCAGGAAATTGTTGTTCGGGTTTTAAAAAATGCCAGCCGCCAAAACAAATTTTCTCATGCTTATCTTTTTGCCGGGCCTCGGGGAACCGGCAAAACCACCGCCGCTCGCCTCATTGCCAAAGTCGCTAATTGCCAAAAACGACAAACTGACCCGGAATTTACCAAAAAAGGCGAGCCCTGCAACGAATGTCAATCTTGCTTAAGCATTGACCAGGGCCGAAACCTGGACCTTATTGAAATTGACGCTGCTTCCAATCGCGGCATTGATGAAATTAGAAATCTTAAAGAAAGCGTCAGGGTGACGCCGGCTTCTTACAAATATAAAGTTTTTATTATTGACGAAGCTCACATGCTTACCAAAGAAGCTTTCAATGCTCTCTTAAAAACCTTAGAAGAACCGCCGGCTCATGTCATTATTATTTTAGCCACCACTGAATTTGAAAAAATTCCGGCCACCATCAGCTCCCGAACTCAAGAGTTTTTCTTTAAAAAGGCTTATCTCCACCAGATTTTGGGGAAAATAAAATTAATAGCTGAAAAGGAAAATATTAAAATTTCCAACGAGGCTCTGGAGCTGATAGCGGCTTCGGCAGAAGGAAGTTTCCGCGATGCCGAATCGCTTTTGGACCAGTTGGCAACAATGACCAATGACGCCATTGAACTTCAAGATGTAGAAATGGTTTTAGGCAAAGTCGGCTTTAAAAAAATCTCTAAAATAGCCGAATTGCTTCTTAAAAAGGATTTGCCCAATGTCTTGGAAGAAATAAAAATAATTGAAGACTCCGGCCAAAATTTAGCCCAGTTAACCAAGGATTTAATTCATTATTTGCGCCGGGTGGCGGTTTTAAAATTTAATCCCCAAATGACAAAAATTTTTGAAAAAGATTTCCTCCCCGACCATCTTAAAACAATGGAGGTTCACTCAAAAATTTTTACAGAGCATCATTTAAATCTTTTGAAATCTTTGATTTCCGCCTACAGCCAAATGCGCTACAGTCAATTTCCCATAATTCCTTTGGAGGTTGCGATAATAGAACAACTAAAAACAAAAGACTAAAAACGAAAGACTCTGATGAATGAATTCAGATTCCTCAAGTGGGACGTTTACCGGAACACGAAAAAAGTCGTGAAAGAGATTTTTGGTATCACCGGCTCACTCGCGCCGGGTTTCAAATTTAATCTTGGCGACCAACTCAACCGTTCTGTTATATCCATCGCTCTCAACACCGCGGAAGGGAGCGGAAAGGGCTCCGATCACGAGCTCGCAAGATTCTTTGATATTGCTATAGGCTCAACCCATGAAACCATCGCCGCACTTGATTTAACAAGAGATAACAAACTAATATCAGATAAGGAATTCCAAGGGCTGACGGAGGACCTGATGTCTATTGGCCGTCAACTCGAAGGATTTAAAAGAAAATTGAAGAGGCGACAATCTTGTCTTTAGTTTTAGGTCTTCAGTTTTTTGTCGCGTATTATTGCGGGGTCGTCTAATGGTAGGACACAGGACTTTGGATCCTGGTATGATGGTTCGAATCCATCCCCCGCAGCCAATTTGTAAAGTTTCGGTTTCCCGCCTCGCTCGGGGCTTTGCCCCTCGCTCCCGCCAATTCGGCGGGCAGGTCGGCGGACGAATTTTCAAGCAATTTCCAA